>Ga0116228_10004268_pt1 | contig 12661 bp, 13 predicted proteins | sample S1TSphfallax_2_FD_89694 | JGI IMG/M metagenome (GOLD analysis project Ga0116228, IMG submission 89694) | Host-associated microbial communities from peat moss isolated from Minnesota, USA - S1T2_Fc - Sphagnum fallax MG | ecosystem: Host-associated > Plants > Peat moss > Unclassified | place...
GAAATCGATCGTGCCCGAGGCGATGGGCGGATTATCCGTGCCCGTCGCGGTCAGGGTGGGGATACTTCCGGTGACGACACTGCCGCCGCCCGAGGTCGTCTGAAACGAACTCGGTTCGGAGAACGTGAGGCTCACGCCGGGCAAGGACGATGAGCTCAATGTCAATGAACTCGGGATCGTATAGCCGAAGTTCCAGCTGGGATTGACATTGATCGACAGACCAAAACTTGAAGTCCGGTTGAAACTGAAACTGAAGTTGCCTTGCACACCGAGTTCAAGGTTCAGCGAGAGGCCGAGGCCGGTGAGCGAGAAATTCGCGTCATTGCTCGACACCAAGGTCGGATCGACGGTGAATACCGAGCCGTCCGAGACCGTGGAGGGACTCGAAAAACTGATATCGAGCGGATAGTCCGGCTTATAGGACCCCAAGGTCAGATCGAAGCCGCCGGTCAGTCCGGCCGTGACGTTGAGGCTGCCGATGATCGGATAATTGCTTCCGCCACCATAGGTCGAGGTGCCGATGTACGTGGACCAGGATTCGTTGTAGGTGCCAGCCAGATAGGACGGCAGATTGTAATTGATCCCGGCCGCGGGATTGGTCTGGTTCTGAGTCCCTGCACTGTTGACCGGAAACGAGGTGCTCGACGTGAAGGTCAGAATATTGGTGGTCGACATGCGGGAATCCCCTACGTGTTATTACCTCGTTTTCTACACAATGCATCAAAGATTGGCAAGAAACTTTGCATAAGGCCGAGATTGCCACGCTTTATGCAACATAATCCACGTACGGCGTCTACCGATCGATACCGCGCCATGACTCGAGCGCGGGCCCAAGCGCCTGAACGAGCGGACTCAGCCACGGCTCGTAATGTCGCCATTGATCGAGTCCGTCGCGAAAAATGGGCCGCCGTACCTGTTCGGAGCTATGCGTCGCCACCGACCGCTTGCTCTCCCAGAACCTCGTGCATGCGGGATCGAACTCGAGCCCGCAGAAATCGAGCAGCCGGCGCACTTCGGCCTCGGTGTCCTCGACCAGGTCCTCGTAGATGACGCGATGGACGAAGCCGGGTAGTACACGGTTGTAATGGTCCATGAGGTCGACGTAATCGCGGTAGTAGCGACCCAGGTCGGTCAAGTCATAGGTGAAATCCTGGCCGCGAACAAAATGCTGCTTGAAGGCTGAAAAGCACGCCCCCAAGGGATGGCGGCGCACATCGATGATTTTGGCCTGCGGCAGGATCATGCGGATGAGGCCGATATGCACGAAATTGCTCGGCATCTTGTCGACGAAGAATGCCCGTCCCAAGATCCGGTGCGGCAGCGTTCGTTTGATGTATTCCTCGCCGAGCGTGGTCCGCGCGGCGGCGGTGAGCGTGGCGGCGACTTCCGGATAACGGGGACCTCCCGCCTTGCGGCTCTGCAAACCGAGTTCATCGGCAAGATGCGCGATGTGCGGCAATTCCATCGTGCCCTCGACCTGCGGGTGGGCGGCGAGAATCTGTTCGAGCAAGGTCGAGCCGGACCTCGGCAACCCCACCACCAACAAGGGGGCGGGATCGGCCGCCCCGCCATCGCCGAGCTCGCGGAAAAATTCTGGGGTGAACACCGCCTTGGCGCGCTCCGTCCAGGCGGTGTTTTGATCGGCATCGTAGGCATGCGCCTCCCGGCGCAGCTTCGCGCCGGCGGCATAGTGGTCGAAGGACTCGGCCCACTCGCCCGCATCCTCGAACGCCTTGCCGAGTGCGAAATGCACATTGAGCCGGTCCTCGGCAGCCAACGTCGCATCCGCCGCAAGCGCTCGCATCCGGGTCACTTCCGCCGCCGAGAAGCGGCGCGTCTTGATGTCGGCCAGGCTCCAGTACGCCTCACCGAAAGTCGGATTCAACACCAGCGCATGCTGGATGGCGCGTTCCGCATCCTCGCTGCGATTGACGATGCGCAAGGTTTGACCGTAGTTGATCCACAGTCGCGGTTGCTTCGGATGCTCGGCGATGATCCGCTCGAGCGTCTCGATCGACCGCTCGTAATCGCCCGCATAGGCCAAACACGCCGCCAGCAGCGCGAGGTACTTCGGTTCGCCCGGCGAATCCGCGAGCAGCAGATTGAGTTCTCGGATGGCGGTCCGCGGCTTGTTCTGCTGGAACAACACGAGCGCCAGGTTGTGACGCGCACCGACGAATTTCGGCGCCATCACCAGGCATTGACCGAGAATCTCCTCGGCGGCGTCGAGGTGCCCGAGCAGCGCCACCGTCTCGCCCAGCATGCGCAGCGCCGACACGTCTCCCGGAAAGTTCGCAAGATGGCCGCGGAGGATCTCCTGCGCTTCCGCCAAGCGATTGCTTTGCAGTGCCTCAGACGCCTTGATGAGAATCGGATCCTTGAGCGCCGCACGCACGTGTTCGGCGTACGCCGCCGCCGCCGCTGCCCCGTCGCCGTCCAGGGAAAATTTATTGTGCAGCGACAGCCAGACATCCGGCAGCGCGGGTTCCAACTGCGCCGCGTGCTTGAGCGCCTCGAGCGAGGCCGTACTCTCGCCCAAAGCCGCGAGCGCCAGGCCCAATTCATGATGGGCATACGGGGAATTCGGCAGCGCCTTGGCGAGCGGTGCCAGCACCTCACGGGCACCGGCCGGATCCCCGGCACGCCGCCGCGCCGCGCCGACGATGAAAATCGCCCGCGCATCATCGGGCAGCACTTTCAGGATCTCGCGCGCCTGCGACTCGGCGAGGACGGGATTGGACGGCAGCAACTTGAGTGCATGCTCCACCGCCGCGGTGGGAGAGATACCGGCTCGGCGAGCGCTGGTCGCGTTCATTGCTGCATGTCCTGCCAACTGCTTTCGGGCTTGCAGCCTGCCACGCCGGCTACCGCGATCGCAATAATCTGCTCGCGATCCTGGCCGGTCCTTGAGGATCGAACATAATCACGCACGCCTGCGGCGCCAGGAGACTCAAGCGCCTCGCAAACGACTGAGCCGTCCAATCCGGCGGCCCACATCCGCGCACACCTTCTGCAAGCTACCCGGGTGGCGAACCTTTCCTTGGACAAATGACAGGGTGTGCTCGCCTCGACCGATGGTGTCCGGCACCAAATCGAACGCCGGTGCCAGGCGAAACCCGCCGGGACGCGCCAGCATCCAGAAATTCTTGAGGTGATCATCGACATTGCCGATCGCGGCATTAAAAACCATCTGGCGATATAACGCTGCCACGTCATCCGCGGGGGCAGCCGAATGTTTACGCAGCACGTGAGCGAGCTCTGAATAGCTGTGTGCATAGATGCCGGGACGCTCTTTGCACAACGTGCGAAGGCTCACCATGTGATACCGGCCGCCTTGCGCACTCACATCGAAGCGCTTGACCATGAGTACGCGAAGAGCGCGCACCCACCGGCAGTGTCCCCGCCTCGAATTGCGCGGCGGCGTGAACGAGCTTCGACAACGCCGTGCTGGGAATGGTTTGGTCTGACTGCGGGCCGGTATGGGTCGCTGTGAAAAGCAGCGCCCCCGTGCCGCCGCCGCGCATGCGCAGCAGCATCTCGGGTACCGTCGGTGTGTCGCCATCGGCGACGATCGCTGCGGCGAGCAAGCGCCGGCCTCGCTCGCCCACTCGCGCGCGTATTCGAATTCCGATTCGAAGCGCCCGCTGTGACGATCGGGGGCCGTCATGGCAAGTTCGCCGATCGGCTGGATTACACCATCGATGCGTCGAATCCAGACGAAGAGATGCCGGATCAAGTTCGTCTCGAGGCACGCTGCCTTTCGCGAGCAAGAGATGCGCGTGCCCGCTCGAGGAGGCTCACCCTCTCGGCCAACACGCCGTTCAGGTCATCAAGACGGTCGAGAACCCACAGGGCCTTGACCCACGCGCCGATCTGCACCGTGGCCGTGCCATGCTCCATGGCCCGCAGCGTTCCGGCACTGACCCCGAGGCGCTGCGCGAAGACGGCCATGGTGTCGTTGCGCGCGAGGCGCATCGATTTCAGGCGGGCCCCCAGCTCCAAGAGGTATTTCTGTTGATGTTTAATATCTAGCACAATGGATATTAACGCGTGCAATGCTCGATAAGCAGCATTATATTGGAGATTGACGCTCTTGCCCTTTAGGCCTTCGGCAACTCGCGCCGGCGTGCCTGCGAGAGTTCGATCAACGTTTCGATGCGGATCAAGCGTCGCTCGTGGTCCTCGAGCCGGGCGGTCGTTTCCTTCCTGCCCGCCATGAGGGAATCGACCCGCTCGCCCAAGAGTACGATGTCCTTGCCGTACTTGATGACTTCGGCGATGAGACTCATGGGGTCGCCCGCGGCGCGAAGAACTCGGCAATCCCTTGAGCCTCCTCCGGGTGAGCATCGAACCACGCCCTCGTGTCGGCAACCACCTGGGCACGGAAGGTGCCATCGGCAAGCCGTTGCTCGCTCGCTCGAATCTCGGCGACGCTCGCATCGATCCGCGCAAGAGTCGCACGCACTTGGGCATGAATGTCTTTGAGCACGGCGCGCGACGCCACCTCCTCGTCGGACTCGGTGATGACGTTTCCGGAGGTGTATGCCTCGATGGCGCGACGCGCGAGTTCACCCGCGGAGACACCCTCGCGTCGGCTCATTTCACGAAGCTTGTTCACGCTCTTGCGGGGCACCAGGTATTGCTGGCGCATCAGATCTTCAGCTTTTACCGCCATACCGAACTTCTCCGCGTCGCGTCTCATGAATCGAATCCAACTCTGATTCAACTATACACATACACAACAGCATACACAATACGGGCGAAGGCGCGGCAACGCGGCCTCATCTCGATGACGACGAGCGGGTGATGCTATAATCACCCTCAAATGGGCTTTTTCATGCGTTAAAACCCGCGTATAAGTATTTATGGCTGCGTATCCTCTCCCCGCCCCCGCCGCTCGCGCCATCGCCAAACTGGGCCGGGATATTTCGCTGGCGCGGCGACGGCGGCGCCTGTCACAGGCCTCGCTGGCGGAGCGCTGCGGCATCGGACTCAATACGCTGCGGCGGCTCGAGAAGGGCGAGCCGAGCGGCTCGATCGAGCATCTGGCTCGAATTCTCCATGTGCTTGGCGAAATCGACCGCCTGGAGCAGCTCCTCGACACCAGCGCCGATACGGTCGGACTCATGCTGATGGATGAAGCGCTGCCGCAGAGAATCCGCCGCCGACGTTCGACGGGGGCCCTGTGAGCGCTCGGCCGGTCAGACACCCAATGAAGGTGGCGATCGGCACCCAGGCGCTGCCGGTGGGCGAACTTACTTTCGTCCGCGACGGGCGCCGCGAATATTCGGGTTTCGCGTATGGTCCCGACTGGCTGCGCTCGCCCGAGCGCTTCGAGGTGTCGCCGGATCTGCCACTGCGCGAGGGGTTCATGACACGCCGCGCGCCGAGCGACAGCGATTCGCCGTTCCCCTTTGCAGTCGCCGATACGGCGCCGGATGCATGGGGTCGGCGCATCATCCAACGCGCTCATGCGAAACGTCGCGCCGCCAACCCGACGCTCGGCCCGCTGACCGCATTCGACTATCTCGCATCCGTCGACGATTTCAGCCGCATGGGAGCCCTGCGACTCCTGGATTCGGAAGGTCAGTTTCTGGGCTCGAGCCCCGGGTACCGAACACCACCGCTCGTCGATCTGGCGAAGATCGCGGCGGCGACGCGCAAGGTCGAAAATGGCACCGATAGCGCAGCGGACCTCGAATACCTGCAGGGCAAGGCGACGTCCCTCGGCGGGCTGCGCCCCAAATGCACGCTGCTCGATGAGAAGGGCAAGCTCGCAATCGGTAAGTTTCCGAGCGTGAACGACGAGCGCTCGATCGTCCGAGCCGAAGTTCTCGCCCTTCGACTGGTCGCGCATGCCGGTGCGGGTGCTGCGGTCGCACGCGCCATCACAATCGATGACGTCGAGATCGCCGTCATCCAGCGCTTTGATCGGGCTGCCGACGGCGCGAGAATTCCCTACCTATCGGGCGGCTCGCTGCTGCAGGCGGGTCGCGACGAAGACCGCGCCTACACCGAACTTGCCGACGCGATCCGACGAATCGGAGCCGCACCGGCCGACGATCTGCGAGAGCTGTGGCGACGCCTCGTCATCAATCTCTTGATCACCAACGTCGACGATCACCTCTGGAACATCGGGTTCTTGTACGCCGGCGAGGGGAAATGGCGGCTGGCGCCGGCATTCGACGTCAACCCTTTCCCGGACAAGGACCGGGAGTCGAAGACCTGGTTGAGCGAAGCATCGGGGCCGATCACCTCGCTCGAGCAGCTGCTCGCTGCGGCTAACTATTTCGGGCTCACGCGCGCCGACGCCGAGACGGCCGCGGGTGGCATTGCCATGAAACTCGAGGGATGGCGGCAGCTCGCCCTATCGCGCGGCGTCGGCTTCCGCGAGAAAGACTTGAACGACCTCGCCCCCGCGTTCGAACACCGGGACGCGGCAGCGGCCCGAGCATTGGCCTGAGCGGACTAACTCCAACCCGCCAGCCACTCGAGCACCGGCGCGATGAACTGCCTCGACGTATAGCGCGCGGCCGCGGCCGGCGCCAAGGCCGCCAATTCCTCGCGCTTGGCCGGCTCGGACATCTCGGCCAAGGCCTCCGCAAACGACGTCACGGACAGCGGATCGAAGAAGATCCCCGCCTCGCCCACCACTTCGGGAAAACTCGACGTCATCGCCGCCAGCACCGGCTTGCCCAAACTCAGGGCTTCGAGGGCAGGAATGCCGAACCCTTCATAGAGCGATGGGTAGACGAGGAATTCGGCATTGCGCAGCAGCCGGTACTTCATGAATTCGGTGATGAACCCCGGGAAGCTGAACCGCTCGCGCTGCGATGCGCTCAACTCGGCGATGAAGCGCTCGACCTTCCAACCCTGCTTGCCGACGATGACCCATTGAATATCGGCATCTTGAACCTCCGGGTGCTCGAGCGCACGCATCAGGAGTTCGAGATTTTTTCTGGGCTCGATGGTGCCGATCACCACGGCGTAGCGGCGCGCCATCGGCGGCGGTAGATTGCGCTCGATGGCCTCGAAGCTCGGCGGCCAATCCACGTACTGCGGCAGCAGCCGCGTCTTCGCCGCCGCCGACGGATACGCCAGGATCAGGGCCTGTCGGGTCGCTTCGGAGACGCAAAACACCCGCTCATCGGTGTCGAGCTGTTTCGCGAGATTCGCCATGTGGTACTTGACGTTCTCGTCGTCATGAAACTCCGGCATCACCAGCGTGCTGACGTCGTGGATGACGCTCGCTTCGCGGCGCAGGAGCCCGGGGCATTCCTTCACCGAAGGATAGAAAACCGGGACCGCGGAGTCGATCAGCGGGTACGTCTCGCCGGCCTTCCGCTCGAATTCTCCGCGCAGCACCGTGCCGCAGCCGGCGTGCATGGCATCGAGCACGGCGGCACGCGGCACTTCGGTCATCTGGTGGGAGAATGTCAGATCGACGCTGCCCTCCTCGAGCAGCGCCTGAATCAGACGGCGCGTGAAAATCGGGATTCCCGTCCAGTGGTCCTCGAGCAGCGGCGTGATGTCGAGCGTGAGCTTCATGTGACCCCGTCGGTCGTTCGCTCGAGCGTGAGGATATCGGCGGGTCGACCGAACGCCTGGGCGTAAAGGTTTTTCAAGGGAGCGGCCTGCTCCTCGCCCCGTTCGAGACACACGCGCACCGTCGCGGCCGACTCATAGAGCGACCGGGTGTAGCGCCAGAACTCGACGCTCTGATGCATGACGAGCGACAGTTGCGGCGCGATCGCCATGAGTGCCCGCTCGCCGATGTCCTGGGCCAGGAGGAAGATATTCTGGGCGCGCGCCCGCGGCAGGGCGACGGCGGCCGCCGCGATGCCCTCCAACGCGCCATGAATCCGCTTGGCGAGTTCGGCACCGGGGAGCGGCAAGCGAATGAGGAGGCATCCGCCCGGCTGAAAATAGGCGCGGCTGATCGACTCGGCGACGAGGCGCGTGAACCCTGAATCCTCGATCGCGCACTCGGTGAGCGGCAGATAGGTCACCGACTTGAATTCCTTCAAGTGCACGGCTTCCGGCGCGCCCCACCCCAGCACGTGATCGACGCTGTCCTCGAGCGAATGGCGATTGAAGTAAAAGGGATAGAACCACATCATGGGGGCGGTCGCCGGCTCGGGCCGCAGCAAGGCGAGTGCCGGCACCTTCGGCAAGCTGCCCACCGGTGCTTGGTGGACGGAATTCACCTGGCTCGCAAATTGCGGGAATAGTTCCGGTGCCTGCCGCAGCAGGCGTTTGAGCGCGAGCCGGCGCTCCGCCGACTGCAGGCCATACACGAACACATGATTCTTGAGGCCGGGGATGAGTTTGAGCGTGCGGCCATCGGAGAGCGCCAGATGGTTCGTCGCGCCGCCGATGGCGCCACCCAGCCACTCCCGCGCTCGTCCGTGGGTGAACATCTCGGGCCGTGCGATGCACTTGAGCGGTGTGCCGCCGGCATGGGCGCCGGCGAACAACTCCACCGCCACTTTGAGATCCGGCGGCACGCTCAAGGTCTTGATGCGCGAGGCGTCGAACACCGACCCTTGATAGGGGTCGGCCGCCATTTCCTGGGCGGGGATGGAAATCACCAGCGAGTCGAAGGCGATCACGGCGCTGTGAACGGAAAATTATGCGCGCTGGGTGCGGCCAGCGCCCGCGGCTTCGAGTGAAATTCGTCGCTCTGCTCGAGCGCCGTGAGCACGCCCCCGGGCAGCAAGGTGCCCTGGCGGATCAGGCGGGTATAGAGATCGAGCCCCGCGGCGTCGAGCGGTCGGCCGAGCATGTAGGCATAGGCTGCGCTCAAGAATCCTTCGATGCCGTGGCGGCTGATGAACTCCATGAAGAGCTCCTCGCATTGCTTGAGCTGCCAGGTGCCTTGGATCACGGTCGGATCGGCCTTCAGGTTCTCGGCGACGGTCGACCAGGGCGGCTCGGTATCCTCGATCACGGAGAGACCGGTACGCCGATGAATTTCAATCCCCGTGTCGCGCTCGAGCAGCCGCAGCGGTGCGCGCTCGACATCGCTGATGAGCACCGCGAGGCGCAGCCGAAAGGCACACCATCCCACGCCATACACCGCCGCCATGAGATCGGCGCGAAAGCGGTGTGCAAGGCCCCAGGCAATCTCCATATCGTCCCAGAATACCGACACCGCGACGGGTCTCGCCGGGCGCTCGGTATCGAAGGCCCAGCCCTCGAGGTAGCCCTGGGTCGTGACGCTGTCGATGTAACCGCGCAGCACCCTCAAACTCCCCTCCGATGATTGATTCTGTCGGGCATCATCCTTGAGAAGGCGGCGAAGCTCAACCCGGGGCGCGGTCGCCGTGTTGCATGCCCGAAGTTTTGCTGCTTCCATACCGGGATGAAAGTCTTCGCGCTCACCTTCGCCTATAACGAGCACTTTTTCCTGCCGCGCTGGGTGGCGTACTACGGGGCGCAGGTGGGGCACGAGAACCTCTTCGTCCTCGATCATGGCTCGACCGATGGGTCCTGCGAGGGCTTGGGCCGGGTCAATGTCATCTCCGTACCGCGCTCGGACTACGATGAGGTCAAGCGGGTGGACTTCGCCTCGCATTTTCATCGGGCGCTGCTCAACTACTATGACGCGGGCTTTGCCATGGATGTCGATGAATTCATCGTCGCCGATCCGGCGAAGTACCGGAACTTGCAGGACTTCGCTGCGCGGGGCGGGGCGCTTGCGCTCGCCTGCATCGGGTTGGAATTGCTCCACGCACGCTCGCGTGAGGCGGACTTCGTCGCCTCCCTGCCCATCCTCGCGCAGCGCCACCATGTGCTCTTCGATTCGTGGATCTGCAAACGCTCCTTCGCACGCGTCCCGGTTCGCTTCGGCGGCGGCTTCCATACCTCGACCGCACCGGTGGAATTCGACGATGACCTCTTTCTCTTTCATCTCAAGAACTTCGATTACCAGCATCGTCTCGAGCGCCAGGTCACCACGTCCCAGTGGGACTATGCCGGTAACTTTGGCGACCATGCGAAGCGGCCGGTCGATTATGTCAAGTCGATCTTCGATGGGGTGGATGACAAACTGGCGGCGGGTCAGCTCTCCACCGACTTTGCGTTTCGGGAGGAACGGCAGCAATGCCTCGACCGCACCGTCATGAACCCGTCGAGCGAGTATGACTTCAATCTGCAGGGGGGATTTCAGAGTGCGCGGCTCCATGTGGTGCCGCCGCATTTTCGGCATTTGTTTTAAGACGACGCGCTCAACGCCCGCTCCGCCTTGACGGCTTGGATCTCCCTTTGCGCCGTGTCACCGGTCGTTCGTCGAACGTGAATCGATTGGGCCCAGCCTGAATCCAACTCAGTGAAAAGTCCGGATGAAGTGGATTGAGAAGCAGGTTCCATTCGCCAGGCGCCAAGATCGTCGGCACACGCAAAGCAGGTGCCTTTTTGGCTTCGAGCCAGTCATCGCCAAAAGCCCGACTAACCTCGATACGACTCTTCCAGCGTTTTGGGTAGGATTCGGGCATTGAAATGAACTCATCCGGAATTTCCGCGCAATAAGAAAAGAACGGCTGGACGTGATCGGTGTCTTTGAGATGGACCAGAATCTTAAGCGCGGCAAGCGACAGAGACTGCGCGGTATAGGTGATCGCATGACCTTCAGTATGCCAGCGACCGGATGAAATCATCCCACCTTTACCGCTGAACGCTTCCTTACGGGTACGAAGAAACCGCGCCAAACCCAAGCGGAACACCCGCATCGCGATTCAGACAAACTGACCGTGAGCGATCGAACGCAATAGATTTTCGACTTCGCGAGCGCCTAAATCTGTGTCGAGTACGTCAAGAGGGACCATATTCCCGAGAGCACTGTCGGGCTTCGATAGCCACTCGGACAGCGCTTGGTCGGTCGTGAATAGCAGGCGCCCGAGATTACGAATCCGCGCCACGCGCAGCAATTTTTCCGAGGTTTCGGTCGACAATGGTGCGCCATTGCCGCGTTTACGCGTCACCGTGCGCCGTGCAATCCCCAGTTTTTCAGCCAATGACGTACTCGACAAACCCAAGGCAGTCGCCACCTGCTCAAACATGGCAGCGGGCAACCCACGCCGAACCAGCGGTAGCACTTCCAGCAATGGTTTCTCGGCGATCACAAACGCGGTGAGCATGGCTTCCTTTTGAGCCAAATGGCTCAGTTTGCTGCGCCATAGTACCGCACTTTACGTTGGGTGGCGCTGCGGGATTACGGCTAGTTGCACGCCTTCGCGTTTGCTGTTGCAATCGACGGGTGAAGGACATCAACACGGACGTCATCGAGCGATTCCTCGAGCGCGCGGCGGCCACACCCGACGGCGTCGCGCTCTCGCTGCATGGCCGCGGCGTGAGTTTCGCCGAGATGGAGTCGCGGGTGCGCCGCTATGCCAGGGCGTTCGTGGCCAGGGGCGCGACCCGCATGATGATCGCGCTGCCTCAGGGCACCGATGCCTATGCCGCCATGTTGGGAGCGGGCCTCGCGGGCGGCTACTATGCCCCGCTCAACTTGAGCGTGCCGCTCGACAAACTGAAGCGCATCGTCGCGCGGATGCAGCCGGAGGTCCTGGTCGCGGAACGCGAGATCGCGGCGGCGTTGCAAACCACGGCGCCCGATACCCTGGTGCTCGATCCGCAAGACCTGCCTGCGGCGGCGCTCGAGGGCCGCGGCAGCCGCCACGAGCTCGCCTATGTGATCTTCACCTCGGGGACCACGGGAATGCCCAAGGGAGTGATGATCCCGCGCGTGGCGCTCGATCACTTCGTCGCCTGGGTGGGCGACTCGGGTTTCATCACTTCCACCGACCGGGTGGCGCAGTTCTCGAACATCGCCTTTGACGTGAGCGTCACCGACATTTACGGCTCGCTGTGTTTGGGCGCCTGCCTGCATCCGGTGATCGGCCGCTCAGACCGCATGTTTCCGGCGCGCTTCGTGGCGCGCGAGAAAATCACCGTCTGGAATTCGACGCCGAGCGTGCTCGGCTTGATGATGCAGGCGGGTGAGGTGACGGCGCCCTTGCTCGGCAGCTTGAGGCTCATCAACACCTGCGGTGAGCCGCTGCTGCGCGCTCATGTGGAGACCTTCTTCGGCGCCCTGCCCGAGGTCATCATGCAAAACAGTTACGGACCCACCGAAACCACGGTGACCATGACGGAACTGCGGTTGGACCGGGCCCGCTACGGCGAGCTCTGCGATGCCTCGGTGGCCATCGGCCCGCCGATCGCCCACATGACCGTCGATCTCGTCGGCGGACCGCATGCGGATGAGGGCGAGATCGTCATCACCGGTCCGCAACTGGCCTTGGGGTACTGGGAGGACCCGGAGCGCACCGCGGCGGCGTTCAAGACCTGCACGGTGGACGGGGAACTCCGGCGCGCGTATTTCTCGGGCGACTGGGCGTATCGACGTGACGGCCATGTCTTTTGCAAGGCGCGCATCGATCGACAGATCAAGCTGCATGGCCATCGGCTGGAGCTCGACGAGGTCGCGAAGGCCATTCAGGACGCGGGGTTTCCGATTGCTTGCGTGCTCAAATGGAACGACGAACTCGCCGCCGTGATCGAGCGCCGGCCCGAGGTCCCCTTCGATGAGGCGACGCTGCGCGCTGCCCTCGCGAAAGGATTGGAGCAGCACGCGATCCCGACGGTGATTCGGCTCATC
>Ga0116228_10004270_pt1 | contig 12660 bp, 9 predicted proteins | sample S1TSphfallax_2_FD_89694 | JGI IMG/M metagenome (GOLD analysis project Ga0116228, IMG submission 89694) | Host-associated microbial communities from peat moss isolated from Minnesota, USA - S1T2_Fc - Sphagnum fallax MG | ecosystem: Host-associated > Plants > Peat moss > Unclassified | place: USA...
CCAGCAATTAAATGCCTACAAACATGGAGATTCTGTTTTCCAAAATGCCTCATTGTTTTTAATTGTTTTTCTTGCAATATGTGGTGGGTACCCTTCAAATACCCACCATGTATCTTGGGACTTTAAAAAAAAATTACATCAATTTTTATGCTCAGTAATGCCTTTAAAGCAAGGGAGGCTTGAAAGTAAGCGTCCCTTAGCTTTGCCTCTAGTGGGCATTTAATTCTGGGACTCCCCATCCCTTGATTAACCTTCATTATTTTTAACCAACACGTTTTTATTTAGGCAAATTATTGGATCTTTTTGACACAAATGATCATATTCAACCCCCTTTTGTTAATTTAGGCTATTGGATTGGGTCATAATCATCACATAACCACAATTGTGGATGGCTTAGAGGCTACATATAATTTGATTAGTGACAAAGTAGGATAGTTGCTTGTAACAACAACCACAGGTACTCTTCAATATCATAATCCAATCCTATTTGAGAGGTGGTTGCATCAATTCCCCTTCATTGCTAAAGTGTTTTTTGTGTTCAAGTTCCCCCCCCTTGATCGATTTGTTCACTATGTTTGATGTTATCATTTTTTTCATCATTATTGTTTTGCAAGGGCCTTGGACATTTGTTGCTTTCTTTGTGTTCTAAATTAATATCATTTTGTCACCACAATCTATTATTATTTAGTGTTGTATAGCCTTCAATGTTGGGAACAATATTACAATGTAAGCTTTTTGACATGTGCCATTGCTTTTGCACATAAGATTATGCATTGTTGTAAGAAAAGGCTAAAGTGTTTGAAACTTTGTTTATCAAGCAATGAGATCCATAAATGCAAATCAAGCAACAATGTTGAGCTTCACAACTAGGTACAATTTTGAGTCTAGACTTGAAACTTCTTGTTTTTACTACAAAGTAGATCACAAATCTAGGTGTGTTTTAGTTGTCAAGTGTGCATTGTGAGTCTTGGTTTTTTTCATTGTCAAACTTAAATTGTGTTGAATGCACATTGTGAATCTTAATTCTTTTTATTTTCAAACTTAAGTTACAAGGGTTTAGTCAATTTAAGTGTGTTGCATGTGGGTTTGTCAATTTGTGTTTTTATTTTGTCATTTTTGTCCAACCATTGCACATTTTAGATCATCATGGAACTATTATTATAAAGACTACCATTGAAATTAAACAAATTGAACATTTTTTGCACCCAATTTAAATTTGCGGAGTTTACCACCATTATTTCATTTGTTGAAGTAAGGCCAGCTCACGATGGATTGCAATGGTATGAAATAGTTCTATGATTTTTTCGAAGTGCTTAAAAATCCCCACAAGCATTGGAGTAATTGCACAGGTTGGAATATGGATAAGGCCATGCACAATATGATCCCTAGATTTAGTTGGTTGGTAGTGCAAAATAACAAGTTTTATTTTCATTTCATGTAATGAAATGACAACAATTGACTTTAGACTTGGATTTGTGTCCATGTGTACATTGTTAAAGAGATAGAAATCGATTTCCATTCTTTTGACCTTAAAGTCTTATTTGGAATGTTTGCATGTTAGTAGTTTGACGACTCTAAACTAACATGACATGTTGCATATATGCACTAACTTACCATTAGGTTACCATTAACACATGTACATTTGCAATTACGATATATAGTGGTAATTCAAGTTGAACAAAATGTCACATGTTGTCTAATTGCTTGTGAATCACATTACTAATCACAAGATAACTAAATTTTCATCTATTGTTGGATACCACCACATGTGAATGATATGAGCACATTTTTCATGTTCATTTTCATTGTAATTACAAGTCATAATCACATTTAAAACTTAAAACTATTTTATTGTCAAATGTGTGACTACAAGTCATTTTTACCATTTGCGATGGATGCAATCGAAACAACAATTGTAAAAATGATTAATTTCGAACAAGTCACAAACACATGGGTTAATATGGACATGACTCCTTATAGTGAAATAGAAGAATTTGGTTGTGCACATGTTTGACAAATAAGTGTCTAATGCCACCACCAAAACAAACTTCAAATTATTTTATGAAATCGAAACCTTTTTAAATCTCATTTGTGTTTTACCTTTGCTTGAATTCATGTAAATCCTTTTCAAGTTTGCATATTAAATAATATGTTTATTTGCAATTTTGTTGATGGACTGAAAATCTATGAAGTTGATCTTTAGAAGATGTTTTTGGACCCCAATTACAAAATATGATAATGACAATGGTCATGTGTTCAAGGTTTTTCTGGACACAATTTATTATTTTAGTGATGTTTTGCAAATAGTGTGGGTCTTTAATTGCAATGTTGGCAATGAATACATTACATTTTGATTTTATGGGTGCACATATATGGTTCACAGGTGTGATTTAGTGACAAGTGTAATTTCTATTTTTTCCCACATTGATTAAATGATTGTAGTGGAAAATGTGAAACAACGATGTACTTTAATTGCAAATGACCCCATTGAAAACTTGAGTGCCAATTTCTCACACAAGAAAACATGAGTGCTATTGGGGTCATTTATGCTAACTTTGGGTGCAACCTAATGTTGCCACACATTTGAGCATTTGGAAATCTCATTAATGTTTTGGAAAGAATGTGGGATTGAATTAGGTGTTTGTCTTGCACCACTTTTTGATGAAAAGTTACTGGACTTGCAAACATTGTTTTTTGAATTGACTATGATGGCTAACGGCCATGTAACCATCAAGGCTCCCTTTAGTTCTAATCGTTGTACCAAAATGTGAAGCATTGACTTGAACACAAATCAACTTGAAATCCAACATTAATTATTAGAATGGTTCAAACACATCGAATTGTCAATGAAAATGGTCATGAGAAGTTAGAAATTGATAAGTTAAGTTTCATGAATAGCAAACTTAGAATTCAATTAACAATTCACCTAGATCTAGTTGTCAAAATGCTTGGCTACAAGTTTTTCATTTTGGACACCTTTCCTTTTGTTGAGTAATTTGAGCTTGGAGTGTGGCAAAGGCAAGGAAGGGAATATAAACAATAGAATTTGCGACTCCCATCATAATTTTTTTACCCTTTGTTATAAATTTTGTTGTTTATGGATAAATTGAAATATCACACGATTTTTAATTTGTTGTATCCTGGATCATTGTGTTCATGTTTGTTGGTTTCTTTACTTTGTTCATTTTGACATTTATTTTGCAATTTGCTTTGTTGATTTGATTTTGTCTTAGATTTGTGCATGACATTTATGCATCCTGATTTGTTTGAATTGTGTATGCAATGTTGATGTTTGGGATGGCAAGTACATTTTGTAATGGGCAAGGTCCTTAGACTCAAGATTCAATCCCCCTAGAAAATTTCTTGTTGTCATGTTTTATTTCCTCTTGTATGGCGTTGCCAATTTTTCTATTTTTAATTGCATTTGGTTGCCATGTTTTTTACATGCATTTTGACATGGTTGTCAATTTTCTACATAGCATTTTACTTGGATGCCTTTATTTGTGCTTGACATTGCAAGAATTATAATAACCTTTTTGTTTTTACTCAAAATTGGGTGTAGTAGCATGTTTTTTGTTCTTCTAGAATTTAGCTTACAATATGTTTTCATAGAGGCGCAAATTGTTTTTCAAAGTATATCCCAAAGAGATTACATGACCACTCCTTTACAAACATCTTTTTTATTTACCTTTTGATTTACATTGAACATGCTTGAGGTCATGTGTGGGGCTAGGTGTGAACGCTTGGTTGTTAGCCTACCTAGTCATTCCTTTCTTCTATTTGGCTTTAAATGTTTTCTCCACCACATTGCACATGAGGTTTGGTCTTTCTCATCCTTTAATCATTGGGATGTCTCAGTGCATTTGTAACCAACCTTTGGATCCTATGGGGATCCACATTCTTCATTACGCGCATGGTGGGAAAAGGATGGCTTCACATAATGTTGTGAGAGATGTTTTCACGGCCATTGCAAAAGCTATGAGATTTTATGTCTTACGAGACCAAACCCATGTCCTTTTATTCCTTGCCTTATAATATTCATGTTGTCGAATCAACATTGTGTTATATGTTGATGGTGTCTACATGTTGGTAGACATTGTCATTGTTGATTTGGTTTCATGGGTTACTATTTTTCGTGGGGTTATGACAATAGTAGCTCAAATGAAACATGATATTTATTGTGATTAGTTCTAGGTGGACATGTTTTTCTCTCTAGCTATAGAGGTTTTCAAATGTTTACACCAACAGGCGAAAAGGTTTCTTCATTGATGTGCCAACATGGTGTGGGGAGTGAAGGGCACTAAAGGTTCTTTCTCAATTTTACACACATTTCATAGGCAAAGGGTGTGAATGAGGTTACAACATAAACCGACACATGATTTCTATTTGGGTGTCAATGATGTTACAATGTGCAAAAGTGATTTTGAAACATGCTATTGTAGTAGTGAACGTTTTTCTAGGCTAGGTGTCTTTTGTAGATGTCTCCCCCTTTTCTTATTTGATATGCTTCTTGTGGCAAGAGGGGATTCTCCACTTTATGTTCTCCACTTTATGTTCTCCTTGATAGGTGGTTCTTTTGTCTTCTTGGAGGTCGGTTCTTCCATTTTGTTCCTTAATTTTCCCCCTTTTCTGGGGTGCTTTGGTTTATTGTTTATGTGCAGGGTTTCATCATCATTTCATGTGCAAAATCAATAGTAACCAATATGTCATAGATGGGCCCCATAAAAGTAGCCACTAGTGGTTGACGTTGCAAATTTAGTTATAATAATAATTTTGTTTTTACTCAAAGTTGGACCTCATTGCATGATTTTTCCTCTGCCAGAATTGGCTTACCATATGCTTTTCTGCGCCAATGGAGGGGTTGTCCATATTTCGTAGAAGGTTTATTATATGATTCAGTGTGACTTTCCGACTTTCTAGTGAGTAGTCATAGTCATTAGCGTCATAGTCTTGTCACAAATTACTTGGTCTGACATCCAGTGACCTGCGATGTCATCAGGCAGTTCTGGGCGTGAGAAGATTTCCATTGACATTGGAATCGCTTACCAAAATAAGCATAAGGTCAAAATAAGGCATTTAATTTAATTTAATTTAATTATTTTGGAACCAAAAAATTTATTAAATTAAAAGACCATCAAAGAAGTCTTTAATGACATTTATAAAATGTGTAAACAATAATTCGAAAATATATTTTCAATTTATTATTAAACTATTTAATAAGTTTAAATATTTAGTAATTACCGAAACTGCCACAGTTTTAAAGAAACAAGCCCATACTAGATAATAGAGTTTATGTCATTTGCAATTATGTACCAACATAGTATCTTTCAAAGACAAGGAGTACTACCCAATTGATACAACGCATTAACACCTAATTGTTTTGTTTTACTTGCAAAATTTTGCCTAAAGGTATAATGAAAAATAATCAAATTTGAAAAGTGATTTTTATTTCTGGGGGTTTCAGGGACTAGAAGTCCAGCCAGGAAAGTCTTTTTGACCAAATTAAGTCTATAAATTTAGAAAGAACATGAAAATTTTGTGCTTCAAATTTGTCTTATAGTTAGATTTAGGTCTTATTAGAGTTGATCACTACTTTTATGCAGCTTACTATGAACAATGACAGCTTAGGCTGCATAAAAAAGTTCCAACAAAACGAAATATCAACCCGCCCTCCCTCCCTCCCTCCCTCCCTTTCACCCCAACAGGCTTTTCTTGTACAGGACTTTTTGTTTTTGTTTTTTTTAAGAAATGGTTTTGGAGGTTTACAATCACTTACATGGGAGAAAAATATAATAAAAATTTCCATATTTTTAAATTTGGTTCTCAGTGTCTAGCCAAAAATATCAAAAAATTGATATTTCATATCTAGTTTATAAGCAGATTTGGCTAAATCATCCTAGGCACGATTGCCACTTCTTCTACTTCTTCTACATCATCCTTACCTGGTCCCTGCATTTACGTACACGGTCCAAAGTCTCACCACTCGTGTTGAATAAATCTTGCTTCGATATTTTTCAAGTGGTGCATTCCCACTTGATGTTAAGTTAGTGTTAAATGAAAATAGGTGATAGCTTAATGTTAAGTGAATTTTAACTTAACATAGAAATTTCATGATAAGTAATAAGTTCAAGTTTTTGCTGACTTGACGTCCTTTAAATTCTCCTTTTTACTTCCCAATAGGCTACTTTTGTACATTTCTTGCATCTTTGGTGTGTTTATAAATAAAGTTTTTGCTGCCTTGACTGTCTTTTCAAATTCTCCTTTTTACTTCCCAATAGGCTACTTTTGTACATTTCTTGCATCTGTGGTGTGCTTATAAATAAAGTTTTTGCTGATTTTACGTCCTTTAGATTCTCCTTTTTACTTCCCCCTAGGCTACCTTTGTACATTTCTTGCATCTGTGGTGTGCTTATAAATAAAGTTTTGCAGGGTTCTGATGATGAAGGTTTAAGTCCTACCAAAGTGTGAATGCACCTTTACTTAATACTGTTGCCCGCTTTGGCCTCTCGGATGGATCTCCTCCCTCCCTCCCTGAGTCCTCAGTGCTGCGATTGGTTTTAGTTTGGTCTGTTCAAAGCTTAATTCCTTATTTATTGGATGGTGCCAGAAAAAATTTAAGGAACAAACACTCTCAGTAGTATTCATCATGGATTTCAGTGGTTCCCTGCGCCGGGGGAAGAAGAGGAGGACTGGAGAAGCCGCTGATTATTCATGGGCATTAGAGAAGATCCAAGAGGTATCGAGCAGAGGAATTCAAGACCAAGGGTGGCATCTGCGGAAGATACTCCTCTCGTCAACTCGGCCATCTTCTGAATCTCAGTTGCAGTGTGCAGCAGGTGCTGCTGATACAGGGGAGCTGCTGGAGCTACGGCAGCAGCAGCAGCAGCAGCTGGACTACCCTCCTGTTCACAATATGAACTGGTCGCAACAACTGGCCATGCAGCTTGCTGGTCGCAAGATCTTGAGGAGATCTCTAACGGCTAAGCTTCAGAATTCACAGGACAGGTGCCATGCCCTCGGCCTCAAACAGTTGCAAACTAGTCCAAGCCTGCAGGCAACAGTACCCAAAAGCCAGGAGGCCGCATTCAACAGTCCTAGGTACTCAAAACATGATATTGAGCACAAGAGTTCAGATGAACCTGCTAGTCTGGATTCTTTGGACATGCAACATCCCAGCTGTTCCAAACTCATGAAGCTGCAGCACAGGCGTAATTTGAACTCTCTCCGAACTCCGGAAAGAACAGTGCCAGACTCGAGCTTGCTGACGACTAGCTTGTTTGATGAAGCTGCACAAGCAGCTTTTTCTTCTCGGAGTTCCATGAGCTGCTTCGTCAGTAACTCTCGAAAAACCAGCTCGATTTCAAGACTAGTTGATCCATCAGGTAACGTTAGAATCCATGCTGATATTCTAGATATAACTATAAATGCTTTGCTGTGCAGTCAGGTAGATCATATATATATCTTCTGCAAAGAGGAAAGAGAAACCGCTAGAACGCACGCAAGTGAGCAGCTTCTGATTTGCTATGTGCAGGCGATGATCTTGCAGGCCTAGATAAGTCATTGAACATGCTAGCTTCCGACTTGGAACCCGTGACGCAAGGACAGAACTTCCAACGGTTGAAATCTGCACTGGGAATATTGGACACAGATGCAGCTGGGTGTGAGCTTCAAGCCAATTTAAACATGGACGTCGCTGCAGCTCATCACAACAAGACGGAGCAGCCGATCAGGGCGGTCGCATCTAAAGCGTCTGCGCTTCCTCAAAGCTCGTCCAGCTCCAACCATATGAAAATGGGTGTAGCACGCGGCTTACGTCAAGAGAAGAATCACAACTCTAAAGGAAAGATCACTAGGCCCTGCAGCGATTTGGTTAATGCCCGGCCGTCAAGACGCAATCCAATTCCTGTGAAACGCGAAAGGTACTAGACTCGTCTCTCTTTCCAAAACTGATGAGTCCTACTTCATGACATGTACAAGGACGAAGTGCACATCTGGAGAATTTTGATCATTTTGGTGGGCGGTTTATACATTCTTGAAGTGGCCGTAATCACGTCTTCCACAGTTGTAACCCATTGCAGCTGGTGCTCTCGCAGAGAATCAGCTCGTCGTGAGGAATCTCACGAGGAAGTCGTGCAAGTTCTGTACCAGCGGCTGCGACCAGTAGTCGATCACGTCGTCAGGAAGACTAGGATTCCAGAAGATGGGCATCAAAGATGGAAGAAATACGGGAGCAAAGCCATCCGAAATGCATACTTTTGCAGGTAATACGTGAATGAAAATTTTCAATTGAACTCGACTTAAGAATTTGAATTCAATTCAAGTGGCATGCAATGTCATTCAATATTTTCATTCGAACGGAACTTAATTTCTGTCAGATTGATTCATGTTTTCTTCATCAATTGATCGTCACTGGTAGTAAGCAGCAACGACGCTAAACCCAAGTCAATTGCCACAACGTGATCTAATTCTAGCTTCTTGAATTCCGGTTGCTGGGTTTGGGTTTTGTATTCTGTATAGCTAACATTTGACTGTTTGGTGTAAGCCAACGCACAATACTAGTACTGCACTGTAGGATCAGAGTCCGGGACCGAATTATACTTGTATGCACTGCGGGAAGTTGCTGCTAAAATATTGTTTCTTATATGGTGTGTGTGTGTGACTCCTACGTCGACAGAGCATACTACAAGTGCAACTCCCAGGATTGCAGTGCGAAAAAGATTGTGCAACCTACAGACGAGGACCCTTCAGTCTTCAGAGTCAGCTATATGGGTACTCACACATGTTCCAAGAACAAACATAGATCAGAGTCTGCTGCGCCTGTGCCAGAACGTCCAGTTAATGCAACAGCTGCAACAGCGCATGCAGATGAAGTCGAATCTCGCGAAGCAGCACTGGACCATCTTGATCATCAAGATCAGGATCATCAGTACTCATCCAAGCTGCATACTACTGCACCTGCAAAGGTCGATCAAGCAGCAGCACGCCAAGTTAAAGAGCCAAAAACTACACTTAGAGCTGCTGCTGCCGCCTCATCAGTAAGGGACGAAGGCGATCAGGTCGAGAACCAGCTTGAACCAGGCCTACTAATATTGTCTGATCGAAAGGCCGATCACGCCTCAAATGCACATTTAGCTGCAGCACCAGACGGAGCTTCGACTGAAGATCAAGTGGGCGTAATTGAAGAAAAGACACTTGACCAGCTACTTCTGCAGCAGCAGGAGGCAACAGATTTCTCTGCTTGCAGCTGGTCACAAAGTCTTGCAGCTGGATCCTGCACGGCGCATACGGAAGAAGAAGAGCTCACCATGATCAGCTCTGATCTAGACGATTTTGCAGATCAAGCGCTCTCCGCCACCAGTGATATTTCGTCTAGCTGCAGCAGGTCAGAACTAGCTGGTCAGTCCCGGGCTCCGGAGACTGCACAGCATGACATGGAGATCATGATCAATACTAGTCATGCCAGTGGCCGACAGAATAATATTCTTCTTCCTGCAATTAGCATGATTAATTTTGAAGAATTTGATACACAACTTGACGTCGATCGGCTGTTAGGACAAATTGAGGAAGCTTTCAGTTTTCAGGAACCTATGTTCGATCACTGGGCAGATGATCTGTTGGACATCAGTGCTTTCTGCTCTGCAGGCAACAATTTACTATAGCATTCCATAGAATCAAATCACCTTGACCTTCAAGGTGATTATGGTGCCAGTTGTGAATAAATTGATTATTTTAAAAATTGTGAAATCTATAATAATTTTCTTTTCAAGAGCACTTTGTGTTTAAAATGTAGTCAAATATTTTAAAGAAAATTTTAAAGATTTTTTTAATCAGACACCCACCCTGAACTTTGTATTTCATTATGCTTAGAGTGTCCCCACCCACACATACTCTAAGAGCATGTTTTGGATGTAGAAGATTAAAAACTTGTTGGTTTGGTTAAAAGATGGTTTCAAGGGATTATAGCAAACTTCACATTTGCACAAGATGCAATAGAATGCACAAAAGCCATAGCAAAGTCTCAATCCCGTTGTGGATTGTCTAGATTGCTTGATTGTTTTCCATGGCTCAATCTCCATTGCTATTGATTGGTTAGATTATCTCACGAGTCTACTTGTTTTGGTATTAGTGATTTTTTCTTGTTTGTAATTTTAATTTCTAATTTAAATATGGGTGAGGCTTGGGATATATAAATAATTAGTAATGAAAGTGAGAAATATTGATGCAAAGCTTGAATTTCCCAATTCATATGGTTGGGGATACTCTCAAAACAACTCCAACCCCATCATTTGAGTCCTATTATATAATTATATTTATCACATCCAATGTGATGTAAATTTCTTTTTTTCAATCCCCACTCACGAACATACAAAATAGGACAATATAAGATGAGAGGCTATTTGAATTAAGCACTCAAACTAACTGTTATAGTTGGCCAATTTTGAACAAGATTTATTGACACAAATCAACATATAAATATTATATTTCATCCAAATTATGCTCTACAAGGCACTGTTGAAACCAAGACATGTAATACTCATGATAACATGTCAACCAATTTAACATATCTTTACTATGAAACATCCAGTGGTCACCCTGGAACTTCTTTACGTTTTCATTTAACCAACACATGTTCAAACCAGTAATGCAGATAAGTCTAATTTAATATGGGTCTAATTAAACCCTAAACCCCCAACCCACCCAAATCGTATCAAATCGTATTAGAAGCCAATTAAATAGCGACTTGCCACAATGAAATTTGAAACTTGTCTTTCAAACTCACTTTTTCATCAATCATGGTTTCTTAAATTAAAATAATTTTCAGGACCACAATGTGCATCCTGTTTCAAGCTTGATGATATGACATTTTCATCAATAATAATTTCATAAATAGTGACCTTTTATATTGCCATGAAAAGCATGGCTGCAAAATGAACTCATCAATGACAATTTGCCTGCCAAGTTATTTACTAACCTTTAAATCAAATCTTTCTACCATAATTACCATGTATGATTTACTTCTCAAAAAAATGTTGCCATTTTTTGCACTTTTTTCAAGTTTTTTCATATTTAGACTTGCTATTTGTAATAAAAATCCATGTGCACCTTGGTCCTAGCTACAACAATGGATGAGGTGTTGGAGTGACATTGAAATTTCCCTTTTTCTCCCCTTTAAATATTATTGCACATTGAAACTGGGTAAAAGCAAACAATGCCTTCAAAAAATTGTAGTCACAAATATAGTTTTTTACATTTCGTAACTTTGAAGTCATATGGACATGACATCTTGGATTTGTCTTGTTCTTTTTAAGTGTATTTGATTACCTTTAGACTTAAACTAGAGAATTCACTAAAAAATTCAAACAAAAATTGAGGAAATTGAACATACGAAGTATATATATGACGAAATAATACTCATCAAGGAATATGAAAAAATATGTATATATTTCAAAAGTGAAGTTGTGGGTGGAAATTTTTGGTGATTTCTTTTGTGGTGAATGTTATTGATATACATCAATTAAATCTAGGGAAATTTAGATTTTTTTTTTAGTTTAAAATTTATTCCAAAAATTGAGCAATAAAAGAAAAAAAATGTGCTAAATAGGACAAAACTAGTGCCATTCGAAAGAAGAAAAGAGTTTACAATCGAGCATGGTTTTATTTTTCCAATTCTTCATTTGATCATATTTCTTGTAGCTTGAAACAAAAGTCCTTGTTTCTGGGACCAAAGTAACCTAAATGTACATTACATATTATAAAGACATTGGATATTACTTTTTATTTAATTTTAAGCCATTGGATTGAAAATGATCGATTCCAAATCAAATTTGGCTAGTCGAAAATTTATTGTGTCTTTATTATTTTCAACCACCAAATGTTGCGATCACCCGCCTCCATCAACTTGTCACATTGAAAACAACTTGGCTTCAATTTGCACAACGTCATTAGGCTACACCATCGCCTCCATCACACTGAAGAAGACTTGGGTTCATTTTGCACAATGTCGTTAAGCTACGCTAACACCTACAACAAGTTGTTTTCATTTAGTGCAATGAGCTTGGCACATCTCAAGCAATTCCAACATGTTGAGGTAATGTAAGAATATAGGGGTAATTTTGATGTCTGAAATCTTTGAAATTGTCTAAGCATCCCAAGAGGTTGTTGCTCAAGATGTTTTCTTCTCTTGAGCTAGTAGTAGGGATCTAAAGCCTATGGTTTTGTTCTAATCATGGTTAGTGTCCAAAACAACTTGTAAAGTGTGATCCATTTGAATTTCTTACAACCTTTATGAGCAAGGATTTGTGATCTTTCCACTAATGTAGGTTCACATTGTGCAGTGTCAAGTCTACAACTTTAAAGAAAAATCTTGCGACTAGTGCCATGAGCTTTGTGCATTTCAAGAAAATCGCAACATCTTCAACATCATGGTTGGCCGATCTACATTTTTCAACCAAAGTTGGATGAGACCTTGACAACCTCCCATGATAGGTTGAAATCCAATATACAACACTAGTTGTTTGGGTAGTAGTTTATGAGTTTAGTTAAGAAGAGGGGTGAGTTTAAGTCACAATCGTTTTTTGAAATGAGGTGCGATCTATCTTTCACTATAAGATAGGTCATTGTTAATAAGAAGGTAGGCGATAATTGTTTTGTTTCAAAAAC
>Ga0116228_10004273_pt1 | contig 12658 bp, 6 predicted proteins | sample S1TSphfallax_2_FD_89694 | JGI IMG/M metagenome (GOLD analysis project Ga0116228, IMG submission 89694) | Host-associated microbial communities from peat moss isolated from Minnesota, USA - S1T2_Fc - Sphagnum fallax MG | ecosystem: Host-associated > Plants > Peat moss > Unclassified | place: USA...
TACCAAAAATCTAACATGCTTCCAAATGGAAAAAAAAGTTTTGCATCACATTAATCATTGCAATCTTTGATCTTTCTTCACTTGTTACAATGTTCTAAACTGGATTATATCACTAAGCACCTGCGTATTGCATACTCATAAATGTATTTCTGTTTTCTACTTATAAATGTGTAGGATTCTGAAAAGGAATAATTTTTCCAGTTAGCCCAAGAACATCATCTTGACATTATCTCGAGCATCATCTCTCCATGTACAAATTTTTTTCGCAGGTTTCAGGAATGAATTCTTTCATGAACCAAAGTTGCATCAGATATGAAAAGTGCAATAAAATTGAGATTAGGATTTAATGAAAACTTTCAGGGATTGTTTTGTTTGTGTTCTTGTGAAGAATAGATTGCCCCGATTCTTGTCCAATCTTCATTCCAAGGATTTCGGAAGTCTCTAGGGTTTGTTAACCATTTCCTGTTTTCCTTCACGAATTTTTTGTCTGGTTGTGAAGAAAACTTCATCAACGCGTTGGCGCTAAGTTGTGAAGACGGTGGCAAATCGAAATTTTGGAGTAATAGAGAAAAAATCGTGGTAAGTTGCTCTTGGTTCTCGTGTGTCTAAGGAAAGGAATTTTTTTCCTTTAAAGGATGGGGAATACCGTCGGAATAGGCTCCGGTTCTGCGGAGTCTACGGTGCTTGCAACGAAGGATTCTAGTGCGTCCGGATCGTCCATGACTGGCTCCTTGATCGACAAAGAAGCGACCGTAGGATCATCGGAAGTAGCAACTGCGAAGAAGAAGAATATTTGCTGTGCGTGCCCTGAAGCCAAGCGGCTGCGAGACGATTGTGTGGTGGAGCATGGCCAGGAGGCTTGCACTAAGTGGATTGACGCGCACTTGCAGTGCCTGCGCAAAGAGGGTTTCAAGGTTTGATCATTGCAGTTCCAACCTGGGTTTCGACGTTTTAATTTAGGATTTCGTCGTTTGCAGGTTGCAGAAGGATATCTTTAGACTACACTGGCAAGAGAATCTTAAAAACGAGAGAGATATGAGAGAGAGCAATTGGAGTAACAGATGACGATTCCATCATGATGAGACGAATAACAAGTGCAGCTGGTAGAGATTTTTGCAATCTCTTTGGCACAAAGATGGATCTGGAGACTTGGAAGTTGGAGAGAGCGATTTGGAGCGACGGATGATGGTTGCAGCATGAGAAGAACAGCAATTGCAGCTGGTAGAGGCTTTTGCACACAAGACGAATCTGGAGAATCGGCAATATCAAATTCGTATTTCGAGCATTGTTCATCAACATGAAAGCATCAGCCACCAAGACGTGGATGGGGTTAGTGTTGCCCGGGCTCTAGTGTACAGCTTAGGAGAGAAAGTGATGATGCAGCTTGGAATTGAGGACCCATAACTAAACTTTAGTACCAATTTCAAGGTATGCTGGATTCTGCAAGAAGGGTGCACACAAATTCAGAGAGGAAGGTGGTTTTATGAGCGATTGAGGAGCCATATTTCTAAAGACTTTCTATCTCTGGATACACTGCAATAGTGGAACTCTGCTTGAACGAAGTCAGGATTGTGTGTCAGTGGTGTGTAGACATGTGTAGTCTTCTGTCCACAATTCTTTGAATTTTGTGGCAAGCTGATGCACCAGACTATGCACTTTATTTGGTGATTGTTAAAGCTCCTGAAGGTTTGATCATGTGAAACCATCTATGAATATCATAAATTCACTTTCAATTCCAGGTAGAAACCCCAGAATGTCCAGATTGTGATGTTTCTCTCAAATAATTAAGAACATAAGTTGATCTTACCTGTCCATTGTAAAGCTTGTGGTTGTGAGTTTCAGTTGTGAGATTGGTTTGATGTGTGAATAGGCCCCCTGATTTCTGGCAAAAGAATCTTCTCAAACTCTGGTGTTCCATCTTTGTATCCTTCACAACTGGTAAATTCCAACTTTGAACCCACGATCTTCATAACTTTAGTCTTCCAGAATTGATGTGTTGCATGCACTTGCTTGGGCAGACAAGTCTCTTTTGACTTGAGTTTTCCTGTCTGACTTTGCAAGATCCTCTGGGCAGCTTTTGCATGTGAATTTGATCCATGTTTCGTGGATTTTGTTGCATGTTTTGAAGTATACATGACATAGAACTTCAAAAATATGATGAGTGGTGATGTAGGGGCTTGTGGTTTATGTGGAGGAAGGTGCAGCAGATTGTGTTCAGTGACAAGAATTGATGCTGTAGGATCAGGAGTAAACAGATTCACAAAAAGCCTCACGAATTCTTGTCCATGAGCTCTTCCAGCACACAAATTCATACCATGGAGTCTTGTGATGAGCTGGATGTGGTGGAATACTACTGGTACTAATATTGTGCACTAGGTGAACTGACCATGAAGAAGTTTAGAACATCTGTCATCACCTAATGTCAAATTGCTGTCTTAACGTAACATATGCCACAATAAACACCACATATTGTACATTGTAATGGATGAAACCACAAAGTTTTCCTCAAACACGTGCCATGAGCCATGGCTTTTTTTGTAAGAAAACCACATTCTCTTGTGGTAGGTAATTGCAAGAGATGCCATTTTGTTTTCTTGAGTAGGTTGCTGCCGTAAAATTGGGGATTACCAGAATTTTGAACATGGGCTGGACCATATTTTCTGCTCCAAGTTGATGGAAGGTATAACTGATGTACAGATGACTGGAATCATGGAGGCCTGAATCCACATGAGATTGGATCATCCTGCACTTCATTCCAGGTGCAGTAAACCCGAAGTATTTACTGGGTTCAGCATTTAACATACATGTGATCTTTTGGTAAGGGAGGACTGTAACTAGACTTGATTTTGGCATCAGTTAAGAACTGCATGACAAGTAGGACTGGGAACAAAACTGCTATTTGTACTAGTTTTGCTTCTATTGTTGTTTCAGATCATTGAAGACCATTGGGTAAAATATGCAATGGAATATGGCATGCCATGGTGCATTATAGTCATAAATGAGGATTCCTTTTTTTTTTGGTGAACTGAGATATTCATTGCAGCAAGAATCTGGTGATTTTTTTCTGACAGGATTTATTTTCAAGTCATATAATTGTTGCCACAAAGTTGGCTTCTGGCTTGATTAGTATCAGGGGATTTTTTTTGGCTATGAACCTCTTGTTACAAGGCATGAAGCAACTCTTCCATTTCATTAAAGCTCTATTTGGGATGGTCAATTGAGCTGTTTAGTCCATCACATGTGAAAGCTAAATAGCCCAATACTGAATCTGAGTTTCACTGCACAGCTGAGGCTCTACCCAGGTACCTTGAACATCCATGTCATAAAAAGGTATTAAGTAGTTGTTTCTTCTTTCTACTGTATTGTGCATCTAATTTACCACATTTTGCTCATTTGTTATGGAAAGCAGCAGTTTTCTATTACTGTTCACTGTTAGATATAGAATTATGTTGGAGCTTGGCACTATAGAGGTTTCAACTAATTGACAATGAGTGAAACAAAAGTGACGAGATTTTACATTGAGATAACAGCTCCTCCATAACCATGATATCCACATTATAGTACTGTCTAGATGGCTATTATGTCTGTACTGCATATGAGATGCAGACTTGAATTGATTGTGGTTGTGACAAACAGTTTATGAAGTGGTGCAGGTGTCAACAAAAGGGAGAATGTTCAGCTCAAAAATGGCATTGGTTGATTATGTGGTTGATCCCACCTCCTGATAGATTGCAAATATACCAGATTTAGAGCCTCTACAGTTGCAGGTTGTCCAATATAGCTCAAGATATCAAGGTGATTTCAGCATCTGGTAAACTTTGTTCATACTATGTCACATAGAGTGTATGGAGTTTAGTTGCTAGGTTTCTAAAACACATGGATAGTAGCTCCCAAAAGCCTCCCCTCTTTCTGCTTCTTGCAAAATCCAGCATGCAGGTGTAGCAACAACCCAATCTCATCTTTTTAACATTTGGGGTTCTAGCAGACTTTTGTTCTTTTGTACCAAGAAGACTCAGTGGATCCACAGTCAAGTATCAAATAAGGATACCCAACTATGCTGAAACCAAGCTGAAACCTGATTTGATCTCCAAAACTGCACCCTGATCAATATCAAAAATTACTTGATAAGTCTGACTTAGGAGTCAGATGAGATGGAATGAAACTTACTCTCACAAGCTTCATGTTGCTGCTTGAACAAGGATACTGTTGTCATTTTTATTGCTATGGACCTCTCAAGTGCTAGCCAACATCATGACTGTGTCTTCACATTGTTTCAAGAAATGCACCAGAAACTCAGGATGCAGATTTTGTATAATGGTTTTGTATAACTGCATATCATCCTTAATGCTTGTGCTGCAATATCACAGGTGCAAATGGCTGTATAAAATTCAGCTCCCTGAAAAGAGCTTGTTCTTTTTCCACCACTTCCTTAGAACGTGAGCTTGGCAATTTTTACTCAACATAATGGTTTTCTCTAGTAGTTATTGAAAAATTTGTTACTGGTATTTCTGTGTCCTACATGGCTAGCGTGCTACAGACATACAACACAACTTTTCAAACTCTGGATCCATCTTGGGTCCTAAATTTCTCTGTACATTGCTAGTTGTCTTGGAGCTTTCTAATCCCATAAGTACAGGTTATTGGTGAAAATGCAACCTGCTGTAACCTGAATTTATACCCAAATTTTTGAAGTACTTCCAGACTTCCTGGACAAATGAAATGAAATAGGATGCGATTTTCTTGCTGTAATGAAATTGGGCAGTGTAGGTAGCATTGTTGGTAGTCTTGCATTGTAAAGGAAAAGAATAAATTTGGTGTATAATCAAACCTTGGAAACACATCCTTGAGCACTGAGCATTTTGCTGCATAGAGTGATATTTTTGTTTGCTGCAACCTTCATTTCCATCACCATATCGAGTATAGTTTTTCATAAAATTCCATGAAGAGTTATGCTTCAAAATGATTCACACTTTTGATTATGCAGCTGGCTCGACTGATTTCATGCCAATATGACAATTCCATATGCAGATTATGATGGATACCCAATTTGTGTAACAGTATAGCTTCTCAGAGTCAGGATGAATAACAAAAAATTCTACAGATATCATACCTGGAATTGCAACTGAAACTAAGAAAGTTGGCAAAATTCTAAATGCAAAAAATTACTTGCTGACAAAATCCAAGTTAGACATCCTAGCAATGGTTGCCTCTGTTTCGTTCTTTTGTTCTCAGCAATGTACTTGGCAACCTAGTCTAGAGTTTTCACTGTTTTACAGGCAGAATTGTTCTTGGTTAACTTGTTTGCGAGGTTGAGAGCTACAGAGGGAAAGGGACTTCACATTTAAGATTGTATGTAACATGAAAGATCCATGTAAGATTTGGGATACAATTTAAGCTTCAACTACAAATCAAATTGCTGCAACAGTTGGGCAATTAGAGACATAGTTGTATTTTAATGGGTGCATTTTTCAAATCACCTACCTATATATTACACGGTTCCATTGTTTCTCATGATTTTGTTTGAACCTGTCAAGATGAGCCAGTTGTTTACAAGGCAGGCAGCCACTCCTGGCTGTCCCCTTCATGGTCTTTTTCTCTTGTAGCAGCTCCTGGCAGGGTTTTAATTATTTCTGATTCTTGTTGGGTTGGTAACATTGTAAAGAGAGCTAAAGGAAGAAGACTTCACCATTTGTTTTACAAGACAAATGTGCCCAGTCTAAGGGGTCCAAATCAGTGTTGGCAGGTTCTTGAATTTTAGAAGGTTCAAGTCAGTTTATAAGGTTAGATTCTAAAGTCTGGAGATAGGAGGTTTTAAGTTTTCTTGGAACTGCCATTGAAACCTAACTATGAATTTATCCATTTTTAAAAAACAGAATGGAATTAAAACTTGGGTGTTGCCTTGAATTTAAAAGGTTCAAGTTCTTTAATAGGTACATAAGTATAATTTTATTGAAAAAACATATAAACTTGGCTGGACAAGTTATTATATTTTATTGATTGTACATAATTAATATAATATATTCTTTATTTTGGAGTGTATGCATTAGTTGAACAAACTAATTCCACACTTTTCTTTTCTTTTTGGTTTAGTAGTGTGTAATGAAAATGAAATTGCACTTTGTTTTAAATCAGATCAATTTTAATTTTTTTGTGAAAATGACTAAAACCAAAGTTTTTAGAAATCCAAAGAATTGTTCTAAAGACGAGATCAAAGTTTCCATAAAAAAATTTAAAAGTTAAAATTGAAATCAAATGTTCTTTTGGAAATCAGGAAGTGGACAATACTGATGAACAAGGCATCAAACCCATTATTTTTTATTCATTTGGAAGGGAGAGGCTTGTTTCTTTAAAAGAGGGGAATGTACTTAATTTTTTTTTATGTATATATTTTCAAAGAACTTGACCCTCCTTGATGAGGACCACAGCCCCAGTTTAGGTTCTGGTTCCAACTTTCTAAATCTCTGATCCAGATACCTCAAAACCTAACATAGAACTTGAACCTCCTAACACTAGTGTAGGCAAGCAGACCAACAAGTGTTGGGTTGTTCCCTCTTTTTCAAAGAGAAAATCAACAGGTAAGGGTCAGATATTATGGACCAGTGTTGGCTGGTTATTGATTTTCTGGATAACTGATCAAATTGATAATCATTTAGCATTAAAAATTTTGAATTTTAATAAATTACATAGATGACCCAATTTTCTGCCAGGTAGGTTATCAATCTTTAAACAACAATACAAATAACTTATAAAACAGAAAGTAATATAATAATAATTTTAATTTTTACAAAAACATTATAACCAACTAATAACTGACAAAATAACATGCAATTATTAACTAATTATTTGATAACCTATCCAACAACCTTAAAATATGGATATTGATAACTTATGTGATCCCCCAAAAAATTTCAAAAAATAACCTACCCAGCTATTATTAAAAAACGCAAGAACCAGCTAGCACTGTTACTGACCTTGACTGGTGATTTTCACAAAATCAAAGAACCGATCCTGTAGCCTCTAATTAAACTTCTGGTTTTCTGGAGAATTTGGCAAAAACCCGAATTCAGAGGTTCTTCAATTTTGAAAATAAGAGGACCGGAAATTCTTATATTTGCAAATTTCGAGAAAACAGGAGGTGGAGATTCCTTTGATCTCTAAAATTTGCAAGAAACCTGGACCTGAGGTATTAACAAAAATCAAACAACTGCATAGCACTGGTGGAGACCTACAATGAGAGAGAGTTAGCAGCTACGAAAAAAAGTAAGGTAAGAGCATCCCCAGCTCTTTTATGTGTAATTGTGCACCTTAAAATTGGATGAAGAAACGTCCAAACATGCTGGTTTGACTCAGCAAAAAAAATTCGCCCAGCATTTTTGCATTGTTGACTGAGGCCAGTGAAAGGCACAGCAGAGTGCACATGGGACAGAGAGGAGTGTCATAAATATGATCTAATTGCTACTCCCTGTTTTTGATCGGCCAATCATAATGATTCGTTTAGGTGATTTGCTATTAGTAGTCTCCCACCTATTTGCAGTCCCTCTTTTAGTTTTGTGGTTGGGGTTGCAAAACGGTAAATAGCTAAACTTGGATGTGAGAAAAACTTTGCAGGGTCCAATAGTGAGCAGCGCTGGGGACGCTGTACGCACCATAGTTAGCTGGGACCAGGAACCCAACAGAAAACAGTTTCCTGACCATCAATGCTGCATATGGCGCGCTGGTCGGTGATAGTTCAGGGTTGCCCCAATTATGTATCCCTGGCTGCTGTCTAGCAGTTGAACACCCTTAGGATTGCACTGAAAAACATAGCTTAGTAAAACACACAAAGTGCCAGAACAGTGCAACACACCCAATCAACCAGTCTAAATCAAGAAGAGCATGGAAATGTCACCCATTCTTGGCTAATGGGCCGGCTCATCTGTGGCCAATTTCTTCCGCCTACGCAACTCTTTAATGCGTATGATGCCAACAAATTGGAATCATTATCCTGCATATCTGACATGCAAATCCTCTCAGGACTCACACTCTCTAGCCTCCAGAGTCCACGTCCAGCACCTTTGATTTGCATACTCTATTGTAAGTAAGTTACAAAACAGTTGCTTCATATCTGTTGTGAGTAATGGCAATCTGGCAGGGCAGTTTACGTGCCAAAAACAGCCTACCTATTACTCCTACTAGAAAGTGCCTTCGGTGAAGGCTCCCGCACTGGAGACATGCTGAAAACCCCAAAATTCATCTAAATTGCTTCTAAATATTATAAATATCCCATGCTTAGAGCGTGACCAATTGTAGCTTCCATTTCAGCCATTATCACTATTTGGCACATCCAAGGAGCATTGTTAGTTCCTCCTGCATCCTCAGTGCTCGTCCATAAATTTGAAAAACTATACTGAATAAAGTATATACCATTTAAATCATATCACCTAACCCAATCATTATACTTGAACAATCAAAGATACTCTTTTTCCCCACGTTGTTGCAAGGCCTTTGTAAGATGGATTATTTATCAACCTCAAGAAGTTTTACCCCATTTTATTGTAATTCTTCATCTAAAATACATTGAAAAGACCAATTTACCCTTTCTGCACAAGCTTTTAGATTAAATTAGACTCTCTACATTCAGATACAATTTTTTTGTGTTTAATTTGGCCACCAAGAAGCCTCACCCAAGAAGGTGAACATATTCATGTGGGTGCTAGGTCACCTGGTAGTCTCAAGAGATTAGATTAATCAAGTGTTTTGATACTTACCATTTACTTGTGTTGGGCAGGTATCAACTATTCAATATACTAGTTGGTACTCATATTTGATCTATTTCATACGAACATCATATTGGTATTGGATCTTTAAAGATAAATAAATATAAGCCTTGCATCATTATTCGATCTGCTAGCAACTAGCATAATAATATGCTTATTATTATTAATATCAACTTTTTGGTGTGAAATTTTGCCAAAATGTAAAAAACTAATAATTAGGGTTGTGACCCCTACAAAGGCTTTTTTGGAATTTTTTTTTAATTCTTTAAAAAAATAGGGGTTCTGGATTGGGTTCACTAGATTCAGAAGGTTGACTCCTGTAGGTCGCTAAAGAACAGTAACATTACCAAAAACAATTGTTGTCTTAGCTGTCTTGTTGTCATGTAGTAGTTAACCCTTCCAAAGAACAGTAACATTACTGTTTTAGAAAACATTAGTTGTTTTGTTGTCATTTAATACTTAATCCTTCTTAGGATGCTAGACAATCATGCAACGTTAGAAAATTGGAAAAAAACAATTATACCATCCTATTCTTAGGATGAGGGTCCAAGGCTGATTTTGGGTTGGTATGCAATACATATATTTTTTAAATTGATTTTCCCTGATATGAAGTTGTTATAATCTCAAGTGCCTATAATCTCAATAGTTACCAAGTAACTATTGGTCTAAGGCTACTATTAGCTAAATGTATCACCAAGGATTTTGTTTTTTGTTTTTCAAAAGTTGCATTTGTTTGTAACCTTGGAAACAAAAAGGTTACATGTTTTGTGAATATGTCAAGCCTAGAAGCAAACAAATTGCAACTTTTTTGTTTTTTGTTTTTGGTGTGTATGGCAACACATTGTATTATTGCCAAAGCAAATATCGTTGGCCACATGCTAAGGACGTTGGTAAAATATTTTGGTGATTGAATTTTTTGTTCTATGAAATTGACTACACATAAAAAAATAGAGATGAAAATTTGGCTACAACTTTGAACTAATGTTACATGGATGCACATTGTTAAGGAATCATACTCCAATCTTCAAAGACTTTACCCATTGTAACACAATGTCTATGTGCAACAAAAATGTAGCAATATTCTCAATAAGAATAAACCATAAATTACATTAAAACAAACCTAATGCTTGCAAGCATTTGGAAGACAATAACCTATAGCTACTAGCAACCACCTCAAGGGCCAATGCTAAAGCTTCAAGCATTCAAAGCATGTTGATATTTTTTGAATTACCAAGTGTGCATTGCCTTGGCATAAGGAAAATTGTTCATGGCAAAAAACAATTACTCAAACATGTAAAAAGAAAAATTTAAATGGTATGTCAATTGATTATTCTAAATTTGATGAAGTTCAAGCTACTAAACATTTGTTCATCCTCCATTGAACCAATACTTGGATCATGACAATCTTTGCCAATTTAATATATTCTAGAATGTTGTCAAAAGGGATAAAAAAATAAAGTTGTGATCGACTTTCACATTTTAGTGAAAGGATTGATAGTATTAGGAGGGCCCAAATTAGGTCAACCATTGTTTTTCATCACCATCTTGAACATGGATTTTTGCAATTCCGAATTAAATGCACACAAATATCTGCTAACAATCTATTCAACCTCACCAACATACATTTTCTTTGGGGATCAAAATAAAAACTTCACAACATTAAAATGATTATTGAAAGATTCATCACAATCTACAAGTATCACGTAGTGGGAGCAAACAATACCTAGTGCATCATTGACCAAATGTGAAATCAAGCTTGTAGTTCTCTAACGAACTTTGTTGAACTACCTTCATGCATGGGTTGCAGGTACAAACAAAGGAGCCAATAGGATTATTTTACAAAAGGACAATGACTTCTTTTTGGGTCAAAGCAAAATGAAGTATACAAAAAAAGTAGACGTCTCCACTTTAACCCTGTGCCTCTCATATAACTATCATAAAATAGCATCAAATTAAGTGAAAATATGTGTCAAGTAGCAATAGTTGGCTCTATGAAGTTTATAAAAATCTAATTCTAAGAAAATTACAAGCAAATGAATTTTAAAAATAGATTAAAAATACATTTGAAACCAATTGAAAAATATGTGTTCAAACCTATTTTTTGGTTTAAAGAATTAATGACATTGATATGTAATAAGTTAGGAAATGAATATCAACATATGTTTTAACAAGTCATGAAAAAAAGATCTATTTCCTTTTTGTAAGAACCTACTTGACATCTACTTGAGACCAAAAGCCCACAATGAAAAGTAGACATCAAAAGCTACTTATATTTTGAAAAACCTACTTAAAACCTACTTTTATAGTTTGAAATATGAAAATCAATGCACATTAGGGTAAACATATATCATATTTAGTCATTGAAATGAAAAAATATATTCAATGTTCCACAATTCTATAATGGGTTTTGTTGTTATTTAAAATCTGCTTGTTCACTTTATCTTGCTTACACCCTTTTAGTCCTTTTCCATTTTTTCATATTTAAATGAAATCTTTTACAACTTTTTATTAAAAATACATATAGTTGCCCCAATATATCACATGTTTTTTCCTAATCATCATTGAATAAATATGAATTTTTCAAAGTGTGTAAATTTTGCCAAATTTTGCATTTCAACTTGAAATTTTATCATAATTTTGAATCCTACCAAAATATGCTAACTATTTTAAGTTTATGTTTCTTGTATCAAAAACTACAACTTTATTTTGTATGTCATGCACATTACACCCCATTTACATGTGGTAAAGCACTTTAAAAATATTTAAAGTTTTTTTTAAAAATTTGAATTTAAAAAAAATTGATTCCATATTTTTGCAATTGCGAATGCTTTTTGAATGTGGGTAGTAGGTTACTATCATCTAAATTTTCTTACCATCAAAATTATTTTATTAAAATAATCCTTACCTAGTCCTTGGTAAAATTAACCACAATTTAGCGTAACACCTATTCAAATTCAAATGTCTTTTTACTAGAACCAAAACCCAAAATTTAATTTAATAGATTTTTAATTTGAATTTTTCAACATTCATAGGGTTTGTTTTCAATATTGCTCAATTATCCAACATGGTCTTTGACTCCTTTAATTGTATTTGCATCCACATTACAACTTCACACCTTTCACAATGTGGTCAAAAATTGGTCTAGTCACATATCATGTCACTTCAAAGTTTTCACCCATATGTGGTTTGTTTGGCATTTAAATGCCAAGTGATCAATCATGCTATTACATGAGGAGGAATCATGTCCTTTGCAATTAAAAAAAGAATGATTAGAAATTTTCAGTGATTTTTTGAATGACTACAATCATCCAATATAATTTTTAGTCCTATGTGAAAAAATAAATAATCATGAATGAGTTGTTTTTGTTGGTGATGGATGATAACATTACATATGGTAGTAACAAAATCGTTAGTTCATATTTTTTTCCATCCATAAGACATCCATGATAAAGGATAAAATGATGTGAACTTTTAGTTGTCACTTATATCATTGTAAAATGATCATTATTTAAAATGCCATGAACAATGATAACATGATTTTTCAATGTAACTATCAAATGATTATATTTGAACAACATGGCAATTGATGTATGATTGAAAAAATGACTATGATGCAATGACATGGATAATATTGGTGGAACATGGTAGTTTCAAATGATTGTGAAATGACTACAATATGAAGAACTAGGTAGAAATTGATTACAACATGACTAATGCATAATGACATGAGTCATGTTGACCACCTACCTACCCACCCACCAACCCACCCCCCTACCTACTTACCTGCCCACCCCTCCACCTATCTCCTTATTTACCTACATACCCACCTACTCACCCACCCATCTACCCACTCATTCACCCACCCACCCACCTACCTATTTACTTACTTGCCTATCCACCCA
>Ga0116228_10004274_pt1 | contig 12657 bp, 9 predicted proteins | sample S1TSphfallax_2_FD_89694 | JGI IMG/M metagenome (GOLD analysis project Ga0116228, IMG submission 89694) | Host-associated microbial communities from peat moss isolated from Minnesota, USA - S1T2_Fc - Sphagnum fallax MG | ecosystem: Host-associated > Plants > Peat moss > Unclassified | place: USA...
CTATGGACCCGAAAACCAAACTATGAAATTCCAACAAACCAGATTTCCTTATGCCAATCCTTAAACCCCAATTGCCAGCATTTCGAACCAGCTGTGCGGCCGGATATCTAGTCTCCACTCCTTAGCCACAAGGTAGTTGTTAAAGATGCAAAAGCGGAGCCACACCATGTGGTCACCTCCCGCCATCTCCACCTTCTTCTTCGTCTAGCTAGACATGAAGAAGTAAGAAAGAAAGCTTTTAAACCTTAAAATGCAGCGAAGACACCACTTCTCACAGCAAACCTGTGGAGGAAAGGACTTCAGCAACAGGAACTACATAGGCAATATGCGCCGCACAGAGATCTGTGAGGAAGAAACAGAGATAATGAGGGCTTATTGCTTACGCAACGAGAAGTAGGCTGCACATGCTGCAGATCGCTCCTGTCTTCCGCCATCTCCAGTGACTGCCGTAACAAGGGCCTGTGAAATTTCAAAAGGAAAAGGAGTAGTTCTCGACGTCCCAGGAACGGCTGCGACCAAGCCCTAGAAAAAGAGCTTTTGAGGTTTGAAGCTCTCGACAGCCGTGGAATTTCAACCCTAGAAGAACAGTTTTAGGATTTGGTGCTCTCGACTTTTCTTGTCGCTGATAGGTTCAATTGTTTCTTGTTGTACCTGGCTTTGTAGAATCGCCCCTCGGTGTCTTGGCAGCAGAAATGATATGTATGCTATCCATGTAATCGACGGGAGCCGCAGTAGGACGATGAAGTACTGCTGCTCCACCACAACGATAACAACAATTCATTTCTGTGGTAAGCAGCAGCAGGAGCTCCCGCTCTTTAGACTGTCTTTACCATTTGAAGCAGTGTTTGAATGTCTCGTTTGTCAAATTTTCGGAGTACTGGAGTGTCAGATCCATGGAGAGATGTGCGCGGTTTTACTCCACTTGAACGATTCTTCGTATTCTGTGGTCCGCATACTTGTTGCAGTTGAACCGCGTCTAGAATACGATGTTTATTGATTGGTCATCATAAAGTTGCATGCTCAAGAGAGCATCAAGAATTCATAAATGATAACAGTGTGTTGCTGATCCTCAAGTCATGATCATGGAGTGTCAACGGGTGCAGGTTTGTCTGGTTTGAGTATGATTGCAAGCTTTGTTACTGCATTTGGTGGTTTGATGAGGGTTTCAATGCAGCAAATGGTTGTGTAAGCAGAAGATAGTGTGCATTTGGTGTCATCTGAAGGTGATGCTGTTGCAGTTTGATGATGATTTCTTTGCTGATCCTTCTTGCATCTCCCTATGCACTCAATTGTGTGTGCTTTAGTTCAAAGGAGTTTCTGTTTTCAGGGCGCTTCTCTATCATTTGCAGTGTCTGCAACCTTTTCCTGCACTGCAGATGAGTCTGTTATGATTTGATTTCTCATTGGACATCCCATGATCTCTTCCTCGGTGAAGCTTTGTGATTGGTAAGAGGTGGGGGGAATTGTGGGTGAAGGTTTTCATTCTTGAAAGGGAATACGTTGCCACAAGCACTGATTTTGTGTGGGGTGGTGTTGGGGGTACAGAGATATCTGGTGTTGTGACCTCAGGAGGTTTTCTTCATGGTCATCATCATCCTAGAGCAGTACTCAGGGCATAAGGATGGGCAAGAACGGGAATGAGACTTGGGTTCTTCTCATAGCTATGGCATGCCTATGTTTTGTAATTTTGACTCCACACAACACAGGAGCAGCACTTCTAACCCAACCTAAGGAGAAGTTGGAAGTAGGGCACAGCCTCAATAGTGAACCGGGATTGATAGAACTGCATAGATTGGTGGAGAAGCAAGCAGCTCAGCTTGAACAGCTAAGTGATCTTGTCACACAATTACAACACATACTTGACAGGCTTCCTTTGGAGAGGCTAGTATCTGCTCAAGCACTTGAGATCCCAACAAGAGAGGAAGCACCAGAATGTCCATTAGCTTCAGGTCATGAAAACATGGTTGATCATGTAGGGAGTTGCAAATTGCCACATGATGATGCTGCCATGACAACACTCTGGCAATATAGTGATGGTTCTGAGGATTTGAGCTCTGCTGCTGGTCCTGCAGAAAGTAGTAGTACAGGGAGTCTGAAGACTACCACTAATCTTTATGAGTTGCATGCTGATGACAATGTCTCCATGAATCAAGATGTTGACCTGACACTACCCCTGCATGATTTGGCACCAAGGGATGCCACAGTTCCTGGGCAGGAGGCACAAGTCTTGACTTCTATTCCTCCAGGTGTAGACAATATCAAGCAAGATCCTGGGGTTTCCAGGTCCAAGTACAGGGGCAGGACAGTGGCACGTTATAAGCCAGCCTGGTCAGAGAACTTCCAGTTTGTTTCAGCAGTAAAGGTTGATGCAGATGTGTCATGCCTTCATGTACTGCCACAGGATGGGAAAGAAGGCATGAGCCGGTATGTGGCAGTGGGTGATGTCAAAGGCCGAATCTACATCTTTTTCAAACATGGAGACCTGCTTGTGGACTATGCCACATTGTCAACCAAGCCTGTCACTGCTATGCTCTCCTTCACACTGCTGCGAAAAAATGAAACCCTCCTTATTACCGGTCACTCTGATGGATCTGTGCTGGTGCATCACATTTGGGAGACCATTCACCGCAGCCCTTCATTTGCTGATAATCATTATTCCCTAGCTATTGAGTATGTTCACTCCCTTGTCCCACCTTCATCAGGTGAAGAGGGTTTCCATGTCTCATCTTCATCTGAAAATGAGTCTCAGCTGGATTCTTCATCTGGAACTGGATTGAATTCAGGTTTTCAAGAAGGGGGCTCAAACAAGTCTATAACAAATCTGGAGATGTACAAAGTTGGCAGGTTACAGTACATACTAGTAACAGACTCTGCAGGTAAAATGCAAGTGTTTCGTGAGAATGGAACTCTTTTTGGAGTTGCATACTCATCAAGTTGCCCTCTGGCCTTCCTGCAAGGCCCCAACACACGATTGCTGTTTCTGACAGCATCTGGAGCTGGGTCTCTTGATCTGCGTACTATGGTTGTTCGAAGTAGCCCATGTGCAGGCCTCAATAGCTCCACTGTTGTTTCTTATGCATTTGATGCAGCAGGGCGTTCTAGAGCTTATGGTTTCACTGAAGAGAGGGACCTTGTTTATGTTGCACTGTCAGGTGACACACTTCACTTTGAGTGTCATGCAAGAACAAAGCACAAGCTGGATGTTAAGGGTCCAATATCCGCACATGGTATCAAAGGTTACCTGCTTGTAGCTACTCCTGAGCATGTTTCTGTCTACAGTACAACTCTGCAGGTGGGTTTTAGCTATGCAAATATTAAGGTGGGAGGACCACGACTGCTTTTCACCTCCTCCACAAGTGACATTGCACTGGCTTTTGTGAACACCCCATTGCCCAGAAGCCAAGGACGCCCTATAATGGCTTGCAATCGTGACAAGCTAGTGGTTCTTGCTTTTGGAGGTGGCTATGTAGGCATGTACCGATCCAACTTGCCAGTGCACAAACTCTCAGATTTCAATGCAAAGCTTTGGAGTAGCCCTGTGTTTTTGTGTCTTTTTCTTTTATTCGGTGCATGGCATTTTCTGGGCAAAAAGAGGGACCCATTGGCAATAGAGAATTCAGTGGTGCAAATTGGACCAAGTTCGACGGGGATAGGGTATCAATCATTTGAGGAAAGGGGTGGGTTGAGGGAGGTGCAACATGCCAGGGATGCCAGCCTTGGAGACAGGTTGTATTTGTCCTCATCAAGAGGCGTTTACGATGGTAAGCCTACCTCTTACAGTTCCACTTCCCTAAGTTTTAGGGGTACCACAGTAGAGTCAAGTTCTTTCTCCAGCAGACGAGAATCTTTGTTCAAGAATCAGACTAGAGGTGATCTAAATCAACGATAGGTGATTTGTGACATTGAAACCCGTGCCACAACAACTTTGACTAGAAAGCACTTTATAAGAATCTGTAAGTGGTGATAGTGTTTCAGAAGATTGTAGAGCCTGAAACATGGCTTGAATTGTTTCCACTTGCCTGGCTCCCTCTCACTTGTCATTAGTTCCTAGTGACAACCTATATATATGGGCACAGGAGAAAGACAAAAGAGTCATCATAGAGTGCAAGAATCTACTCTACAGAACAGATCTATCAAACCTATTTCACTTTGTCTTCAAGACCTAATAGTATTGCAGATATGCCTTCATTGTGGATTTGCCACATGACTTGTGTTTCATAACACATTTGGAGATTAACTAAATAGAAAGCTTTTGGCTCTACAGAACTGCCAATTCTCAGATCAGTCTTGACCACATTAGAGTTTTGGATTTGGCACATGTCTTTTGTTCCATTTACCCTTTCAAGATCATCCACTCTTCTCAAGAGGGGAAGTTTTACTCCACAAACTGCCTAAATGCAATTCAAGTGTTATATGTATCTCTTCTGAGAGGCTTTGTAAAGAAAATTTTCCTTTCATAGCAAATGGTTACTTTAGCCCCACTCCCACCTGATTGGGAGGCAAAATCTGCACTTGCAGCCAATTTTGCCACCTATCTTGTAGATTAACACCATTGCCTACTTTTTTTCAAATGTGATGTCTCTCTTTTTAACATTGATGAATTGGCCAATTTTATTCAGAAAGCTCTCCTTGGGTGGGCCTGGTATCCTAGTACATTACTAGTTCAGTTTAGCAGCTAACCATGGTGGTTAGCTCAATTGTTATTTTTACTACCAACTCACCAACAACCCACTAGCCTTCGCCAGAATCCTTACCATCTATCAGCATTTATTTATGGCATGGCCGCTTATGTCCTACTACATACTTGAGTATTTTTTCTAAGGATCGATTATTGAGATCTAATGCAATGTTGATCAAGGGTTCATTTGCAATTGAGTTGTAAGGGGCTTCCAATGTATGCTGGTTGGTTGGTTCTTTCTTGCCCTTTGCTTTTTGTGGGTGGTGAATTATTTGTTTGTCTGATTGCCTATTGCACTAGAATAAGAGCTTTGAAAATTAAAAATTGGAGCCGAAAAAATTGGAAAATTATTTGATTACCTTGTAAAAAAATTTAAAATTATTGTGGCAAAATGCTGAATACAAGGAAATCATGTATGTTTCATCAACATGCTTTGATTATGTCCATGTTTCTTGTGCCCAAAATCTCCCACATTTCTCTTGTTATTCAATGCATCCCATGCTCATTTGCAATCAATGTTGTGATTTACATTCTAACAAAGCCAAAGTGCCAACCTTAACGTTCTTTATCAAATGGAATAAATCTTCACACACAAGCATTTTTGCCTTAGTTCCAATTTGTCATTTCTTATTTGTAGCTTGCTTGCAACATAATTGTTGATCATGTGCTCCTCTTTGTTACTCTCGAACTTCTTTTTTTTTAAATTAACAAGGTTCTAAAAGTGTGTTTTAAATAGTAGTGTCGTTTGTTGTTGTGCAAAGGTGGCTTTTGGCACATTGTTGCACAATTTTGGAAGTTGTTATGCAAAACTTGATGATGTGGCAAGTTGCTTTTGGCATGTTGTGAAATGCATAATGGTTGCATTGTGGAGCAGGGAACATGAAACTGAAGCTAGCTTAGTGTGATGATGCTGCAACATGTTTGCTTGTAATGCATAACAACTTCAAAAATACTAAGCATCACCCTCTAGAGTTTGAGGCCGATGTCATTGTGGTGTGTTTGTACACAACTCACTATGATTCCAAAAACTTTTCCATAAAATATTTACACTGTTTATTTTTATTTTGTTGTCATTAGGGTAACATCACAAATTCAACGAAATGACAATATTATGGACATGAATTTCATACATTCATACAAGCATGTTAATTATGTTAGGTTGGGAATGTGAGATTAACATGTAAGTAACAATAATAACAATGACATGAACCATACATCTTTTCTATGTTTAATAATGTCATGTTCAACGGACACGAAATTCGGGCATGACGTATCCTATGTTACTATCATGTTAAAACAATGCATAAAAATTTCACCACGATATTAACATTGAAAAAACATTCAAAGATTTTGTGAGATTCACACCACGTTGCATCATGTTATTTTGCCATGTATTAATTTTTAGAAAATTTCACATGAAATTAATTTGAATGTTGTTATTGATGCACAACATATTAATTTAGTGCCAATATTATTCCATTAATACTTTTGGCCTATTATGTGATTTGGATTTAGCTTACAACTATGCTACCTAATATCAATATGAGTATTTTCCAACCGAATTGAAATTTGAAGTTTCTTCTTCATTGAACATTTCTCTCATTCTTCTAGTTGTTGTGGATTTTCCAACAAGGCTTACACATTGTCTTTGATTTTTTAACCAACATTTTTAATTTCACTAGTTGTCATTTGTTTTATTATAGAACATTGTTATTTTTAATGTGTCTCCACCTCACTCTTCAAATCTTTGGTCTATTTGATTTCTAATAAAATGTTAACTTTTCATGTTGAGGGTAAAGTCAAACTCATTGTTTTAGCTCACGAGTTTGGAATCTCACATTTCACAAAAAAATGTTTGTGTAATGTTCAATTTCGATCCAGGAATTATTCATGTCTCCAAGGATGATGTGTACGATGGCAATATTAGATTTATTTATTAAGTTCCAATCATTGGTGACCTTGATTTGGAATGGAGGGTGAATGTTAAAAGGTTCAAGATCGTTACAAAATTTTTTTTGAAAAGCTTTTAAAATATATGTTTGATGTTAAAAACTTCGACATCTATTACCAATGTCATCCTACATCTTGTAAATATCAAGTAAGAAGTTATACCTAATCGTGTGAATCCTCAATCATTGTCCATAAATTTGTGTGATTTTTCTGATGAAGGTGGAACACCTCCAAACTCTTTTCAAAAATTAAAATCTTTTTTACACATGAGTAATTTTGCTTATGTTTATGTTGATTCCCCATATTCCATTAAAGACATTCCCTTTAGGGGAAGACCATTTGTGTTTAGTGTAATGGGTATGCAAATTATGATGGCTTAATATTGATAGAAATTACATTCTTTATAAATCCATACAAGATTCTTTAGAATGATTCAAGTGGACATGATTGTTACTTTAAAAAATAATATTACTATAATCTTTGAATAATACATGTTCAATCACATATAAACCTTCCCAAATCTATGTGAAAACTTGTATTCAATGTAATTAATGTCAATTTTAAATTTGGAGGTCTTTAAAGGAAAGCCCACAAAGTCCATAAAAATAATGCCCTATCTAAAACTTTCAAAAAATATGATTTTGGGACAATTTTTTTGAAAAACAAACAAAATTACAACTCATATGGACTTATGAAAACTTGGTCAAATTTAACCATTCAAAACTCCCTAGTAATTAAATGATTAAATTTTTCAAAAACAATATTCTTCATATGAGTTTATCATCTTGTATTACATTATATATCAAGTCCCAATAACAAATTTGGAATGTGAATAAATATAAAATTTTATATTTTGTGATGTTCCAGTAAGATGACCAATCCATATTTTTCGATTTCAAAAGTCCATTACTACTAACAAATGTTTTTTTTATCAACAAATAACCACACAATTCTCTTCATAATGAACTTAATAATCTAGATCCAAGTCCTAGTTAATATACCTAAGGATATATTAATCACCATATGCATTTGAATAAAAGGTACCTAGGGGAAAAACATTGTTTTGTCACAAAAGTGAGTCACCATAGCTTGCATCTACCTTAATAGATTGTCTCAAGGCAATGTCACTTGCCGCGCATGTTAGTTCTAAGTTGAAAGATTTGAACTATGATAAGTTTTGCATTGATAATGTTCATTGCATTTTGGCCACATCTAATGGAGATGTTTTGTTTGAACTCCCCTTTGTTGTTGGTATAAATTGTCACTTTGAGTACATGCAAGGAATGGACATGAAACATGATGGCCATGCGTGGTACAAGGTTAAGATGACTAATGTTTAAATTGATTTCAACCTTACTTTTCGAAAAGTTATGTGCTTGGGCCATTTGTAATGCCAAAATGATGTTTATGATTTTATTTTTCTTAAGAAATGTAGAAACAAAATGGCTTGGAGTGGCAACATTGGTCATGACTTTAGAAAATGTTATTTTACTCTTGGTCTATTTTTTTGGAAAAAATTATACTAATGCCTCCTTTTATGTGAATTTGTGTGCAACTTGCATCTATTATGTCATGCACAAGCAAGATAATTGATTTGAGCATCAATTCATTTAGGTACGGATGATCACTTGGTGGTGGAAGGTTGTTTTAAAGAAGTTGTCAAACAAGTTAAATCCTTGGTCAAGGAGGAGGTGTTTCACACATTAAAGGCTACCCCGTTAATCATTGCATTTGTTGTGAGTAATTTTTTTTTTTTGGAACACATGCTAAACAAGGATGGAAAAGGGCCAATGGAAGTTCTAAAAAGAAAAAAGTTGCACCAAGTGATGGACAAGTTTATAACCTTGTTTTCATTCAATGTCTGGAATTTAATTACATGTTTTAAACATTGGCCAGGGAACAAAGGTACATTTTTAACATTCTAGCTTTTAAGGCAAACAATGGTTATGATACATTCTAGAAAAAATGATTCTATTCAAGATGTCCATGCATGGAGATGGTAGTGGCTGTGATTTAGTGAAGTGAATATAACTTGGCAACAACCTCCAAATTGCTTAGATCATGTTTGATCATGTAAAACGTGTTGAGGTTTAGACGTCACTTGCTTGTCATGTGTATGATTCTTTCTATTACAAAGTGATGATGATTGCTATATGTGATATGCAATCTAAAGACACAAAGGCTAAGTGTGTAATGTGGCAGAACTTAAACAAGGTGATGGCAAAAAATGGTGTTCCCAATCTAAACTTCAAAGGATTCATGGTTAACATCATTTAGGCCAATTGGAATGCAATTTGAATTGTGTATGGTAATGGAAATCCAAGTGAACCAATGGTTAATAGAAACTAAACTCGTCTTTTTTTATTAGAGTCAACCCTTAGACAAACACACAAAACAATAGATCAAGCTAGAGATGCAAAAAAAATAGGACATTGTGCTATGAATACAAAAATGCCATCTTTTTAGAAGAGGCAACTGTTCGATATGCAACAATTTGTTATTGGTGGTATTTTTTTAGGGTAGCTAATGAAGCTAGATTTCAAGAATTAGAGAACTGGCACAATTTTTAGCACTTTTGTATGGAATAATGGGGAGGATTTATGATACTTGTATTGTTTTTAACCTTTTTGCACATCTCCTCTTGCACCCCATCTTCTTCATAAGTTCACAACTAAGGTACCTTTCATTTTAAATCAGCATAACAAACTTTTTTTTGTCCTTGTAGAAATTCACTCCAAAAGAGCTTATAGACATGCCCATGTGCAACCTTTCAAAGACGTTGCACAATGTATGGCTTCAATAATTGGGAAAAGGGGAGATTGTTTGTATGTTGCAACATTAGATGACTATGTTTGAGCTTTCAAACAATTGACATTGTATTTTCATTTCAAGTAGGGTGGTTGACCATGTCAAGGGCTTGATAAGAGTGAATTGCTTTTACATAGAACAACCCAATATGGAGACCTGAAGCAACTTGTAAATGCAATTCTAACATATTATGTGGGATCAACTTGCATAGTTAGAATTGCACATATGGAAGGTGAAGAGATCTTTGGCTCATGCAAATAGAAGGCAAACCTACCCCTTGGATTAAAAGGGGATTCACATAAACACAATCGTGTCAATTTCAAGGTTGAAGACATGTCTTAAACCACCTATCAGCTAAAGTTTCACTTATCCATCAACTGAAGACCTTTGATGTGAACTCATACTTGGCAATGACCTCTGTGGCTATACAAAAAACAAGCAGGTTGATGCTTGTTAAGCAGCCATGTAACCAAACAAGCCTTCTTCAGCACCATCTTCAGCACTAGGCAGCTGGTGATATGTGTTCAAGTGGACACTCTGTTGAACATTGTCGATATTTTGTACAGATGTATGTTCAGGCGATTCAAGGGATGAGGTTAAGGTTGTATGTCCAACAGCACATCCAAATACTGCATGACACAAGCATCCAAACATTGCAAAGATCCAAAACTATACCAGAGAATTTGATTGGTGCACATTGAAAGGTTCAGTGAACTCCATGCAAGTAGCAACAATGTCCAATGTTACAGAGTGTTTCCATAACCGAACTGGAATTAAGTCACCTCACAGTTGTGATGATACCTTGGTCTAAGAAAAACTTCTCTACTGTTGAACATTTGCCCATGAGTTGTATTCAATCTAATTGGATGCAATTGGGCCAAGGAGTGATTGTGAAATGCCAAATGAGTGCACAAGATTTAGTGCATGAGGCTGGACTTCTGCACATGATGCTACCACTTCTTCAGTAATGAGCTAAGATTGCATGGTTGATAGATAGCTATACCTGCACATTTAATCCATTCCTCATGCGAAGATCCCTGGTGAAAGAGACAAAAAAACATGTGGCTGTATTTGCAAGACTTGTAATAGCCTTGTGGCCCTGTTGAGATGGAGCAAAGAAACCTCAATGCAGGAACAAGTAAAGAACCATTTGCTCTCCTGGTAACAAGTCAAGATATGAAAAAACTTATAGACCTCATGAAAACAGGCCCCTCATCAGCTGCTGATAATGCTTCCTGACCATTTACCTGCTTGCAATTGGTTCATTAACCAATGCTGGATGATGGTATACCTACTCTTCCTTCGAATGTTGTGTGCTAGTTATGGGTTTGCTTCTCTTAAATCAACCAAGTGGGTTTTATTATATGAGTTACAAGAGGAAAAAGTTGACAATTTTCACGGGTCTGTTGAGGTAGGAAGAGGAGGAAGCAACATACATGGAACAATTGCAACAAGAGCAATCCTCCGAGGCATTAGAAGAGGAAATGCCAGATGGCATGTTCACCACCAAAGAAACCACTACCAAGGTCGATTTCTCCTCCCTCCCAGTCTGTGTCTTATGAAAAAGAAAGAAAGAGCTCTATAATATGAGGGTTTAAGGGACAAATCACAAAATGTAAAAATTCATACATAAGATTTCTTTGCAGGCATGTGCCTCATTTTCAGCTGAGACTGTTTCAGTCTATTGTTGGTCACTTTTTGGTACTCCAGATTGTGATAATTAAAATGTTGTGGTACTAGTGGAAAAGCTCATGCACCAAATGTAGATCATGTTATCTGTGATATTAGATGCTACTTCAGTACCTCTACATAATTTGAATGGACATTGCAGTGTAGGGTTGGGTTTGGAGATAAGAGTCTTGGCTTGCTAATTTGCATCTGGAACAAGGAGGCATTGACTCTTCTGTAACTTTGGTATTGGTAGGTTTTTGCAGACTCCCTAGTCTGATGCACTTTCTTACTTGACACTGAGGTTTGTTGTGAGAACTACATCATGAAGTTGTTCTTTGCTGGTCCACAATCCACAAACTTTGCAATAACATCTGGCATCTAAGTATGAAGCTGGTTGTAACATTCTATGTGAATACACGGATTTCAAGGGAATCTCCAATTTGCAATTGGTACTTTATTGAAACTGTAGCCAAGATGGAGGAGATTAGAAAGTGAAAGCACACAACATTTTCTTTACAAATCTGGGTATTTATCTCATCTCGATCACAAGAATAGCTATTAATTTGATATCATAAACCCAACTAACATTAACATAACACTAGATGCAATAAGAATCATTTTGGAAAAAAACTCACAAGTCTAAATATCTACAAAATGCCAGCATATATAAAAGATTAAAATCCTTTGATGAACCCATGAATTTGAATAGAATGCCTTTGTTACAAGTAGGAGCATCCTTAGTCTCAAGTAGGTGCTGAAAATTATACAATATTTTTTACTAAACCTTTTCATTATAAGAAATAATTGTGCAGTAGCAATCTCTTAGCTTCCATTTTGAATAATCCCCCAATTAATTTATCAACCCCTTTTAGTTCCCTTTGAGACAACCCGTTTTTTCACTTAACACTTTTAACTTAGGGCCTTGCGAAGAGCACGGTATTCAAAATGTACAGCTCCAAATCAATGGTTTTGATTGCCAATTTTGTGATGCAACCAAAATGGCAATCATCCATAGGAAGATTTAGCCAAATTTGGCAAAAAGCTAAATATGAAAGTACTTTTTTAAAACACATCCTTCTATATTTTTTGGCTACCTACTAGAACCATGTATAGAAATCTGAAAAAAAAATCTTAAATCTTGGCCAACTTTTAGCTACTGAAAATCTCAAACATCACTTGATTTTATCACTTTTAGTAATATTTGATTTTTCTTTCTGGCTATACATGTTGAGATCTCCAAAACTAAGGTGCCCACACTGTGCTCTTGGTAACCATTGGAAAGCCTGTCATGCGAAATGAGGTGGCCGACTTTGCAGGGATACGAGGCTTTGTATGACGGCTAGGACGAATTAACTGGGCTGATCTATTTTCGGCGTTCATCACTTACTGCATGGACTGCTGTAGTCGTTCTTTTCTCCTTTTGATGGGTTCTAGATACTTGGAGGAATGGCGGCGGGTTGTGATTAAGGGTGATGGCGCCGAACTTCTGAAGGATGGGCGGCGACTGTGAACGGGAACATGGCTGATTCGAACGGAGGACGGGAGGCTTC
>Ga0116228_10004275_pt1 | contig 12656 bp, 8 predicted proteins | sample S1TSphfallax_2_FD_89694 | JGI IMG/M metagenome (GOLD analysis project Ga0116228, IMG submission 89694) | Host-associated microbial communities from peat moss isolated from Minnesota, USA - S1T2_Fc - Sphagnum fallax MG | ecosystem: Host-associated > Plants > Peat moss > Unclassified | place: USA...
CCTCCGCTCGCCCGCCGACCGGGCGTCCGCGTATGCGTTCGCAATTCCGGACTCGGTTAGGTTCAGGGGCATTTGCTTGTTACGCGGTTCACCGGGCTTCACCGTGCTTCACTGGGGCTTCACTGGGGCTTCACAGACGCCGGGACGCACGGGCATAAGGTGAAACGTTGGGACTCGGTAATCCCCCTGGGTCTTCATATACAAGAGGCAAATGGAAGGGGCGTCAACTTGGCCAATCGACCTAGAATTTGCTGTATTTTCAAATATTTACCGCACACGCTGGGACAGCGCGGGCCACACGGGGACGACGCGCCAGCGAAAGATTGGGAGAGGTCCGGATGGTAGCGGCGGACGGATTTGAACCGCCGACCAAGGGATTATGATTCCCCTGCTCTACCGCTGAGCTACGCCGCCATCCGCCGGGCGCGGGTTATCCGCCGCCGGAGCCCGCAACGTCAAGGTCATCGTCACCAGGTCTGCAACCCCTTGACAATCCAGCGCCTGAGGGAGAATTCTGGCGCCGAGCGTGGCCGCGCGCTTGACCTTCTTCGGTCCGCCCCAGCCGGACCGCCCGCCGAAGGCGAAGGGGAGCGTATCCTCGACGGTCGCCGATTGTTCGGCAGCCCGCCCTCGTGCGGGGACGCTGGGGGTCTCCGCCGCGAGGGCCAGAGGCGCCGAATGACGGCTGACAAGGATTTCAAACGCCTGGTGCGTGCCAAGGCCCGGCTTTCCGGTCAGTCCTACTCTGCCGTCCAACGGCGTCTCCGCAATCACGGCGAACAGCCGTCAAACGAACACGGCGAACAGCCGTCAACGGAGATCCAACCCATGAACATCGTACGAACCATCCCCGATATCCGCTCGCTCGACATGCCCGCCAGCCGCGCCTTCTACGAGGGGCTACTTGGCTTCAAGGTGGTGATGGATCAGGCCGGCATGCTCATGTTCGCATCCGCCACGCAGCCCAAACAACAAGTTACGATCAACGCCGACGCCGCCGGTGCCATACCGCTGCCGCCCGGCTTCGCGGTGGACGTCGGCTACCCCGAAAGCGTCTCCGAAATCCATGCGCAAGCGGTGGCAAACGGGTGCATCATCATCGAGCCTTTGGCCGATACGCCAATCGGCATGCGGCGTTTCTCGCTGCTCGATCCGAACGGGGCGCGGGTGACAATTGTTGCGCATCTGGATGCGGCTTATCAACCACAAAGATAACAAGGAAGCATTTCCTTTTTGAAAAGGAGAAACAAAAAAACTTTTGACTTACAGTAGATCCAGGATCTTGCGGACCGTATTCTCTTCGCTGCCACTGACCTGCACGATCATGGGGTTTTCCTCGGGCGCTGGTTCCTCCAGCGTTTCGAGCTGGCTGTCGAGCATCGTGGCAGGCATGAAGTGGCCGGCTCGTTTTGCCAAGTGGTGATGCAGCGTGGCTAAATCGGCGCGCAGATAGAGAATGCGAACCGCGGGGCGACCGGCCAACAGCATGTCGCGATAACTTCGTTTCAATGCGGAGCAGGTAATAATGCCAGGCTCGCCCGCCGCAAGCCGTGCATCGATCCAGCCCTTCACCGCCGCCAGCCAAGGCGCGCGATCCGCATCGGTCAACGCAACGTTACCGATCATCTTTTGGATATTCGCCGCCGGATGCAGTTCGTCACCCTCCTGATACGCCCAATGAAGATGCGCATTCAGCGCCGCCGCGATCGTAGACTTGCCCACCCCCGAAACGCCCATGACAATAAGTATCAAAATGGTTCGCCTTAACGAGCAAAAGTTTTCTTTTTATCAAAAAAGAACTTCTTCCTTAACCTTCCGCCGCCGAAACTCCACATATTGCCAAGCCAAAAGAATGGGCACCCCCAAAGCCACATCCCGTCCCCGCCGCAGCAACGAAACGCCAAGGCACAGCGCCGCCGGCTGGCCGAACAATGCGCCGACCACCGTGTAGGCCGCCTCCTGCACCCCCGCATACCCCGGCACCAGAATAGCGGTTGCCAGCACCGCGTGCAGCAGCGCCTCGATGCCCAGCGCGGCCAGGAAACCGATGTGCGCGCCGAGCAGACGAAAGGCGATCCAGCTTGCCACGCCGGTGCCGAACCAGCCCATCAGGTGCAGGCCGGCGCTCAGCGCCACCCGCCATGGCGCGGCATAGATGGCGCTCAGCGCGTCCTGCACCGCGGCACCTTGGCGGGCGACGGCGCCTGCTTCCTGGTCGCGCCCCCACGACGCGAGCAGCCGCTGGCTCAGCCGCGTGAGGGGTGAGGCGCCGCGCCGCTGCATCCAGATGAACGCCGCGCCGGCGGCCGCCGCCATGACCAGGCCGATGCTGACCGTCAGCATGATCGAGGCGCCATGCGCGCCCCCGGCTCCACGCGCGGCCAGGATCAGCACCCCGATCAGCACGAGCGCAATCTGCGCCAGGAACTCCGCCGTCAGGTCCACCACGGTGGACGCGGTGGCGACCGGCCAGGAGACGCCGTGCAGCGTGACGGCGCGCGCGCCGAGCACGAATCCCGCCACCAGGGAGAACGGAAGCAGGCCGCCGGCGGCGTCGCGCACCATGCGGCCCCATACGATCACCCACAGCCGCCAGGCGCGATCCGGCGGACGCAGCACGAACCAGCACAGGCCCAGCACGGCGAACAGCACCATCTGCCAGCCGCACACCGCGGCGAAGCCCAGCGGCCCCGCCGCAAGTAGGGCGCGGTAAATGCGGCCGAACCCGAACCATCCGATCAGCCCGGTCGCGAGCGACAGGCCCGCCAGCCCGAGCAGGAGCGATAACGCCTTCAGTCGCCGCCGATCGATTGTCTCCTCCTGCCCATTGCGTTGCCGCGGCTCCCGATACAGCAGCGTCTAACCCGCGCGCGTGGTCACGGCTACCAACGCCCCCGGGCGGCTGTTGTTGTCGGCGCTTGTTGTCCGCCCTTGCTGTCCGCGTGGGGCGCACTTTAATCTTCGGATGAACATCGAGGATCGCGCCGCAACGATGTCATTGCCCCTCGATGATATCCCGCCAACCGCAACCGCCCGGCACGGCTTCTGGTCGCTTGTGGGGCGCCATCCGCTGATCCGCCTGGGTCCAGGGCTGATCACCGGGGTTGCGGACGACGACCCCAGCGGCATCGCTACCTACTCGGCCGCCGGCGCGCAGTTCGGCCTGAACATGCTGTGGACCATGCCGCTGTGCTATCCGCTGATGTCGGCGGTGCAATCGATGTGCGCCCGCATCGGCCGGGTGACCGGCCGGGGCCTCGCCGCCAACATCAAGGCATGCTTTCCGCCGATCGTTCTGAAAGCGGTGGTGGTGCTGCTGCTGATTGCCAATACGCTGAACATCGCCGCCGACGTCGCCGCGATGGGCGAAGTGGGTGAGCTGGTGAGCAGCATCGACCGGCATTTGATGACGGCTTTCTTTGTGTTCCTGACGGTTCTGTTGCAAATATTCGTGCCGTATCACCGCTATGTAACGTATTTAAAATGGCTCGCCGTGTCGTTGCTTTCCTACGCCGCGGTGCTGTTCATGGTGCATGTGCCATGGGGCGAGGTGGCATTCCGCACGGTATGGCCGCGCTTCGCACCCAATGCTGACGCCGCTTCCATGGTGGTGGGCGTGTTCGGCACCACGATCAGCCCCTATCTGTTTTTCTGGCAGGCGTCCGAAGAGGTCGAGGACATGGACGGCCAGAAGGGCGAGGTGCCGCTGGTGCAAAATGCGGACGATGCGGCGGCGGAGTTGCGACGCATCAAGTGGGACACCTGGACCGGCATGTTCTATTCCGACATCAGCGCATATTTCATCATATTGGCCACCGCGGTGACGTTGCATGTCGCCGGCGTTACCAGCATCGATACGGCGGCGCAGGCCGCCAGCGCGTTGCGGCCGATTGCCGGGCATTTCGCATTCTTGTTGTTTGCGCTGGGGATTATCGGCGTGGGACTGATCGGGGTGCCGGTGCTGGCGGGGTCCGGCGCGTATGCGCTCGCCGAGGCCGCCGGCTGGCCATTTGGGTTGGAGCGGCCCCTGGGCGCGGCGCCAGCGTTCTACGCCGTCATCGCCGTCAGTGTGCTGGCGGGGCTCGGCATACAATATTCGCCGATCAGTCCGATGAAGGCGCTGTTCTGGAGCGCGGTGATCAACGGCGTGGTCGCGGTGCCGCTGCTGGTGGTGATCATTCTGCTGGCATCAAGGAAGTCGGTAATGGGCAACTTCACCGCGAGCCGGTCGTTGGTGGTATTGGGCTGGATCACCACGGCAATAATGGGCGCGGCGGCGCTTCGAATGCTGCTATAAGCAAAAGTGCAGTGTGGAATAAGCTTGTTTGGTTTCGAATGAAAAACACCCTTGCGCCGACGAGGCCTTAGGGCGCAATGCGCCTTTGCATTGCACCATCCGCGCGACACCGACGCGATTTTTTAGGTTTGGCCGTCGTCGTTGTGGTCAAGTTCCTTTCTGTCACCCGAATGCGCCGCACACCCTGGACAATGACGGGAAAAACCCATGCCAACTGACGGCACGAAATTGGCTTGGCGCCATGCTAATCCCTTCCCTCCTCAATGGACCGTAGCGACGATGGTCAAGACAAAGGCAGGGTTTCCGCCTTTCAGTTATTTTCGGCCCGAGAGCGCACGCTGAAAGAAGCGATGAAACCACAGGTGAACATGGATGAACACGGATAACGCAGGATGCGCTGAAATAAGGCGTTGATCTCTTCCTATCTGTATTTATTCGTATTGATCTCCGGTTCCAAACTCTTCTTCTTTTATGTAATGATTCTACGATTTGCCTCTGCAACTGCGTTTGAGTGAAGAGCGTTTCGTCGGTAGTCCGGTCAGGAGGTGAAGAACCACAACGAAAACTCGGCAAACGCATCCCGCACCCGGTCGCTGCGCGTCTTGCCCAGGGCGTTGATGTAAGCGAATGGCAAACCGGTTGAAATAGAGCCCACGGGCGCGAATTGGTAGCGGCCGGGGCGGAACGCCAGATACGCGTAATCGAAATCAAATCCCGATGTGCCAGGATGCGCGGGCAAATGACGCCAGGCTGGAGGCAGAGATCCTCCAGCCGCACCAGCAGCGCACGCTGATCGTTCGCCATGCGCAGGCGTTCGAACTGCGCGTAATGCAGCCGCATATAGCCAATCTTGTCCGGCGCATAGGCTTCGAACCAGCGATCGAAATCCTCCGCGCCGGACGCCCTGAAGTCGGAATAGACGGTGCTGCGGGGGTCCTTGAACGTGACGATAAAGGGCACCGGCGTTTTGCCCATGCAGTCGTCGAGTGTTGCAAGATAGCGCGGCGTCTTGTCGAAAATGATTGCGGTGCCCGGACGCATCACCGTGGAAGACGCGAGCAGCTTTGTGTAGAAGGCGGCGAAATCATCGGTATCGCAGCACTGGGCCAACGCGTCCTGTGTCAGGCCCCAGTTCCAGAGCATGTTGTCGCTAAACGGCTGGATTGCCAGGAAGTCGCGCGGTGTCCCACCAAGCAGCACGCCGATTTCAAACCCTGCATCCACACGAGGCACTTGGCGGAACAATTCCGACACCAACGTCGTGCCGCTACGCTCAAGTCCACAAACAACGAATCCAAGCATAAACCCCCGCCCAAAACAAAAGTTTTTTGTTTCTTTTTTCAAAAAAGAAGTACTTCCTACTTTTCTTTTAAGGGGTTAGCTCCAGCCGCCATTTTGCCTTTCCCGGCAAAAGCGGCGTCGGTGTGCCCTTAACCCAAGCGCCCTCGCCCGCCCCGTAATAAGGCGTCAGCGGATTATCGCTTTGCCCTACAGGCATGTGGAAAATCGCACGGTCTTCATGACCGGGGCTGACCACCAGGCGCTCGGACGCGCCGAAGCCCGGGATTGCAACGCGCGGAACGATCGTATCGCCGGCCACAGCCACGTCCGGCGGGTCGGTCAGCCAGCCGAGCGGCGGCAGCGCGCGGGCCAGCGGGTGCTGTATTCCAACATGGTTGCGTATGCCCCAATTATAGTCGGCAAGGCCGCCGCTCTGCGCCGCCGCGGCGGTCGCCACAGCGTCCGCCGCGGCGCCAATCAGCGCGTCCCATGACGCGAACGGTTTGGGAACGAGCCACGCCGGACGGGCTGCAAGTAGCCGCAACGAGGGATTGTCGGGCTGGCGTCCGACGGGCACTGGCCCGCCGGACGCGCTCGCAAGGCGGCTATCGAGTCCGCCATAGATGTGGCGGATCGTTACGTCCCGGAAATCGCGCACCAGCCGGTAGCCGACCGCGCCCGGTTCGGCCCTGCCGCCCCACGACGCGACATAGGGCGCCATGGCGGCGATTTTCGGATCGTCCTTGTGCGCCGCGATCGTGGCGCTCAGAAGGGTCTGCCACGGGTCCAGAACATGCGCCCGATCGTCTGTCGCAATGGCAAGCATGTCGGTCTCGGCGAATTTATCGCGCGCGAACAGATCGTCGTGGATCGCGCGGGCGCGATTGGGGCCGGCGTAAAATCCGTCGCCGAGCAGCGCCAATCCGGTGCCCCCCAGCGTGCGCGCGTTGGCAGACCACAGCCGCCCATCCGCAGGATCGACGATTTCGGGGATCTCCGCGGCCGGCAAATAGCCGTTCCAGGCGTGCGCGCCATCGGCCCACGAATGCGGCACTTCATCGTTCAAGCCCACGCGGCGGGGAATTTGGCCGATGACCGTCCAACCGATATGGCCTTCGCTGTCGCCGACGACGAAATTCTGGTCCGGCATGCCGGCGGTATGCGCAACGTTCAGCGCGTCGCGCACCGAGCGCGCGCTTTCCAGCCCCAGCGAGCCGGCCAAATTCACTGCGTCCGGATCGTGTGCAATCCAGCGCCAGACAACCTTATGGCCGTTATCGTCCTGATCCGTGACGGGCCCCCAAATCGTGTCCTGCACGGCCAGATCCTCGCAGCCGCCGTGCGCCGCGCAGATTTTTACCACATTCGTTTCGAACGGCTTGAGGCCGCCAGGGGTTTTGTAATGCGCCGGATCGCCCGGCGGGGTTTCGATAATGACGGCGTCGCCGGTTTCGATGTAGCTGTCGGTAAAGGCCCAGGCAATGTGGGTGTTGCTGCCGACGACCACGAACGGCACGCCGGGCAAGGTCACGCCGATCATGTCGAAACCATTCGGCATGCGCAGGCGGGCGCGAAACCATATTTCCGGCACCCCCAGCGCGAGGTGCATGTCGTTCTCGACGATGGCGGCACCGGTTTCGCTCAGCCGGCCGGCGACGGCGAAGTTGTTCGATCCTTTTTCGAGGCCGGGCGGCGTGGCATTCCCAGGTCCGCCTGATCCGCTATCTGGCGCCGCGGGAATTGGCGGTTCCGGCAAATGCGAGCCATCCAGCGGCGCGTCGGCCGGCGAGCCGCGCGGATACAGAAAACCCGCCAGCCCCGGCCCAAGAATGCGCTGTTCCGCATCCGCTTCGATCTGCGCCCGCGCGTCGCTGTCCTCGAGGTCGAAATACATCGCGTAAACCACAAGTGAGGTGTCCGCCTCGGTCCACGGCGCCGGCGTCACCCGCAGCACCGTGTATTCCCACGGCGCGTGCCCAAGCGCCGCCAGGCCGGCATTCACCCCTTCCTTATAGGCCGTCAGCAGGGCGCGATCCTGCGGCGACTGGCGGGCCAGGTTGGCTTCGGCACGCGCCCGAAACCGATGCAGCCGACGCGCGCGATCCACGTCGAGCGCCACCGGTCCAACGAGGGTGGACAATTCTCCGGCGCCGGCGCGGCGCAGCAGATCCATCTGAAAGAAGCGCTCCTGACCATGCAGAAAGCCGAGTGCCCGCGCGAGGTCCGGCCGGTTGGCAGCGGTGAGCGTCGGCACGCCGTCCGCGTCGCGGGTGATTTCCACCGGCGCCGCAAGGCCGGGCAGCGTGCGCGTGCCCGCCAACTCCGGCCGGCTGGCGGCTAGGACCCACCAGGCGTAGCCAAGTGCGCCGGCAACCGGGACGACGACGATAAAAGCGACGACTAGGAGAGTTCGCCTGATAATTAACCGCATACAGTCTGACTCACGTTGAAGAAGTGAAATATTTAGGAAGCAGTTCTTTTTTGAAAAAAAGAACCAAAAAACTTTTGCTTTGTTTGGGGCTATTACGCCCTCGCGCGTCCGGCTGCCATGACGATGCCGACTGCGCCCAGGATCAGCCCTGTCGCGACCACATCTCGCGTGGTGAGCGCCTCGCCCGCCAGCATCGCGCCCAACGCAAGCGCCACCACGGGGTTGACATAGGTGTAAGTGGACAGCCGCGCCATGGGCCAAATCTGCACCAGCCAGGCGAATGCCGAAAAACCAACCAGCGACCCGACGGTCGCGAGGTAGAAAAAGCCCTCCGCCGACCGCGTCGAGACGTGGCTGAGCGAAAACCCGTGCCAGTTGCCGGCCAAGGTGCCCACCACCAGGCACGCCAGCCCACCGATCATCATCTGCAGCCCGCTCGCCAGCGCCACCGGGGCAACCGGCCAGCGCTGCGACGCCGCGCCGCCGAAACTCCAGGACACCACGCTGAACAGCACGGCGCCCAAGCCCAGCAGATCCAACCCGTGCGCGCCCGGATTGACCAGCACTACAACACCCGCGAACCCGGCGACCAGCCCCAGCCACGTCGCCGCAACCGGCGCCGCGGAAGCGCCCAGCGCCCACGCCGCGAGCGGCATCACCAGCGCCTGCAAGGCCCCCAGCACAGCCGCTTGCCCGCTGTCCACCCGCGTCTCGCCAAAGGCCAGCATCGCCTGCCCGCCAAGAAACAACAGCACCGCCGCCACCGATAGCGGCACCATGTTCCCCCCGCGCGGCAGCCGTGCCCCCCGCATGAGCGCAAAACCCGCCAGCACCGCCCCCGCCAGCACGGACCGGCCGCCGACCATCAGCAACGGCGGAATGGTCTCCACCGCCATGCGAATGGCGAGATACGTGGAGCCCCACACGAAACAGACCGCCAGATACGCAACAATCGGGCCGGTTTGCATCGATACCTCGAAGCGAAAGGAAGGCCAGGGGCCCTGCCCCTGGACCCCGTCACGCGAATGCGTGCTTCGCACGACGGGGACATGTCCCCGGATCCACTTGTTAGATCAAGGGTGGGGAGAGGGACGCACCCTGATCTATTTAATAGGTTCTAAGGACTTGTCCTTAGCTGGGGTCCAGGGGGCAGAGCCCCCTGGCCTTCTTTTCACCAGACGTGGCCCCGGCACAATTGCCAGCAAGGCGGGTTCGAACAGCAGCGTTGTTGTGACTGTGCACCCCAGGCTCATCAGCAGCAAAATACCCATGCTCGCCGTGCCCGGATGGCGCGACAGCGCCAGCGAGCCGAACGCCGTGCTGGTGGTGAGCGCCGAGAACAGCACCGCGCGCGCCGTCGAGGTTCCCAGGAACGATACGGCCCCGCTGCGCCAATTCATGACGAAATAAATATTGAACGATACGCCGACACCAAGCAGCAACGGCAGTGCAATGATGTTGGCGAAATTCAGGCTCATGCCGGACATCCGCAGCAGCAAGGCCGTCAGCAACGCCGATATCGACAGCGGCGTCATCACCAGCACCACGTCGCGCCAGCGCCGCAATGCCAACGCCAGGATCACCGTAATCGCCCCGAACGCGCTGTATGCGGCGATCTGAAAGGCGCCCGTAATCGTATCCGCGGCCTTCAGAATATACACCGCGGAGCCCGACGATTCCGGCACCCCGCGCAGCGCCGCTTTCACCCAACTGCGCATCTGGTGCCCGTCGCGCACCATCGCATTCGGCAGCGCCTGCACCCGCGCCCTGCCATCCGGCAGCAGCCAGTCGGCTTTCAACTCGCCCGGGACATCGGCCAGCGTCACCGGCCTGGCGTTCAGCGCATCGCGCAACAATACCAATTGCTGCGGCAAAAACCGCGTCAGCGCCTCGTTCCCCGCCAGCAACGTCGCCTCCGGCGCGCCGGCCAGCCGTCGCACGTCGTCGCGGATGCCCAGCAACGGATTGCCCGGCTTGAGGAGATGCGCCGCCCCATCGAGCGCATCGGCCAGCTTCACCGCGGCCTGCCGAAGCGATTCCGCCGTCACCGGCGGGATCTGCGCCGGCGGTGTCAGCGTCGACGCCAGCAGGTCAGCCGTATCCTTCACCGCCGCCAGCTTCTCCGCTTGGTGTGTCGGCACGAAGCTGTTCATCGTCAGAACGGTCTCGGTCTGCCGCAGCGCGGTGTATTTCGCAGCAGCCGCCTGCGCCGCGTCCAGCGATGGCAGAATTGCCTGGATCGTGTACGGATTGGTGATCGGGTCCGACATCAGGTCATGCAGCGCCCGCACCGCCTCCGTGCGCTGGTCCTTGGTATGCAGCGGGTCGCCGTCGAACGGGATCTGATGCGCCAGCAGCCCGCCCGCCGCCGCCAGCACCACGAATACCACTGCCACCGGCCAGCGGTAATGCTGCACCACCGGGTCCAGCCGGCCGAAGGCCGCCGAGCCGATTTCCCGCTTCTCCTTATGCGGATGGCACAGGCACAGCATGGCCGGCAGAAAGGTCAGCGTGCATACGAAGGCAATCAGCATCCCCACGCCGGCGATCAGCCCCAACTGCGCCACGCCGATGAACTGCGTCGGCACGAACGCCAGGAACCCCGCCGCGGTCGCCAGTGCCGCCACCAGGATCTGCGCCCCGCTGATCCGCCCTGTCTCACGCAAGGCCTCGGAAATCTTCGGATGCTTGTAGCGTTCCTCGCGCAGCCGCACGGTGAACTGGATGGCGAAATCAACCGCAATGCCCACGAACAGCACCGCAAAGGCCACGGAAATCAGGTTCAGCGTGCCGATGACGCACGCCGCAAACGCCGTGGTAATCAGCAGCCCCAGCAGCAGCGTCAGCACGATCGGCACCATCAGCCGCCACGACCGCACCGCCAAATATAGCCAGACCGTGACAAGCACGAAGCTGCCGATCAGGCCGCCGACCGCACCCTCGGCGACGGTTGCGAATTCCTCGTCATCCAGCACCACCTGCCCGGTCAGCCGCACCCGCGCATCGTGACTGCGGACGTAGGGCAGCGTGGCGGCGGCGGCGCGCACCACCTTGGTGGCCACGCCCCCCGGCTCCAGCGCGCCATAGTCCAGCACCGGCTTGGCCAGCACAAAGCGGAACCGCCCGGCCTGTTCGGCCAGCCTGCCGCCGAGAAAAGTCTGCCACGACAGCGGCTTCGGATGCCCCGCCGCCGCCGCCGCCAGCGCCGATTGAAAATGCGCCAGCGGCGTCGCCATGGTGGTCAGTGCCACGCCGTGCTCGGCGCCCTGCACCACCAGGCCAAGGGCGGCAAACAGGCCGCGCAGACTGGGGTCCGCGACCAACTGACCCAGAAACGGCTGCGCGTCGGTGATCCGGTCCAGCACATCCTGCAGCTCGGCCTCGTCCACCAGCAGGAAGGCCGACTTTTTCAAATACGGCAGCGCGTCCGGCCGCCGCACGGACGTAAAGTGCGCCGCGTCCGCGCTGAGGGCGGCCGCCAGCCCCGCCGCGGTTGCCTCCGCTTCCTCCGGAATGGTCGCGTCGATCACCGCCACGATCAGCTTGTCGTTCTGTGGAAACAGCGTCGCCAGCGCCGCGCTGCGCTGTTTCCACGGCAGGCTGGCCGAGAACATGCCCCCTGTATCGGTGGTCACGCCGAGCCACTGGCTGGTCGCAAACAGGCTACCGCCCGCCACCATCACGGCCAGTAGCACAATCATGAGGCGGTTTCGCGCGCAGAGCGCCACCAACTTGGGCAGCATCGCCCCGATGACGCTGGCAATGTTCATAAGGGGGCTTTGCCACGCCCCCGCGTGTGTGGGAAGTCCGATGCGGCGCGAATGCCACACCTCACACAAAGGAAGCATTTCTTCTTTGAAAAAAAGCAACAAAAAACGCCCGCTGATTCTAATCTGCCAAGCGCCGCGGCGCTCAAGCACAGGCCAGCGATTTCATCGTATCCTTCGATCAAACCCGCGCATAAAATCAATTTGCTCGATCTTCGCCCAGGCATTAAGCCCCCCGCTCGTGGGAACACAGCAAGATCGGAGAGATCATGGACGGCGATAGCAAATGCCCAGTTGTGGGCAAGCCCGAGCGGAACGCGGTCGTTCTGGAAATGTCGAACCGGCTCTGGTGGCCGAACCAGCTCGACCTGAAAATCCTCCACCAGAACCCGCCGGCCTGCGACCCGATGGGCGAGGCGTTCGACTACGCGGCAGAATTCAACAGCCTCGACCTCGAAGCCGTGAAGCAGGACGTGTTCGCCCTGATGACGGACAGCCAGGAATGGTGGCCGGCCGATTACGGCCATTACGGCCCGTTCTTCATCCGCATGGCGTGGCACAGCGCCGGCACCTACCGCATCGGCGATGGCCGCGGCGGCGCCGCCTCCGGCACCCAGCGCTTCGCCCCGCTCAATAGCTGGCCGGACAACGCAAACCTCGACAAGGCGCGCCGCCTGCTGTGGCCGATCAAGCAGAAATACGGCCGCAAGCTCTCCTGGGCCGACCTGATGATCCTGGCCGGCACCTGCGCCCTGGAATCGATGGGCCTGAAAACCTACGGCTTCGCCGGCGGCCGCGCCGATGTGTGGGAGCCCGAGGAAGACGTCGATTGGGGTCCCGAGCACACCTGGCTCGGCGACGAGCGCTACAGCGGCGACCG
>Ga0116228_10004276_pt1 | contig 12654 bp, 6 predicted proteins | sample S1TSphfallax_2_FD_89694 | JGI IMG/M metagenome (GOLD analysis project Ga0116228, IMG submission 89694) | Host-associated microbial communities from peat moss isolated from Minnesota, USA - S1T2_Fc - Sphagnum fallax MG | ecosystem: Host-associated > Plants > Peat moss > Unclassified | place: USA...
CTAGATTGTTAGTTTGTTAAATATTAAGAACTTATTGCTTATTTAAGTAATTGATACTGAATATTGAATATTTGTGTTGTGTAATTTATAATTTAAATTCATATAAATTTTATCATTATTAATTAAATGATTATCTAATTATCTAGTACTTGAATTGTTTAAAAATCTAAAAACTAAGAAAGTAAGGCGTGAAGAAAGTTTTGGAATTACAACTTTGTTTGTGAGGAAGTTGGAACTTCAAAACTTATCCCATATTGTTTGTTCTTCATTCCTATTTTGAACATTATATAAAGAAGGGGGTGTGGTCATCCAATTTCATATTAAGAAATTTGTGCACATGGGTTGAACTAATAAAAAAGGTCAACCCAAAAAATAAAATAAAAATTATGGTCATTTTTAAAGTGCATACCTTCCCAACCTACTTATTTACCTAGCTAGGTAGGTACTTAGTTTGACCTATGTACTTACCTACCTAAGTACCTACCTATATGAATAGGTATTTAACCTAGGAAAGTAAAACCTATTTATTTATTTTTTTAACCTAAATAGGTAGGTTGGTATGTAACTTAGGTTTGTAGGCACATATTTGCAAATACAATATGAAAAAAGTACATGTGATGTATTGTGTGAGAATGGATGGACCTTAAACTCCAAACATATTTTAAACTCATCATGTTTTCTTTTCAAAATATTTTTTGCATGAAAAGAAGTGTCAAGATCAACGTCAAAGTTTTTAGTTTCTTCAACATAGAGTTGAATGCATAAACACTTACAATGAGTTCGTGCAGAAATATTTCTAGAAAAGAATGAAAGCTCCAACCTTAGCCTTTCCCGAACAACTCCACACCCTCACCCTTTCGGCTGGAAAAATAACCTTGACATTGCTTGGTTGTGACCTTGAATGACTTTTAACACAATCTCTTATGCAAATCATAATGAAAGAGAAGAAATTCAATTTATCTTTTAACAAATGAAACCAATTTGCACAACCAAGTATTAGATTTACTCCTCCTCATCCTTTTACCATAATGATTGGCTTGTTTCGACCATGGAGTTTAAATGTCACCATCACACTATTGAACTAAAATTTAAATATCTTTTTGGCCAGTGGATGCATGATTAGTAGAAAAAAGGGGGGAAGGGGGGCAAGAATTGTGCAACCAAGACTTGAAACCACTAGCCATTGCTATAGTCATAGCACATCAAGAAAGTTAAGCTACATCATGCCTTTTGATCCACCATCTCTAATTTTAGATGAGGAAGAAAAAAAGATGGTACACATGTTTGCATGTGCATAAGCAACCAAAAGACTAAAATTTGAACCTATAAAATTTTAGCTTCCCTTATTTGAAATAGAAAGGGTATATCGACATTCACCCTTGTTGAAAACACATGACCATGCCTTCGGGAAAGGAAAATCTTATATATATATCAATTGAGTAGAGTACATAACTTAAGGTATTGGAAGTTTATTTACTAATTGGATATAGTAATAAGTTGAGTACGTTGAGTACTTAAAAAAATATACTAGTTGGATAAAATATTTATTTACCATGGGTATGTTTGACTAAAATATTTATATGACCAACAATAGTCTAAATTAATATAAGGCTTGTTCAAAAATAGAAATGTGAAAACAAAGAACTTTAAATGTAACCCCCAATTATGTGGAATATGACCTACACCAATAATTCCATTTACCTAGTTTATTTTATTCTAATGCAATTAAGATATCACAATTACTATCCAATAAGAGCATTTGCACATCATAACCCTGATTTTTCAAAATATTAACTAGTGTTATCATTCAAGGTTTTATTTCAACAAGTGACACAACTTCAAAATGTGACATTTACGATTACATTTACAACTACAAAACTAGTCATAAATTGTCATTTGCAATTGGTAGTGATTACATGATTATGTAATTCAAAAGACCACATTGTAAATAACACTAGTTGCTAAAATGGTTTGACTGTAACCACCATTGTGATTGCACCTATGACTATAGAATATTATTTACATATAACATATATAATATATATTTGTGTATGTAATATAATTATTTATCATTTATATAATAGTATATCAGAATATATTATTACCTTATTTTCAATTATTTATATATTATATATGTACAATTTGAACACAAATTCTACAAAATTTATATACAACTATATAAAATATAATCGTATTATATAATTTCATACATTCATTCTACATAACATTACTCAAGATATGTCGATGTTGACTACATGGTCAACATGGTGGGAACAAGTTCATATGACACAATGTTGTCACATAAAAATGTTATCATGTTCCCATGTTTGAATATATAAAAACACAACGTTTAAAATTTATTTTCTTTTTCCATACTTATTCAAATGAAAATATGAATATGAATTATTAAACTTCAAAACATAATCTAGATATGTGGACCAGACAAAACTTCAAATAATGAATTTTGTAAATAGAAAATCACTTTTGAAAATTTGAAATTTTAACATATTTGTTATGTTTCAATACATGATCAACCTTAATAAATATATGTATAAGTCAAATATAAGACATTATATTTTTTAATTTATTTTAATTCTGAAATGAGAATATAATAAAATATATATTGTACCATACTATATACACATAACATAATTTTACACATAATTTATTAGTCTACACATACATGTATGTGTATATTATATATCATATGTATATATAAGACCCATATTATAATAAACATATATATATTCAATACTTATATTTTATAAACGATTTTTTTTCATTATATCATTTAATTTAATAAACATATATTTATTTCAGTTTTATATTTATTTTCATAATATAATAAATTATTTAATATAATAAATTATTTAATATAATGGATGTTTAGAAAAAAGAAAAGGATTCACGAATTAGTTTTATTATATTTCTTATAATTCAATCACAATTTATTGTAATTGTACGTTTTTCATTAATTCAAATTTGTATAATTTTATATTTACTGAAATCCATACATTTAATAGAATATAGACACATACATGTGAATTGTTATAATTTATTGAAATATGTTTTAAATATATTCATTTTACAAAAAATATTTTGTATTCAAATTATAATTTACTTATTTATTAATTATATTTAATTAAAAACTTCTAAAAGGTCATTTTATACATAATTTTGGTATGTTGGAAATTTATGAGTCTTAAACCCATGGATAAAGTTGGTAAAACTTTGTTAAATTTGGTTTAAATAACATGAAATTGCTTGAATTATTATTTTTGTTAAACTATTTTTTTGGTTATTAAAATAGGATATTTACATTACAATTGGCTAGACTAAAGCTAAAATTGATTAATTTTTCTTAATTTTTCTTAAAGTATATAAATGAGGCTAAAGTAAGTTATTATGGGGAAAATATGATAATGTTTTTGATATTTTCATAAACTTAGTTAAAACTTGGTTAAGCTTGGTTAAATGAAGATAAATTTATCTAAACTAAATGATTTGGGCTAAATTTGGCTAAACCTTGACAAAATTAAATTAAATTTTGTTACGTATTTAATTAAATTTAAATAAATTAGGCTAACTTTGGATAAATTAAAAACATTTAGGCTAAACTTCAGTATTGAAATTAAATTTGGTTAAAATTGGCAAAATCAAGTTACATGAAGGCACTTAGGCTAAACATGGTTAATTAAACTTGGTTAAATTTCAAGTTCTTTGGAAAATAAGGTTTTCTAATGTATTTTGCTGAAACTAAAGCCAACTAAGCTAGATTGAGTTAATTAATCTTAGTTTGGTTAAACTTGGCGAAATCTAAATGTTGTTAAAATTGGCTACATTTGGCTAAACTAAATTAAATTACCTTACATATGTTAAATATATGTTACACCAAGCTAAAATATATGAGTAGTTAGAATAAATTATGTTATCTAAGATAAGTTATGCTATCTAAGGTGAATTAGCCTAGAGTAGGTTAAATTAGAATTGGATTCAATTAAATTAAATCAAGCTAGGTTTAGATTAATTCATACTAAACTAGGTTAAAATGTACTAAACTAGGAATTGTTTAATTAGGCTAAATTAAGCTTCCAATACAAATTTGACCATGTTGATATGAATTTTTTTTTTTTCAACTTGTCCAAACAAGGTCAAGTATTACTTCAATATCATTACATTAGTTGTGTAGTCATATATGTAATCATAATTATTTATAGTTGTAATCATAGTCATATTTATAATCACAAATTCACAATTTTGAGTATAGTAGTTAAAATGATTACGACTAAAGTCCATGTCCAACTACATGACTATTTTAAGTAGTAGTTGTAACATGTCCTAATCATAGAAACTGCATTTTGGCATAATCTGATTTTTACCATTATGACCAATACACCTATTATTTCATGTAAAACAATGAGGATGAATTCATTGTTGTTGAAGGAAATTTGATTGTTGTGTGTTCTTTGTTAATTACAAACAAAATTGATGTCAAGTTGTTGCCATTAATCTAACAAGGTTTTTACAATTCAAAAAAAATCCAATCTTGAAATTTTTGTGAATTGTTTAAACAATTTTATAATTAAAGTTTTCAAATTCCTTCAAATAGATAAAAACTTCTGAGAAGATTTTATTTATTTCTATTGGAACAAGTAAAAGATTTACTTGTACAAAAAGGGCCACCCATGGCTGCAGATGAGTTCAAACAAGCCAAAATTGATGTCAAAATGTCAACTTTTTTGTAATTTTTGTTACATTTATTTATGTGGTGCCAATTTAATGGCATGTGAATCATGGAAAGTTGTGTTTATTAAATAATACATATGTTGAAAAATGTAAACTAAGTCAAAAAAACTTTTAATATCAAAGTTTGGTTTGAACAAAAAATGTTTAACAACTTCATTAATAACATTACTTTTACAAATGACCCCTTAATTTTCATAATAAAATTTCTTTAATCCTTAATGTTTTTGTAGTAATAGGGTATTATTAGGCACATCTAAAAAGCACCCAAATTTTCATATATATATATATATATATTTATTTAATCAAAATTTGAAGTTTGTTAAATGTTCATGACTCCGTTACAACAAGTATATTTTTTTAAAAGAAAAATTTTAGCTTATAATATAATAAATTAAAGTTGAAAATGCTAACATGTTTTGGTATGATTTGAAATTGTGACAATTTTTCAAGACAAAACAAAAAAATAAGGCAAAATGTGGACAATTTAAAAGAATTATATTTATATAAAATTGATTCAAAAAACATATTGGTGCAACTATAAATGCAATAAAGGAATTATTTCAAAATATTTCATTTTAAAATTCTTATTTTATGAAAACATGTTCTTTTGACAAAAGGACCCCAAAAATTATAATACTTTTAAATCCAACATAAACTTGAAACACATTGGCTTGTTAAATGTTGTTTGGACCCCCATGTCATTCTCATGATCCTTCTTATCGAGACCATGGAAATAAAAAATGTAAAAATTGAAAAAGTGAGGAAAGGAAAAACAATTGTTAAAAAAGAGGAGAAATTATTCTACAACAAGGTGTAGTCACATTAACAGGAACCACAACAAGTGCAATGTGTGCTTAATTTTTCATGTTTAGAATTGATAATTTAATTTGGTGTTGAAAGTATAAAATTATTTTATATAGTAAGGTTCTTAATATATCATTAGAACATGTGAATTAATTTGAAAAATATATGATGAATAAAAAGCTCTCAAAAGCATTCATTAAACATAATAATGCGTGTCTTTTAGCATTAAAAGGATTTATAAATAGACTTCAAATTTTTGAAAAGTATATATATTTTGAAATATTTTAAATGAACCTTGACATAATAATATAAATTTTATTTTTTTGAAATTATATATATATATATATTTCTCTAAGAGCAAACCCAAAAGTAGGCAAGTGCAACTCATGCTATCTTGTTTGCACCCAACAATGTGTATTACTAAACCTATAATCCCATTACTGGAAATGAACAAAAACATCAAGCCTTCTAATAGTTCATAACTTTACATTACAACAACATACCTATTGGTTATGAAGAATGCCCAATTAAAAGCTTATAGAAAACATGGGATTTGATAAAAACAATGTTGCAATTTTTGTGGTAATTATGGGGTTGTTCATGCATTGAATAACAGTAGTGTTTGTATTGAGGATGTTTATCAAGAACCTTTAGAATTGTACAAGTCCAAGCACCCCAAGGGTGCATCCTTCATGTTCATTCATAGTTAATTGCAACTCAAATATATACCTCAATGGGCCAAAAAACTAATAAATTAAATTAAATTAAATTAGAAAATCATGTCCATGAAGAGGCCCAAACCTTTGCCTACAATAGATGTAAATAGTGTTATTGAACGTATTTTTAAAAAATTAATAGTAGCCAAAGGTGTAGCTATTGTTCGAAGCTTAAAATGCCTTCAAGGTTTTTGTGTAACAAAAGAAAACTAGAAGGCCCCATGTAGTACTACAAAACCATGGGTTTTATGGTATTATCATCATGTATACAATGCTTATATAATCAATATTTAAACTACATTGATAATTAAAATAGTCTAAAATGACTAGAAAAAATATTTCATGACTAACATAAAAAATAACAATGTTTGTTATGATTAAAAAATCTAGCATTATAGTCAAATCAAACAACTATTACACACATGGTAAATGTGAATGCTCATGTGGACATTTCTATGTTCACTAATATAACTAAAATTATTCAAATTAATAATAAAGTATGACACACATGATTATAATCCTATTTTTAATGATGTGGTAATAGTAAAATGGAAATAAAATCATGTTCTCATTTTTAAATTTTCATTGTGAAAAATATGAAAATAAAATATGGTTATCATGATTTCAATTATCATTAATAATTATTCAAATAAATAAATAAAAAGAGGATTTTTAATGAAAAAATGGAATATTTATCTTCTTTAAACATTATAGAAGATATATCAAAATAATTAACTAAATGTACATGTTGATCTTAAATAAATCAAATTCCATTAGTCAATTAATATTTATCACAAATCAATATATATATATAAAGTTAGCCCCAAGTTAAAAATCCATCTATTTATTTATTTATGATCAAATGACACGAGTAAAATCGAAGAATCAAATAAAATAACTCTTAAAAAAATATTAAAAAATAGAATATAATGAATGTAAATATTATTTAAATTTAAATTTCAAAAGTATTAAAAATATTGGAAATTTATTATTACTTGTAAAATTGAATTCATCGTCATTATTATTATTATTATATATGTTTGAAGATGTTAAAAATTAATAATTTAACTAAACAAGTGAAAAAAATTTGTTATGATTTTTAAAATATTTTGTTAAACATTTAACTTTTGACAAATATATGGCATAAATAAACATATGTAAATTAATGTAATGTCTAAAAATTTGGATCAAAAATTTAAAAATTGAATTCAATGGTGAAAGTAAGGAAACTAAATTACCCTAAATATGTATATTTGAAATTTGTAACCCAAGCAAAAAAGACATTGCTTGAACTTTTGATGCAACTATTTAAATTTTATTTCACGTTTTGAAATTGAAAGGAATCAAAAGTTCAATGTGATTATGATAATAAATTATTTTTACTTAAATAATGGTAGATTATAACTCAGTTAAACTTGTAATTGTCGTACATGCATTTTTGAATTAAGTGATTGAATTATTTGTTCACATTTTGAGACTAAAAAAGTTTTATAATTCATTCTAATTGTTAAAGGTAATATTTTATCTAAATAATTATATTTTAGAAATTATGTTTGAATTTTTCAAATAAATATTCTAAACCATCTTATTTTTTGTACATTTTGAAATGGAAAAAAAATCACAAAGGTCCATAAATTATGAAAGTAAATAAATTACATATACCTAAATAATAATTAAATATATATTTCAATTCAAAATTTCAAAAAGTAAATTTGAATCTTTTGTTGATTATTTTAAGTAATTCTAATTTACACATACATTTAATATTTTAAAAATACCTAATTCAATGTAATTAAATTAAATAGTGATGTAAAATATATGGATTTTTTTTTCAAAATATGTGTTTATATCTTTGGCAATGTCATTGCTTGTCATCACATGAGGTGAATATGACTTGGTGATTAAAAGTTTGGAGTGTGGTAAAAAAGGTTGTGGGTTCAAACTTCACTTTAGCACTCATTGTTCAAAAAAATCTTGATTTTGGGGATTCAATGATTTGTATGGTATTGGCTGATGATCTATTAATAATGTCAACCCATAAAAAGAAAAAATATATGTTGAATCCCAAGTCAAAGGTGGCAATGTTTTGGATTCATCTATATAATTCAAAAAAACTTAAATCTTCGAAATGTCATTATATATATTCATATTAATAATGTAATTTGGAAATCAAATTAGTAATCCCAAGTCAACTCATAGCCTTAGTCGTTTTAATCATTTCAGACAATTGTCTTTATTCATGTTAGTCATATAATTTTATTCACATTTGTGTGAAATAAAATTAGTCTATTTTGACTACATCCAATTTTTTCCATTGTCTAATGTGAATAAAAATTTGTCAAAACTTAATTAGAAAGACTAGCTTCAAAGCATATATTTGTAATAGTGACAAAAAATGTGTAATCAAGCAACAAGCAAAAGCCTTTGCTAACATGGCAACTACTAGATTGAAGGCATTCATTATGGCAAAGCAAAATGCATTAGCATTTTTTACAATTCATGATGATCAAGTGCCAAAGGTGGAATCAAATGAATACTTGCAACTTCAACACCAAATTTTTTTGGCAAAACTAACACTAGAAGAAATTTGGTAATCAACAACTAACTTTATGACTACATTTTAGTTGTAATGGATGCAGGAAAATATAATTTGGCATAGTCAACTTGGACAAGTAGAATAAATTTATAGCTGCAAGTGACATTACATGTCAATAAGTCACATTGGTAGTCACAAAACTTTTGTGATTACAATGGGTTCGTCGTCTAATGACATCCATGCCTATATGGCATTTTACCATTGCGACTAGTTTTGCCACTACAAAATGTGGAGTCATAAGTTGCAAACGAACATATTAGACTAAGCCACATGTACACATAGATTCATAGGTGGTGATGACATGTGAACAAAAGGAATTTGTTAGATGCAATGCAATGAATGACATACATGTCGCATAAGATATGTGTTTTTAATTTCATTTACTATGAGATAATTATGGTTTAATTTGATGACATGTGGTGATTTTCCTATATTTTCAAGCATGATATAAATAAACAAATTTGCAAATTAGATATCGACATATGGCGATTTATTTCATCAATCCCAAATGCTATAGATGTTAACACGTGGTAATGTATGATTTTCATACACAAAAAGGTAGCCGATTGGATGTGAACAAGTGGCAAAATATGATTAATTCACATGGATATTAAACAAATTAATTTGGGATATAATAGTTATGCGTGGATATTCTGGTTTCTAGGTGGAATAAAAGTTAGTCATGCATGCAACTACATAAGTTGCATATGTAGTTAGTAATACAACTACACATGTGACTTTGCAAGTCACATAACAATGTTTTCGTGACTTGAAAGTCACATGTTACATTACATTCAATTACACTAGTGGTAGAGCATAGTACAAATACAACTACAAGTGTGATTTCACAAGTTGCATGCTACATTATTTACCACTACACTAGTTGCAAATTATAGGACAAATCTAATTTAATAATTGTATCCAAAACCTAGAAGTGGCAATGCAATGAACATATGCATGAAATGACAAAAGACTTGTGCATTGCATTCACCTTAACCATGTCAATACAACATATCATTTTTATAATTATTGTTAAACTATTCCTGTGATTATTTTGAAACTCACTACATCACTCCTAATATGTGAGAGAAAACTTTGTTTTACACATGTTTACAACTCCCCACAATGTAAACTAATTTTTCACCTACATTAAAAACTCTTGTGATGGGCCATCATGATGATTAGGGAAAGGTAGTGGTGTTTATGGGATTAAAACAAACTTCACTTCCACCTTATACACAACTTACCTTATTTGAGCCCCATGATACATATCTTTCCCTAGTAGCCCAAAAACTACCGCACTACCTACAATTTGCATGTTGTTCATTAAGAACACCAAATCACCTATACCAAATTGCAATATTTGGAATTATGAAGATGAATATCAATGCACATGGATAAAATACCTTCATTCATATATATGAACATATGAAACCAACACAATAACCACATAAAGACCTATCACAAAACAAATCTTTTTTGTATGTTGCAGACATCTATTGTTGACGTCGTAATTGTTGGTTTATTCCCTCAAAATCAAAGAGCTCAAGGTTTTCTTCTATTTTTTTTCTTCAACTTCTTAACCTATGCCAGCCATATAGGCCCCAATAAAACCCCACAATAACATAAGCATCACTATAGTGGTCAAAGAATTTACCAAACCTTAATTATTATTGTCATCATGTTAGATCGGTAAGAAAAACCATGGCTAACATACTAGAGTTGTATCTTGTTTTGTGGTTTCTAATATATGAATTGGGGTAGCTATTGAAGCTTCATGAACTTGCCAAATGAAATCAACACAATGTTGCCAATGTTTAGGCAACACAACTAACAATTGATTCAATACATCATATAATTGATCATAAATTCATACTCGGCAAACAATGATATGTTATCCAACTTGACCTCCCACCCCACTCACCTACATCAATATAAAGTACAAGACAATTTAGGCAATGACAATTTTAGCTCCTTAATTAATAAATCATGATTTCACCATGAGCCCATACAAACTTGTAAGTAAAAAACCATAGTACAACTTCTAACTTGCACATACCTTATTTTGTATTATGGCAACCACATGATATTTGGCTTGTATAGATGAACAATATAATGTAATTGGATCATGAAACCATGAAACCCTAAATCAATTATCATTAGGAAAACAAATCCCACTCACATAACTAATGCAACGTTGACAACAAAAAAGTTGCATCTTAATATGGCACCAAATAGCCTTGAATCAATTTGTGTGTTATAACATTCATACCATATGAAAAATAAGGCAAGTGGATATGCATCTTACACTACCTACTTGATTGGAGACATTGGCCACCTGGTCAACCACCTACAGTAAATATGAATTAGAGAAACCCCTACAAAAAAAAAATGTTTCCTTAAACCTTAAATTCAAATCCATAGAAATGAACATGAACACCATTGTGTTTATTCACCTAATCAGAGCCATGTTGATACGTAGGCACTACAAGTGGAAGAGGTTTATGTGGCACTAATATTCTAGATGGTGCAACATCAACTATGAAACCAAAAGTCTAAACCTCATATTTTATTGCCCCTTCAAGTGGCACATTAACAGCAAATTGAGCTACCAAGTTCTTACCTATCCAAGTGGGCAAATTATTATTCTCCGCCATTTGGGCAGCCTCTACACACTCATGTTGGTCCAATTGTGGGCTTCCCATGCCCATCCCAATCAACTACATTTGCCACATGAATTTTAAAATTGTGGAATTCAGGGATTAGATTAATCTTTGGTTCTCATTACAAGTCTCTTGCATTTGGGCCATTGAAACAATAATCTTTAGCAGCTTGGTTTCAATATTGGTGATTGGAAAAGGCAATGTGGTCCCACTCTTTTAAAAAAAAAACACAAAAAAACCTAGTTCAAATGAAAAACAGAGCCCCACCCACTAGGTTAAAATAATGGTTTACCTTATAAACATTTGTAACATTTTAAGTTGTTTAAAATTGTAGGGCTAGAATTCAAGCCAAAAATGGATGAAGATTTGTGACCAAAAAATGGTTTAGGTCTTAAGGTTCTACTAACTATCTTTGTTAGTGTATGTTCAAACTCAAGACCGACAACTACAAGTTTGATTATGGAAGGACTATTAGCCTTTGCTTTCTTTTGCACCCACACCCACCCATGATCATGACTATTGGTTATTATATATGTGATTAAACAATTGGTTAAACATTTGCATATTAATAAATTTTATTATATGATTGTTTTTAAGGTTGGTTGTCATCTTTAACTTTTATCAAAAATTACAAAATTTCAACAACCTTACCATTATTGCCTTTACCACCTCTACCATATTTGTGCACTTTTTTTATATTCCTTTGTGCATTGGACATAATCAAAGCTTTGACAATTATCTTTTCGTTAGTCTAATATTTCATAAGGCACTCCCGTTGGGCTAACTTTATACCCAAGGGGCAAGTTCATTGTCCTTTATTTGAGAATAGATGTTTGAGGGAAGACCTTTTTCCTTTCAAGAATCTACAAATAGAGTCTTCAAATCCTTTTTGACATAAAACGTTATGCATGTACTCAAAAAGGGAATCCATTTTGGCTTAAAATCTGACGCACTCCCAAGCCCCGGGGTGAACCCACTTGAGAGTTCACCAAAAAGGTAGTTGCGAAAAGTAGGGACTTGGAAGGCGCTCCCGGCTTCCAACTCTAGAAAGGGGTAGAGGGTCGAGTTGGGAGCCCAGGGATTAGACTAGGAAGAGGACTTAGTAGATCAAGCACGAATCTGCATCAAA
>Ga0116228_10004277_pt1 | contig 12654 bp, 12 predicted proteins | sample S1TSphfallax_2_FD_89694 | JGI IMG/M metagenome (GOLD analysis project Ga0116228, IMG submission 89694) | Host-associated microbial communities from peat moss isolated from Minnesota, USA - S1T2_Fc - Sphagnum fallax MG | ecosystem: Host-associated > Plants > Peat moss > Unclassified | place...
AAATATTTTTGCAGGGTCACATATGGAGTAGTGCTGGAGATGCTCTGGTAGGAATAGAGTTCACTTTGAGTTATGAAATTCCCAAAAGTACCCATGCTAGGTGGCACACAAAGGAGGAGGGCGCGGGGGGAGGGTGGGGAGAGAGTAATGAGGAAACCATGGGAAAAACCATCTGCAATACATTATGCATATTGTTACAAGTTGCTACACTCCTTCATTATTGCCAATCTATCTATTAAGGAAGGTTGTTTGTTTGGTATGTTTGTGGCTTTGAGATCTCTGAAACTACAGCACCTGGTCATGCTCTTGGTAATGTTGGATAGCCCCAGATCAGTAGGAGTACACCAAGGGGGTTTCATAATGTTTAGATCTACAATACAAGAGCTATTGAGTATTGAACATTAAGTTATTTTTTTTAATAAAATCAAAACAAAGTTAGAAAAAGAACTTGGTGCACTCTTAGATATTAGTGCTCAATGAGTAGGATTATGGAGGCAATTTTGTAAACTTTAGACCTAATGTGTGGGAGATATTGAATTTTGAATCATTTTTGTCGGTGAACATTCAACTAAATTTCAAAAACTGATTTTGAAAGGAGTAAACCATTGGGTAACAACTTCACACTTGGGCCAACAGCACGTGCCACACTCATCTTTGCAATACGATCATCAACATACAAGGTATGTACATTCCATCTGTTTTTCCAGAACATGAATTTCCGGGACCACATTCGACAGGAGAGGGGAAAGGAAAAAAGAAAGAAAGAAAGAAAGAAACTGCATCTAGCTGCCTTCTTCATCAAGCTTGAAAAATGCAAAGATGGTTATTCGAACATGGGACCAAAAAAGAATGGATAAAAAACAGATCAAAGAAGCTACAAAGGCAATGTAAAAAGTAGCAAAAGAAGGAGAGGGGGTGAGGTCCAAGGAACTAAAGAGAGAGTACCTTAGTGTACAACTCAAATTTGGAGTCTTGCCAGCAAAAAAGCTGATCACTTTCAATGCAAGTGTGGCCTCAACCCCAACAGACTCCCTGACAAACATCCCCATTCCTCCACTACCACCATACCCCCACCAACCCATCCACCCACACACCCACTCACCCACCTTCAAACCTTTGTCACACCAACTGCCAAGAGTCATTCAAAAGCACTCAGATAAAATTCATGAGTGTAGATTCTGGAGGGAACGTTACAATTGTGTCTCCTGCAAAAGAGGAGGATCTTACTTCTGCTCCTTGTGTAGGTGTCAGATATGCCCCAGAGACACCAGTAAAAAAAATAAAAATAAAAATATGCGAGTAGAAATATAAGTGCAATATTTTTTATTGTTGGGATAAATTATAAGTTAATTAGTTAAAAAATAGGATACATTTTATTCAAATAATTAATTTAATTATACTATAAAATATATAAGAATCTGAAATAATGCACTATAATAAATATAAAGTGATTTAAATATTTAAATAATAATAATAATAGAAATGATAAAAAATAAGTTGAACAACTATTTAATACCTTTTTCTAAAAATGATTATTTGACATATAGATCCCAAAGTTTACACTAAGTGTTCCCCTGGGAAGATATATCCCCTTCTTCTTAGGGAGGAGTAGGCATGAAAACCCTCCTCTCCTACCCTTCGTGATCTACATATGCTTAGTTTCACAATAATGTACCCCTTGCCCTTGTGCTTTATTGTGTGTAAAGCCCTAAGTTGGACACTCTCCAAGTGCAGGGCCGGGCTTGACTACCACCTTGTTGTTGCCACTTTATTTTGAGAAGATGCCCACCCTAGGTTTTAGGATTTAAACCTTTAGTTTTGGGAAGACACCCACCCTAGGATGTTAAATTAGCTATGGGCCGTTATTGTAAACAGTACAAAAGTATTGTCCATTTCTTTTGTTTCTTGTCTGCCCTTGGCCCGATCCATCAGTTTAAGAAAAAGATGGAATGATGCCCAAACCCAAATTTTGGCTTCTGTTATGCATGCTTTTGGTGTGTAATGGACACTAGGAGGCATAAACTAGGAAGGTGTAGCATATGCCTCCCAGTATCCATTACATGCCCAAAGTGTGTGACAATAAGACGACTTAAAATTTATGTCTGGGCAGTACCAAGATATGTCTGGTCATCTCAAGACACATCTTTGTTGGGAAATTGGGCAGTCAGAGAAAAAAAGAAGCAGACACTAATTTTTTTTTGTACTCTATGCTATAAGAACCCAGTGCTGATTTAACATCCTCTGGGTTTTACCCTACAGTATCAAATACCAACACTCTCAAGTGTTTTAAGATCCATCCCAATCTTAAAAGGAGAGATAGAAAACCTTCCCTCTCCCCTAACGTGCATTCACATTTGGTGTTAAGGATTCTAGTATTAAGTTCCCTAACACCAAGCTACTCATTTAGGACCTAAACCTATTTACTGTGAAGATTTTTTGTTAAGTTAACATTCACTTAATATTAAACAATCACCCATTTAACATTGGCTGCCACCTAAGATGCCACCTAGATTTTCACTTAACACTGACTTAACATTAGGTGCGAATGCACCTTAAAATGGCTTGTGATACTACAAAATGTTTTAGTTTCAAATGAATGTTTGCCTTGTGCTTTATGGTGGGTAAAGCCCATGGGTGGGGAACAATCAATCCCAAAATGAGTGCATGGACTTGACTAAAACACCTTGTCCTAGGCACCTTATTTATGAGGATGCCCCTTGCCGTGGGGCTTTGCACTCCACTTTGTTTTTGTTGAAAAAATTTCAGTGTGTTTGGTTGGTGGATCTTATCCTAATACCTAGGCTGCTTTTGCACTAATTAATTATTTTTGGAATTGCCAAAAAATTCTGAAAAATACCTACCTCCAGTGCAAAGAAACTAGAGTAGCACACTAGCTTCATTAATTAGTATAATGCCTCATTGTAAAATATCATACATGTAATAGGAAAAACCAACATAACTCAAAGAATTTTCATCTTACCTATGTCCCCACATTTCCCTTGATATTAGCCAAGGCCAAATACAATAAAGAACAGAAGTAGACATAGAAAATTCTTAGCAGCCAATGAGGTGAGCCAACATGCACTCAAGGGGGCCTAGTTTTTTTTCCTTTCAGGTAGAGTGGGGGTGTCATTACCTTTTCTTTCTTTTTTTTGGGTTTCCCAACATGTTCTCATCAAGTTTTCAATGTGTTTTTAACTTATTCCCAAGTTGCCAATGTGTTCCCATCGTGTTCCCAATAGCACCCCACTTCTTCTCATATCCTCCTTTCCCGAAGCTCTAGTTCTTGTAACTTACATAAAGCAGCCCAAAAGAGGAGACTAAATAAATAAATAAATATATAAATGTATATTTTAGGACTGTCCAAAGCTTGATTAAATTTTTTTTGCAAGGGGCCCGATCAAAGGTGCCCATCACCAAAGCAAAAAGAATTGAACTTTGAGGGTCTTCTTCACAACTAATGAATATGAAGTCTCAGTATGAAGGAAGTATACAAGTCAGAATCTCCACAAGTCAGAAGCTCTCTGCTGGTAAAAATCATTGTGAAGAGGGAAGGAATTTGGAGCTCATCATGCAAAAGAATGTCATGATTTCAGAGTTGCTTCTGCTGTTTCTACTGCTGTAACAATTGCTAATCCTCCTCCTCATCATGATTCTCTTTTGGGCATGTCCAATGTTCCAATACTTTTTTTATGGTGATGGGTCAATCAAAGTGCCTCCTTGCAAAAAAAAAAAAAAACAAAAACAATTGCTAGGATCCTCTTTTGCTGTTGTTGTTTGGAGCATTAGAGTGATGGAAGATGATGCTCCATATGGATTGCTGCTAAAGAGTTTTGCAAAAACAATTGCAACCTCCTCCCTGCTGCTTTTGAGTCTCTCTTCTGTCTTTTGTTTTGGATGTTGAACATCATGTTGTTGTTTCCACGATGATATCATCATCATCATCATTATCATTGTACCATTCTTGTCGATTCTTCTTGTGGAATAGATGATGTGCTTTCTTCAATCTGCAAGAAGATGTATAGTGATCTGAAGACTTTGTGTGAAGAGAGATAGAGAGAATGCAATAGCAAACAGCAGTTTGTAGTTTGATTTGAGAGTGGTAGCACAAAACCTATGTCAACTGGGAAAGAAAAAACCTGGCATTGTGTTGTGAAGTCTGGAGACTTGCATGGTGTGGAGAGAGAGACAGAGAGAATGCAACAACAGCAGCAGCAGCAGTGGCAGCAGCAGACACAACTTTATAGTTTGATTGAGAGTAGTAATACAAAGCCTATGTTGTATTACTGAGAAAGAAAAAACCTACTTTGTTATGAAGTATGGAGACTTGGTGTGGAGAGAGATAGAGAGAATGCAAAGCAGACAAACAACAGTTTGTAGTTTGATCAAGAGTAGTAGTACAAAACCTACATCAACTGGGAAAAAACCTGAGTGGGTGAAGCAGCAGAAGCAGGCCATTTAGAGGAAGAACAAACAATCCATCATCATTGTAAGCGTCATGCCCGGGGTGGAGACGGCAGCTTACAGACTGACCAGATCAAAGTCCAATGTGTGCATCAATCCTGCTGCTGCACCATCACTCGGCTGCTGCTGCAGCAGCAATGATCATTCCTCCTCCTGCCCCTCCTCAGTGTTGCAAGCGGGACACATGTCCACGAGCAGCGGCTTGACATGCTACAAAAGGAACTACAATAGTAGTTACACTGCGAGCTCCAAAAATTCCGGTGCCGGCAGTGGCAAATACGCTTCTACTACTGTCATCGCTGTGTTCATCGGCATCCTTGTTTTCACATTCTTGTGGATCGTCTACTGCACTTTGGAACAGGAGGAGGAGGAGGCAGTAGCAACAGCAGCATCATGGAAGCAGCTTGACAGGAATGGACTGGTGATCACTTTGCCTCAATATACTCCTTTCAAGGCCTTGCACAACAGCAAGAAGGGGGGCAGCAGCAGCAGCAGCAGTAGCAATTTTGTCGTTGCAGGGGAGGAGGAGACGACTCGGGTGTTGTTGAAGAAGAAGAAGGTGTTTAAGGTGGTGGAGAAGGAGCTGGTGGAGCCCCAAGCTTCTGCTGCTGAGCTGCATGGACCTGCGTTGCAAGGAATGGGTCAGCTGTTCAGGCGCGGGAGATGGGCCATGAGTGAGCTGCTCATCGCGCACCTTTCGGAGAGTACCAGTGTGGAGGATCTGCGGCTTTTTCTCCGGAGCTTGCATCGGAGTGGAGTACCAGCTAGAGCCGATGTCGTTCTCCTCTTTCCTTGGAGACCACTTCCTGTGGGGATGGCTGCCATGATCGATCAGGAAGATGAGAGCTTCCGGAAGCTCCTGCTACGGAGTAGCTTGCAGCGTGGTGACTCTGCAATCTCTCGAGCACCCAATTCTACGTCGTCGTCGTCTTCTTCCTCTTCTTCCTCCTCCATCATCAGTGTCTTCAATGCAGCTGCATATTGGAGATCGGCAGAGACTTTCTTCGCAGCTGGGAATAAAGTCCGAGTTGCGGAGCCTGTGTGGGGGAGTTCCAACATCAATACTGCGCACAGTAGAAGCTCAAGCTCCTCGTCGTCGGCAGCAGCAAGAAAAGTTCATAAGGATAACTGGGGAGGGTGGGGCTCGGTTGTGGGGTTCGACGTGCAGGAGCTGGATCCAGGCGACACACTGCGAGGCTTTCTGGATCATCCGCCAGCGGAGCTGAGGAGATGGGTGTGTTACCAGATTCTGCTGGGCACGCTGCGACACAAGTACCGCAATGTGTTACTGACGGAAGCGCAGGGTGTGTTTGTACTTGGCGATCCGCTTGCTCCTGCCAGAAGGAAGTCTGGCAGCTTGTTTCTATTCGCTCATGAGTCCCGGAAGTGGAGTGATCCTGCTTCTAACATCCTTCTCTCCCCCGGGCCGCCGCAGTCTGCTGATGATCACCAGATTCATCTTCAGCGCGATCTTATCGAGCCTGATGATCATATTGTGATGATGGATCCTTCAGAGCAGCAACTGGAAGAGGGTGAGGAAGATATGAGTGGAAGACTAAAGATTTTACCGCTGGACTCCACTGAAGGGAAACCCAAGACTGGATCAGTGGTCATGAGAATGCTCATGGATTCCACAACAAGCTCGATAAGACCACTATTGCCGGCAGGGTTGATTGAAGAGATCTACGGAACAGAGATCTGGAATGGGTTAGAGAAGGAGGATAGAGACAGGAAGGTGTTGAGCACAGGTATAGTGATGGGTGGGATCAGACCTGTGCGTAGCCTTGCAAATGCCATGGCCACAGAGATGGTGAAGGTAGCTCTCAAGAGGAAAACACGACAACCCTTCCATGATGAAGCTCTCTTGAACTTCCTTATCATCAGAAGCTCAGTCTTGCGTCAGAAAGTGAAGTCTCACTTACATATAATGGTGGACAGTAAGGACTTGTCATCGTCTGGAGTCCATCTTCTTCTACCAGGATCATCATCATCAAATGACACTTCAGCTGCTGCTGTCTTCTTCCAAAAGAATGGGTTAACGAGATATGCAATTGTGCAAGGATGCAAAGCTGAAGAAATTGGTGAGGAGAGACGAAAAGAGATCACTCTGGCGCTGCACATAGATATCTGCAACTCCATTACTGCTACAGCAACAACTGTTGCAACATCTACACAAGTGTATAGTGACTGCAAGCTTCAGTTTTGATACCAAATTTTGACACCAACTACTACCAAGATCTAAGTACTTAGCATCTATCTGTCCTTGATTCTCAAGGGAAAGTGAAAAATCTTCCACTAAGAGGAGCTATGTCCCAATTTTCTCTACAACAATCTCCAATGTAGGAGAAGGAAGAGGAGGATGCTGAGGGATGCAGAAGAAGCAAAGCTGCACTCACACCCATAAGTTGAGAGCTGTCCTTTTTCCTCTACAACAGTCTCCAGTGTATGAAAATTGGGAAGAGGAGGATGCAGGAGAAGCAGAAGAAGCAAAGCCACCACTCACACACCAATAAGACAAGAGCTTTGTCCCTTTTTCTCCTCTACAACAGTGTCCAATGTATGAGAATTAGGAAGAGGACAATGCCAGGGGATGCAGAAGAAGCAAAACCACCAGTCACACACTCATAAGAAGAAGAGAGATATGTCTTTAAGAGCAATGTCCCTTTTTCTCCTCTACAACAGTCTCCAATGTATGAGAATTAGGACGAGGAGGATGCCAGGGGATGCAGAAGAAGCAAAAACACCACTCACACGCACATAAAAAGAGAGCTATGTCCTGAAGAGCTATGTGCCATTTTCTCTACAACAGTCTCCAATGTATGAGAATTAGGAGGATGCCAGGGGATGCAGTTTCTTCTATCTATCTGTGCAGGTTTTTACAGCATCCAATTCTGAGTGTAGGCATTCTTCCTTGAGCAAAAATTTGCTCATCAAAATCTTGCTGCTGCACCCCAAGGATTCAGAAAGTCCCCAAGGTCAGGAAACCATATCTGAGCTCAGCAGCACATTAGAATTTTGGGGGCTTTTGTAGGGACAACCCTCACAACACACAGGTTAGTTGTACCAATTCACTCCCACTAAAGAACTCAGGGGTTGTCTCTTATAGGAAATCAAATCAACTTATTGTAAGTTTTGTCACACAACAAGTGCTATGTCCACTGGGAAAAAGCTTACATAAGTGCACAGCAAGTGCTATGTCCACTGGCCAAAAAACCTGTATAAGAAAGATGTAGAAAGCAATGTGAGCATTTTTGCAGCTGAAGACCATTGACTTGCTGCTCCCCCCTCCTATACATGTATATTCCAGTGACAACGTCTTGTTGGAACTGGTTTATATAGGATGGGTATTTTGGTGATTGTCACTGACAATCCGAGATTGATTCTGGATTATAATTTATCATAAATCAAATTCCATTTTAGGATCATTTTTTTTTGTTGTTATTGTTGTTTGTCTTGCTCTCTTTCAATGTTTTTGTCTATTTGTATTTTGTTGTGAACTTATCTAAAGAATCAGACTTTTATTGACATTTTTCCTACCAAATCAAGAACGAGAAAAAATATTAATGAAACAAAATGACATATAGTGAAATTTATAAAATTTTATCTTTTGAAAAAAAAAAAACAACAAAATTATTATGTCCACAATAAAAATTAAAATCATTGTCACTGGTAGTGCAAAGCAATGCGAAGCCCAAATATGCATATATATATATATATATATATAGGTATAAAGAAAATACGGTTGATGTAACTGAGAGGAGCTCCACCTCTATTGGCACAAGTACTCCTTCACAATTGGGTATTCATCGATTTGGGAGACTAAAGAGTTGCTTGCTGCTGCTACACATGTAGTGAGCTTGGAAAATCATTCATAATTTCAGTCAATTGATCTTCAGGATTGAGGAGTAGGGCATTTTGCACAATTCCTTTATCACTTGAAAGTCCTGATCTGTGTTATGTATGAGGGTTTTTTTTTTTAGGGTTTTTGTTTTGGTAAACTCTGATGACAGGCTTAACCAAGATATTGTGGTGTTCAGATTCATTATGGAGTATATTAACTTAAGGGTTTTTGGCCCCTAGTCAACATGTCTATTTTTATATGAGGATTTTTGAAAGCTGATATTTTGGCTTGTGTTGAAACTTGAGATTAGGTATAGAGTTATAATATCTTGAAGGATTTTGGTTTCTTTTAGAGGAATTTTTTTGAAGATTAGGTATATTTTTGCATGGTGAAATATTTGGGTTTCCATAATTCTTCTTTTGCCTTGTAATATATTTTAATGTAAATGGCAAGGCCACAGTGTGACGCACCCCTTGTTTCCATGCAATTGAGTTTAAAAGCCAATTCTAGAGATTTGTAAGGAGTCAATTAGTCTAATTGAGTCCATCTTTGCCCCCAAAAATTCATTTCCGTCCAACACCGGGCCAGGGCTCTAATGTTTTCAAGTTTGTTTTACACCAGAAACCTAGGTATTAGTCACCATTTAATTTTATTTTTCACTTTGAAAAACAATTATATATATATATAATTTTCTTAGTCTTTTGCCTCTAATGTAATTCTCATCTATTGTCTTATTATATCATATTAAGATTTGACTTTTCTATTTTATTTCCTTTAAAGGTACAAAATGCAAATTACATTATTTGTAACTGTAGTTTTCAAAAAACTTAATGTCTTATTATATTTCAAATTTTCCTTAGTTATTTTTTCTCCCTTTAGAAAACCAGAATTTGGAGTTAAAAAGAAAAGGGCGGTGCACAAGGTACAACATATAGAATATGTACTTTAATTTCTTCTTCTTTTTGTTTTTTTTGCTTTTTTTTTTCATTGTTACAATTATCCTTGTGCCAGGGGATTTATAACCAACTACCATAATGAGCAAAATTGAGAGGCGAAACGAGAGGCCGATTATCATTTTTGATAACGTGGCGCTCCTCTATTGGATTAGAGTTCACGGGATCTGGATTCGGTTTTAGGACCTGGATCCAGAGAGAGAGCTTCGCATTGTGCCGTTGTTTTGCAGCAGCGATCTTGGCTGTTTTGCGGACGGAATTCCACTCGAAGGCGCAAAGAAACGGCGTAAAAATATAATTGGTACATTTTCTGCTTGAATTTAAAGTTTGTTTTTTCTTTGGAATTCTTGAGAATGATCCATTCCTTGATCCGCATTTTCGTTTTGAATAATTTTGTGTGTCCAGGAAGCTTAATTGCAGGGATCGTCGTCTTCTTGCTTGCCTGCTTCCTTCATTTCTTCCTGATTTGCAAGCTTATCGTTAATAAGCTTTGCAGGTTCTTTTCTCTGTTTCTGCTGTGACAGTTTGTGATCTTTTGAGTCTGCTCGAAGTGTGGAAGGTCCGATACTCTTATCTTGATGTAGAACCCTGTGGTGGAGAGTATTGTTTTGGTAAAGGAAAAATGTTTAGATACTGCCAGGAGAAGAAGATGGGAAGCTCTTTCGTTGTTGCTGCTGAGGAGAGTTGTGGAGGAGTACAAGTGTGCGGGATTGAGGAAATTGAGGCGAAATGGTGGATGGATGGAGCCAGCAAGCATATTGTCGATGGCAGGTTTCAGAGTGCGCTCTCTCTTCTACGGAAAGCACAGCAATTATGCCCTACTCTTAAAGGTCTGCCTGAATTAACTGCGATCTCGCAAGTTTGTTATGCTGGATCCTGGCGGCCATGTTCCTGTTCTTCGCGACGAGAGCTTTGTCAGACTCCAGACTGGTATCGTATCCTCGAGGTGAGTCCCTTTTTTTCCCTTCCTATCTATCGGAGTCACAATACAGGAAAGAAGAAGGACTATAAGAAGAAGCCTGGAGCTTGAGAGGGACAAGGAGAAAAGAAAAATTGACCGACAGGTCTGCAAAGCTGTTGAGAAACCTGTTGGAAAGAAGAATTGATCTACATGTGCGCAAAGCTGTTGAGAAACCTGCTGAAAAGAAAAATTGATCAACATGTGTGAAAAGCTGTTGTGAAACCTGTTGAAAAGAAAAATTGATCAACATGCGTGCAAAGAAAGCTGTTGAGAAAGCTGTTGACACAGACCAGAGCATGTGTGGTGAGTCGCTGACATCAATCACATCGTAAGTAGCAGGTGGATGAAAAGGTAGATGCCAACTCTTTGAAGAAAAGATACCGACAACTTGGTGAGTGCTCATAGTTCAGATTAGATACATTCTGTGTTGCAGCATGTTACTTCTCTCCATTCAATTTCACTGAATTTTATTTTTGAGAATGAAGGTTGCCACAGAGTTTCACTGAGCTTCCTGGTGTATTATATGTCAAGATCATCATCAGGGAAAGGTCAACATATACCTACTGATGATGTGGTTGCATTATGGTGGTTTCCAGCATTGTTATTGCATCCAGACAAAAATGATCATGTCAACTCTGAAGGAGCTTTCAAACTTGTGTCAAAGGTAACCAAAAAATTCCCTTCTAGGTATTTTTCATCTCCTTGACTCTTCATGTCACTTTGAAAATGTTGCTTGATGAAGTTTTCAGGTGGCAGACATCTTGTACAACCAACCAGGGTGAGTGCTTGTGTTCTCTCTATTTGCTCACAAGTCCTGACTATGTCTTTCTTGCACAGGCTTATGAATGCCTCTCTGATAACCATAAGCGACACACATTCAACCTAGAAAGGTCCAAAAGCTTTTGTGTCATCTGTTCGCTTCCACCACTCAATACCTGTATACTGGCAGTACCACAAACAAATAGAGCTACATATGCATGTCAATCACACTTGGTTACTGTTACTGACGACAATGGTAAAGGAAAACAAGATGCTGAGAGGCTTGAGATCCTTCAGGAAAGAGAAAGAGCCAGAGCAAGAGTGTCAATGTTGGACAAAGAGTGGGGAATCAGGCACTCCAAATGGCTTCAACAGCTTGCTAGTGTTCGGGAGAAGTTCCAAACATATCAATACGATCTCATACCTCCTCCAAAATCCAGGACTGCTTATGCTCACCATCATCTATTTTCATCATTGCACTCTCAATTTCACTGGTCTGAAGGAGAGTACAAGAGGAATGTGGCAACATCAGTCACAGATCTAAGCTTGAAATCCACGCTTCCTGCTCAAGCAAGGAGGCCACACCACATGCGTAATGACTCATATCAAGAAAGGCCCCACATCAGTAACAACTTGCTCAGCAGTTTAAAGCCTAAGAGTGAAGCTGCCTTTCCACAAGCTTCTGCCAGGACTGAAAAGTTGGGCCCTGAGTTTAGCAATGTGACAATCCCTGTGGAAGAAGGTGAAACCATCATGAAGGAGTTTCTTGAAGGCATACGAAAATTTAACAGACCAGCAAATGCATTTGTCAGCCCATTGTCTGAGATTGGTCTCTTGTATACAGATGTTGAACCAACTACCTGGCAGACCTACCATTCACTAAAACAAGGTCAGTCCGAGCAATCTTGGGAAGAAATACCCAGGTATTTTTTATGAACTGATCAGCATTGTCTCATCCTGTCCCTCACCTAGGAAAGCTTCAAGACATGAGCCAATACTTTGAAAAGCCAGGATATCTTGCAGGAAGAAACCATCTACTCCCTTGATAGGCAGTTGGCAGACTCACAGAAAAGTTTTAGTGCATTGCTCTGGCAGAAGACAATGGTTTTCAGAAGCAAGGTGCAATCCGAAAGGGGATCACTTCAAAAACTCCATACAGAAAAGCTGGGCATGCAAGATCAACTCATTACAGCTTCTCAAGTTGGAAAAAAGGTGGAGAAGACCTGGAGCACAAACAAAAACCTGTTAAGGAGAAGGAGGTACTCGTATGCTCTTTCTGTATTCTTGCACTGCTGCTCACAATTTGTATTCCAAATTTAGTTACACAGGACAAATTCATTTCTTTCAGTTTATTGGGTCTTTTCATTGCATATCTATCAGCTTGATCATCAGCTCTCCTTTACTAGATCTGGAGGTTGTGAAGGACACAATAAGGGCCAGCAGAGACAACTTTCCCAGTTTTATTGTTGACAGTAAGAATAGGTTCAAAAACCATGTGCAGAACTCAGAAGCACTTATGGGTATCTTGGATCACTTGAGAGAGGAGGCCAAATCTGTTGCTGCAACTCTCAACAAGCTGCGGGAAAGCATCCATCTGGAATCTTCTACAGTACCTATCAATAACTACTTGTGAAGTGAACCAACTTTATGATGCACCTTGTGACTCATCTGTTGGC
>Ga0116228_10004278_pt1 | contig 12647 bp, 7 predicted proteins | sample S1TSphfallax_2_FD_89694 | JGI IMG/M metagenome (GOLD analysis project Ga0116228, IMG submission 89694) | Host-associated microbial communities from peat moss isolated from Minnesota, USA - S1T2_Fc - Sphagnum fallax MG | ecosystem: Host-associated > Plants > Peat moss > Unclassified | place: USA...
CCAAGATGAAAGGCAACTCACCAAAGTTCAATTGTGAACATGATACATAAAATAGAGGGCACATGAATCTTTTGTAAAATGATTTGGAAATTCATTGCTTAAAAGCACTGATGATGATAATAAGCCTTATGAACTTGGTTTGTTGAAACTGTATTAACATGCATGAAATCATTACAAGGAGCTAAAGGATTTCAATGACAATGGTTCAAAGTTCAAACTTATCTATCAAGGTCTCCATCCTTGTCCTTTGTCAGTGTGGCCTCTTCAAATAATAGTTTTCAGGATTTACCCTATACTGACCTTCAAAAGGGATACAAGAACTGAACGTGATGAAAATTATTACTATATATATCTGATACCCTTACAGCATGTAAGATTTCAAAGACCCACCATCATCCAAATTTTCCAATCTGAATAAGGGCGCATCCTGCATTCAGGACTATCAATGGATGAACCCTATCTGCCAATTAAAACAACTCCATACATTGCACATTGTCAACACAGCAATCTTGGCATTAGTTCTGGGAAAAAGTTCTGGCATAGAACAAAAGGGTGTTATAGAAACAGGCATTGCACAAAAGAACTTTGCCCAGTAGCCATATGTTGCTGTACCCTTACCTCTCCTTGTGAATTGATTGATACTGTTGGGTTCTGCCTAACTCTTTTCACACTGGTGTCTGTCCATACAAAAATGAAAAACCTGAAAGACAAGAACTAAGCTATTACATTGCTTCTAGGCCCTGTCCTGCCATCAACCAACTTCCTGCTTGATCCAGCATTGATTACAGATTTCCTTCCGTTGCTGGAACACTCTTACTGAACTAAACTGGGACTCTAAACCTGCCCCCAAGCATAGTAGATCTGAACTCATGATGCTACATGAACCGTAGAAGAGAAGTTGGCTGCTATCTCATGTTGCTCACAGATGAATCTACTTCTTTGCATATGAAACAATCATTGGATGGCTGGGTGTGATCTTGAAATTTTGAAGAGCTGAAAGTGCAACTGATGCTTGCATTTCATCCCCAAACTCAACAAATGCAATTCCAGGTTTTGCCTCAATCATGCGAACCTCCTTGAAGCCTGGGAACTGCTGGAAGAGCATCTGGATTGCCAAGCTTGCAGCTTCATGTGGCAGGTTTTGCACAAACAGAAGGCTGTTGGGTGGGGCAGGCACCTCTGGTACCATAGGTCTAGGTACCTGGTACTGCTGCTGAGCCTGCATGGTCATTACAGCCTTTAACTTGATGATGCACACTCTACATTTCTTGACATGATATCTATTTGAGCAAAAAAGATCTGGGAAGCACAAATTATCAGCTGACACATGGACAGAACAAATAATGACCCTTTGAGAAGGCAGCATATAAGGTGGAAGGAAGAGGCTCTCAAATCGGGCCTGCTCCAGGGAGCAACAAAGAATTTGTGGCTCCACAGGTACATGGTTTAGCTTACCCATGTACATATTGTAAGAAAGGAGAAGCTTTGAATTACATGTTAAGGTTGAAGGGATGTATCATCATTAAGGAGTGCCACACAAGAAAGAGTACTCACAGGAAGAGGTACACCATATGGTGGTGGAAAGGCAGTAGCTGCAGGTGCTGCAGCAATCTCTGCTTGTTGCTCCCGTCGCTTCCTCTCAGCTGCAAAAAGACACGTTCAATTGTCACCACCAATGCTTGCAAATGTGTAACGAAGTATCATATTGCACAGCACAAGTCCATGAACCCAGACAGATAAGAATGAAACAGTGTGTGATGGCATTTGCAGAGAAAAAGGTGGGTTTGATAATACAGGCTGTTATTGAAGATGTGGGTGAATTGTATCTGGGTCTGTGAAGTTTCTTACCCTTCTCCTCTTGCTTTTTCCTCTTCTCTTTAGGAATGTAAGTCCCATCTGCCTTGGTTATTGCATCTGATATTGTCTTGGCATATTGTATTTTCTGCAATAAATTTCAAACAATCTACAATGTCAAATGACCATATCTGATTAAACCCTGGTCTTCAACAGAGACTAGGGACCTCTGGTTAAACAGAAACTGCCCAATAGCAAACACAGTGTCAAGAATACAGAGCAGACTCTAAAATGAAAGGGAGTAGGACAGAAGTACTAACCATGGGTTTATCATAGAAAGGAAAACCCTGCATTTGACGAAGTGCATTTGTAGCTGCAGTGACATCATCAAATACCACCCACGCCTGCCCCCGAAGCTTCAGTGTCTTGCAGGCAACAATGTCCAAAATCTTACCAAACTGAGAAAACACTGCATACAGTGATTTTTTGAGCTCTGCAGACAACAAATATCCCATCCAATACATTTTTCAGCAAGTGTCTTTGATGGTCCTCTTCACAAAAAACATTTTGACTGTGACATTTCTATTGTTTGTGGAAACAAAACAGCCTTTCCTCTCTTTGGTCGTGACACATCTGTGACTCTCAAAACTCTTCAACTGTCACATCCAATCTGCAAGTCTGCCAGCTTTCAGAAAATTTCAGATAAACCCTAATACCTTCCAGCCCTCTAACCGTGCTCTATTCCCATAACAAGAAATTTCAATAACAATCAGTTCTGTCTTTAAAACCAACCCCCTGACCACTTAGAGTCATCATCTCATCCTTCCAGAAAGTTGAAGCTTTCTATGCATGCCTAGGCTGCTGGTGATACAAACAGGTTACTTGAGGTTTGCAGAACTCCGCTGAAAATTTCTTCCCATTGGAATATCCCCCCCTGTTTTCTCAACCGATACACTACTATAACCCAAGCAGAATCACTCCTTGAAAGATCCAGTGCCCTCTCCCATATTGCAAAGAGACTGAAGCATATTCTTAGTGGGATGATGCAATGCCAACAGACAGCAGCATATCTCCTAAACCCTGATGACCTAACAAACTGCACATTTCCTGGCAAAGTACACTCCAGCCCAGAAACTAGGGTTTAGGGTTGAGAATGAAGGAACAACAGATCCTGAAGAGAAAAGACAACAAGACAACATGCGCCCATTGCTTTGCATGGAGAAAAAAATTAGATAGAAGAAGGAAGTGTTCGGAAAGAAACAGGATGATGCAATATCAACAGACCAAAGAAGACCTCCTAAACCCTGGTGACCTAACAAACTGCACATTTCTTCCTGGCAGCATGCACTCCAGCCTAAAAACTAGTGTTCAGGGCTGAGAATGAAAGAACAAACAGATCCTGAAGAAGAAATCAGATAACAAAACAACAAGCACCCATTGCTTTGCACAGAGAAAATAATGAGATGGGAGAAGGAGGGGGTCGAAAATAAACCCGGGGGGTTGGGGAGGTGCGGGTGGAGAAGAAGAGTGGAGGACAAAAGACTAGGGTTTAGCGCTGAGAATGAAAGAACAAACAGATCCTGAAGAAGAAAGCAGATAAAGAGACAACAAACACGCACCCATTGCTTTGCACGGAGCAGAAAATTGGATGGGGGAAGGAGGCGGTCGAAAACAACGGGGGGGGAAAAGAAGAGTGGAGGACAAAAAAAACTAGGGTTTAGGGCTAAGAATGAAAGAACAAACAAATCCTGAAGAAGAAAGCAGATAACAAGACAACACCCACCCATTGCTTTGCACGGAGCGAAAAAATAGATGAAAGAAAGAGGCGGGTCGGAAAGAAACGGGGCAGAAGAAGAGTGGAGGAATGATGAGAAGCACCTTCTTTCTTGACTTTCTCATTGAGATTGTTGATGTAGATGGTCTGGTTTGGTGGCGTATCTGCTTGCATCATTTTGCCCGTCTGTTGCGCACTGCTTCCAGGCTCCTCGACGGCGGATTTGAAGAAGACGGGAAGATGGCTGCAACGCTGCTCGATTACCGCTAGGCCGCCGGTGTTGTTGCCGTTGTGCGCCGTTCTCGTCTCCTTCGGCTTCTCTCCGCTGCACCAGCTTCTCCTGGTCCTTTGGCCTCACACTACTAGCCCTATTCACACTACACATCGCTGACATACCTTTCTTGCATAGGTGGAGGAGATGGATACTGACGTGTCTTGACAGCTCGACCAGAGGGCTACACCCACAGCTGATGCAGCGTTCACACGGTAGTGATGCCTTTACTGAGCATTATGTGTAGGGTAAGGGCCAAGGAGTGGGGAGTTTCAGAAGTGCCCGCCCCAGGTGGAGCTGAGGGGTTGAAACTTGAAACTCCCCCGCTCTGAGGGTGTTATCGAGCATTAAAGTAGACTTAATCTTTTATTAAATTTTTCTTTTGTGATACTTTGTGGGTATTTGGTGGGTATCCACCAGTGTGGGGTGGGTATTTGATTTTTTTATAATAGTCAAGTACGGGTTTTTAAAGAAAAAGATTTTAAAGAATTGGCCAGGTCTGGTCAATTGATTTTTTAAATTTTTAAAAACCACCTAAAGTGATTTTTTCACAATTGGGGCTTGATGAGTATAAGTCGGTAGCAAGAGTTTGGCTATCCATTTAGATGATTATGTAACCAAGTTATTTAACAAGCGGCTCTGCCACAAGAGGCTCTGTCTAGAACATGTTCTATTATGAACTCAAGTTATATTGGATGAAAGTTTGTTGGCTTTATGAAAGATCATGAAAAAAAAAAATTCCACATTTGTACTAAAAAATAAAATTTTCTAACTTTCTTAGAATTCATAATGGATATTTAGAAATTGAAACCATAGTTCCATTGTTTTTCCTTTAACCATACAAATGAATACAAAGTTGTAAATAATCATATTGTTTAAAAAAATCTTTGGATAATGTTAACAATTTTTAGCAATGTGCATGAGGGATTTCAATGTTTGGAACAAACATCAATATTGAATGGATATAATTTAGATGGAAAAATTATTATTCTTAGTCTCATTTTCATTTTTAAGTTTGAGAATTTAGCAACTTTTGTATTTGTTTTTGTCATATTTTGGGTTTAGGTTTTGAATGAAAGGTGTTTTGTTATTGTGATTGATGGGTGTATGTGTGGATAAAAAATCATCCAATTTTTTGTTTGTCTTGTAATTGATATTTATGAATTTTTTTTGCACATATGGGACCTAATGTATTTTGAACACATGATTTGCACAAGTTTATTTAGATGTAATAAATATGGAATAGTAAAAAAATTGGGTGGTTGTCAATTACAAATTGAATTTAAAAATTAAATATCCTTTATTTTTTTGTTACAATACAAAGACCATTGTCATTTGAGAGGCATATAATTATGTATTTAGGCTTTAAAAATTATTTCAAACTTTAAATTATGGTTGTAAATGTTCAAACAAATCAAGAATTTCATATGTCAACTCTTGAAATATTTTTTTTCCCCAAATGGCATGCCATATGGGTTGAAACACATTTTGTGCATGCCAATCATAGATTATATCATGTCTACATGTTTTGATCAACTTTGCCTTTGTTTTTTAAAATATCTTAAGGTAGAGTGTTAATGTACATATGTTTTGGAAATAGATCCCAAATTGCATAATTGGAAATTTGCAAAAATAACTCAAATGTTTTTAATAAATACATTGTTGATGATTTCAAAATGGTTATGTTGGCAATAGACCACATATTTCAAGTGTATAATATTATATCAACTATGAATTTAAGTTTGAAGTTATTTGATAACAAATCACAAATCTCATTATTGGAAAATTATAGAGGGAAATAAAATATATTTATATATGCATTACAAATGAGTTCAATCTTGTAGTAATGGAAGTATATCACAATCCATGTTTGAAGTATTATGTCAATTATGAATATAATTTTCAAAATATTTGAAATCAATTCCCAAATGTCATGTTTTGAAACGGCCATAAATAATTAAAGTCTTTTTTTATATCCTACATTACTAATGTGTTCAACATAGCTCTATGGAATCAATTATCAAATGGGTGTAATGACAATCAAATGACCCCAAAAAAATCATGTCAATCATAACAAGTTGTTCCTTTTTCATCCATATAAGTGTCAAAAAATTCAAACCAAAAATCAATTTGATAAAATTTTAAGTTTAAATTTTTATTTGGGACCTTTGAAAATGAACACCTATTGCATCAAAAGGGATCAATTTTGCAAAGGACTATCAAAATGACTCATATAATAAAAAAATGATTCATTTATATGAAAAAGTTATTTTTGGGCAAAATGACATGCAATCCTTTTATAAAGTAATGTCGTTGGCTCATTTGATCTTGTTTGCATCCAAATGTCATATCTAAAGTATTTTTTCAGTTGTGAATAGATTTTTCATCCTACTTCAATCTAGATTGCAATTTTCATGATTGTAATGGGCAATAAATAATTTAATTGCCTTATTGCATATGAGATTGCAAAGAAATTCAAATTAGCTTATGTGGATTCAAATGTCTAATGTCATATTTAATGTATTTTATTCATTTTGAATTTAATCATGAAAATGTCTCAAACTAAATTACAAATTTTCGGTGGATCTAAGTTCTCTTAAGGTAATACTCTTCAAACTGCCATGATCAAATAACCAAACACACACACACAAATGTACATCTTGCACTAACTTAATCCTTCCATTTCATTGATGTTAGTTCGTTTGATGGCTTTACAAATGACATTCCTTCCTCTTTCAAAGAGTTTGCTACTTTTCTCTAATTCTAAGATGTCATGGATGTCAATGGTTTCATTTGTGGTGGTATTATGGGGAGCCTTTGACTCTTAGAATTGGTTCATCGTCCATTCCCTTGCATGATTCTACCACAATTTCTAATGTTTTGTCATTATCATTGTTTCAAAACCCTTGCATTTTCAACAAAATCCCAACGCTAACTCTCACCAATGGCACCATCATGTTTACCTCCTTGCAATAAACAAGTGTTGTTGATTCATACTCATATTCCTCTTGGTTGCTTTCAATCTCTAGCCTTTTTTTTTATTACGTTTTTTAGCAAATACTTATTTTGAAATATAAATCCCAATAGATAATCGAACTACTTCAAGAGTTTAATTAGATAGTTCCAATTTTTTGGGTGTGTTGACTAGGAATTGTCTCCCAAAGGCTATTATAAACTATTGGAAAAATCCTTGTCAAACATACAAATCATCATCACATAGATTTTATAGTCTTGTAAAAAGTTCCTTTGTGCCCAATATCCAACTTCTACTTGGTATATTACATCGATAAACTTTTTTTTTTTTCCCAATTGCAAAAAAGATGCAAGGATAAGTCTAAGTCCTTAGGAATTTGACAAGCCATGTATGTTGTCTTTTGCAAGGTGGAACAAAGTAGTTGAGAGCAAAAAGCTTGTATTAAAAACTCATAGGACGACAAATGAATGCATTGTTATTGATAATGTGAGCTATGAAAGTTCACTTGGGTTAAATACCCATCTCTTGAATAAATAGAACGTGGTTTGCATTGAAGTATAATAATCTAGTAATATGAATAACGATGACCACAAACCTATTGGATTTAATGACAACGATAATTAAATTTATATGGAAAGTGGCATTGTTAAATTCTAAAAAGATATTCATAATAATATACTTGTCAATTTCTCACATTCTATTCTTACATTCCTATAGTGATGTCCCTAGGTACTTAACATTTTGTAGGATACATTTGCAAACCTTGCAGCAAATTTTTATTTCATTTTATTACAATAACCATTTCATAATAATCTTGTTAGAACAATTAAAATCTATTTTGTTAAAAGATTTTTGTACTGTATTAAAAATTTATAATACATGACCACTATAATATTTATCACTTGTGGTTTGTTGACAAGTTCATGTTGTAATTATGTTAAACTTGATTGTCATTACAATGACCATGAATGATGTAGTAAAATATTTGAATATTTTGTTAACATGGCAAAATATGCTTGTGTTGTCAAAAAAATTCAATATGAAAAAATATAGGGTTTTACAATTGGGCTTACAACTGGGTTTTTTAGTTGTAATGGACATTTACAACTCATGGTATTTATACGGCCCTGAGTGTTATCGGACAAGTTGTAACAATTACAACGAACACCCTATGTCGTATGTAATATTGTATATATGATGCAATTCACATGCAACTATACGCAATTTCTTTGCAACTAATCTCCACATTAGATTGCCACACACATTCCAACATGGCAAACGAAATGCCAATGTGGCATTTCATCCATTTGTCAACAAATGACATATGTTAATACCTTTTGCAACTTATTTACAACTATTTTACAACTAGTTTGATGAATATAATCTTTAGTTATTTCATTCATCCATTTGATGAATGAATCTATTTTTATGTTTTATAACTTATCTATAACTATTTTACAATTAGTTCAACAAATATATTCTTTCATTATTTCATTCATCCATTTGATGTGAATGGATTCTATCCCAATCCTTTGCAACTTATTTACAATTATTTACAACTAGTTTCACTAATATATTTCTTTATTATTTCATTAATGCATTTGAGAAATGGATTCTAAATATCCTTATCTTTTGTAACTTATTTACAACTATTTTATAACTAATTTAATGAATTTTTTTTTAATTATTTCATTCATCCATTTGAACAATGAATTCTGTTCTTATCCTTTGCAACTAATTTACAACTAAAGATGAAATAAAAATAAAGGATTTAGTGACTAATTTGCAACTAGGTGTTTAAAATTGGGTTTCAAAGTAATTGTATGGTAGTTAATTTTAGTAGTATTAAACAACTAAATTGTAACTTACAGTGCAATTATCTAAACTTCACACAACCATTATCATGTTGTCTTAATTATAATAGATAGTGTTGAATTGCATTGCACATCATTATTTATGAACATGAAATGGATTTGAAACATTAAACACACATTTACATTCCACGTTGAAGAATACATTACAAATAATTAGAAAATGTTTATATCAAAAAACAATTTAACTATGAATTTAAATATAATGCCCAAGCTATATATAACAAGCATTTTTCTCTATCTAAATAAAAGGTTATATCATAAAAATGATGACCCACAATAATCAAATATTGTGATTTAAAACATTGTGTTTCATAAATGAATGTTTCCTTCTATTTTTGTTGAAATGGAACTTGAGCCATGCAATTTTTTCAATGCACCTTATCTGCTTAAAATTTTCCATGTTATGATATTTATTTCTACATGTGAAATGAAATTAGTAGCATACCATAACATTGTAATGTGAAAAGTATGTAAATGATCCCTTCAATTTGACTAAAATTAGTTTACAACTATACTACCATTAACATGCAACTTATTTGTCTATAAAATGCAACATATAGAATATTGATACAAACTAACCTATAATTTGTACACTTGCAAATATAATCAAATATTGTGTTTACAATCAGGTAAATTGAATTACAATTTTAGGTATTTAAAAAAAAAACCTTGCCTTGTATACATAATTTTGATGTTGATGGATTGAAACATAATGAAAGTTTGGCCCTATAACATAAAAAGAATAAAAGTAAAAACCTTCAATATCCAAGAATTTAAAAAAAAACTTACAACATCTAAAACCAAGTAAAAACTTTGAACATCCAAAAGTAAATGCAATAAGCATTAACATCAAAATAAAAAGTAAAAACCTTCAACATCCAAAAGTAGGAGCAAAAACCTTCAACATTCAAAAGTAAAAACAAAACCTTCAACATTCAAGAATAAGAACAAAACTTTCAACCTCCAAAAGTAAAAACAAAAGCCTTCAACCTCTTAAAAAACAAGAACAAGAACCTTCAACCTCCAAGAACAAAAATAAAAACTTTCAACCTCTTTAAGAGTAAGAACAAGAACCTTCAACCTCCAAGAGAAAAAACAAAAGCCTTCAACCTTTTTAATAATAAGAACAAAAACCTTTAATCTCTAAGAGTAAAAACAAGAACCTTCAACCTTCAAGAGAAAAAAACAAAGGCCTTCAACCTCTCAAAAAACAAGAATAAAAACCTTCAACCTCCAAACTAAAAAACAAAAGCCTTCAATCTCCAAGTTATTTAAATAAATAATATTACTTATAACAACCTTTTGGTTTTAGTTATAAACTAAACAAACAAAAATAATTTTAATTATAACACATGATATGAATTGCATCACTAAATGACTAGGAAATACACAAAATGTTTTAGTAAAAAGATATTTTTAAAACATTCATCTTGAATTTTTTGACAATAAACATAAGCGCATGAAGGCTATTGATGTATTGGGGTATATCTATTGATATATTGCCATGTGTCACTTGATTAAGGGTTTCTAGCCCAAATTTCAAATTATAAGTTGAAATATAGTTGCATACTAGTTGTAAACAAATTGAAATGTCAAATATATTAGGCGGTGGAAATATATACATGTGGCATGATCATATGTGTTATTCAGGGTCGTAAATTTGTTGCAAAGTAGTCATTGATTAATTAAATTTATCCTAATTGTGATGTAGTTGTTACATGCGACTAAAATGCAACTTGTCAACAAAGTCAAACATGGTTTACTACAACCATATATATAGTGCGTACATTGTATTGTATAAATATACATCTTGCAACTAATTTGCAACTATAATACAATTTTTTCATTTTTTGACGTGGCATTTTATTTATTAAATTGTTGTATTTCCATTGGACAATTGTAATGCAATTATATATTAATTGTTTTGAAGCTCTAGTTATAAGGTAGTCTAGTTGCTACATACTCAATTTTTCATAATGATTATTGTGATGTGGTAGGAATATATTATCAAATATTCGCTCTTACTCATGTTCACATGTTCACGTTCACAAGCTTACAAAATAACATTCCCCATGTTTCCTTCTATGAAAAGAAAAGACAACAAAAATACAATGTTATATTTATGTGGGACAAAAAACCTAACTTAAACCGTAACCTAACCTTAAACCTTTTTCTATTTTGTATTGAATTTAAATAATTTTGGCTATGGTAGATTTCAACTTAACAATAAAGGATCATATCCATAGTTTGGTAGTTAAATTATGGTATAATAATGAACAAAATATCAATAACCTTGGCATCCTATGAAATTTAATTATGCACCTCATGCTTACATCCGAACTTTAAATGTATCAACCCATATTTGAAAGATAACACATAAACCTTAAAATTTTCTCCATTGTTTAACCATTATTTTCATTTTCACTCAAATATATTATGACTTTTTGTTAAACATCAACATTTTATCATGTAAATAAAAAAAAAATAGACACAAAAGTCAAATTTGATCTTTTTTTCCTTTTCTGGTTAGATGTATTAAGTGTTTGGTTTTAAACAAGATATTATTTGTTATTTCTGTTAGTTTTTCAAAATTAAAATTGTGTATTAAAACTTTTCCATGCCCAAAAAAATGATATATTATAAGATATTTGCTTAAGAAAAAATCTTTGTTAAATCACCATATTACAAAAGATTAAAAATATATATATACCCACCCCCTTTCTAATCCAACCACCCCATCCCACACCACCAAAAAAATAATTCCACACCTTCTTACCTTGAAAAAGAACCAAACTTCTCCCTCCCATGCCACTCAAGAAACAACTTTTTGGGTTAGTCCCCATCCCAAAAAAGAATCACTTCTCCCGATCCCACCCAAGAAAACTCCTTTGGAAAGGGGTGAAATTACCCTCAAACCTTCCCCTCCTCACCCAAAAAAACCTTTTTGGAAAAGAAAAAAGAAATCCCTAACCCCTCATCCCTTTTTTTAAAAACTCCACTTACAACTTGTAATTCTTTCAATCTAATTGAATTATCCACTCCTTATACCCATTGAAACCTCATAGTAAAGAACAAACCCATGAAAGAGGAAATATTTTGAATATTTTAACCCCTTTGCTTTTCCTAAATTTTCACCAATAAACCCCACTATACCCCCCACCTAATTTTTAAAAAAAACTTACATAGAAAATTATAACCTTATCCATTTAGCCAACTTTTGATTCTCTGATCCCTATACCCTAATAAATATGAAATTAAAAATGAACAATATGGGTGTCTGAGTGTCTCAAAAATATTGTCCTTCATAGTTTTTTGGGCAATTTTTGGTACAATATACCACCTAAGGCAATGTTAAATGTGCGATAATAAAAATGTGAAATTACAATCTTGTAGTATTAAATAAACACATTACAAAAGTGTGAAAATATTTCCATGGATATGAATATAAATGGTATTTTGGTGGAATTGTATAGACACCAAAATATTTGTCTTATACAGTAAATACCTTTTGCGCATGTAAAATTATTGTAGTATAACCATTTGTATAAGAAAAAAAAGTAAATAAATAAATAATGTATTTTTTGAATACCTTATTGGCTTAATTACATATACTGATGAACCCCTATAATGTTAAGAATGTGTTGAAAATCAACAATTTGTTGTCTACGTAACAAAATACTATGATTTTTGTGTGAATGGACAAAAATAACCTTTTAGTGCATTTAACATGATATATTTTAATGCCATATCTATTTTTATATTTTAAATTAATCCTCTTAAAGTTGAAGTCATATGGTTTACAAGTGGGTCCCAAACTTTCATAATACCCAAAAAAATGACTTATTTTCATTAAATACCATAGTTATGACATTCTTGGTGCGGGAATGTTATGGAAGCCCAAAGAAGCAAGAATTTTAACGAATTTTATAGATCAACCAGTGAACATTGGTAAACATTCGC
>Ga0116228_10004279_pt1 | contig 12643 bp, 9 predicted proteins | sample S1TSphfallax_2_FD_89694 | JGI IMG/M metagenome (GOLD analysis project Ga0116228, IMG submission 89694) | Host-associated microbial communities from peat moss isolated from Minnesota, USA - S1T2_Fc - Sphagnum fallax MG | ecosystem: Host-associated > Plants > Peat moss > Unclassified | place: USA...
CGGCTTGCAAAGCGTATGGTCCCTCCGGCCCCGCGAGCGCTTCGGCGCGGGCAAGCGCACCCAAGCCGCGGCGGACCATCAGCTGGTCCCAGCGGGCGCGATTCTGCTCGGTCAGCGGCATGAGCGCACCGTCCGGCCCGGTGCGCGCCGGCAGGCGCGACGCCTGGATTTCCATCAGTGCCAGCAGGCCGAACACCTCCGGATCTTCAGGCATCAAACGCGCCAGCACGCGGCCCAGCCGCAGCGCTTCCAGGCACAGGCTCGGCCGGACCAGGTCGTCGCCCGCCGTGGCGGCATAGCCTTCATTGAAGATCAGGTAGATAACCTCCAGCACCGAGGCGAGGCGCGGCGCGCGGTCGGCGCCGCGCGGGACTTCGAAGCGCAGTCCGGCCCGGGCGATCGTTTGCTTTGCGCGGACGATGCGCTGGGCGATCGTTGCCTCGCTTGCGAGGAAGGCGCGGGCGATTTCGTCCGTCGTCAAGCCGCCGATGACGCGCAGCGTGAGCGCGGTGCGGGCGCCGGCCGACAGCATGGGGTGGCAGGCGGTGAAGAGCAGGGCCAGCAATTCGTCGCCTACGTCGTCGTCCATGGCCAGATCGATCAATTCGGCGGCGCCATCGCATGCGCCGTCCAGCTCTCGCGCGATTTCGGCATGCTTGCGTGCGCGCATCTTGTCGCGACGGATCGCGTCGATGGCGCGGCGCTTGGCGGCGGTCATCAGCCAGGCGCCGGGATTAGCCGGGAGGCCGGCGGCAGGCCATTCCGTTAAAGCAACGACCAGGGCATCCTGCGCGAGTTCCTCGGCCAGGCCGATGTCGCGCACCAGACGGGCCAGACCGGCAATGAGTCTGGCCCGTTCAATGCGAAAAACCGCTTCGATCGCCTGGCGCGTATCGCCTGCACCCATGCCGCCTTGTCGGACACGGACATGCCGGAGGCAAGCGGGAACCGGCGGGCAGGCTCAGGTTCCAAGACCGCCGAACGCGCCAGCCGGGCCAAGGGTGCCGCTGAGCTTCTCGCGCAGGCGGCCACGGCGTTCCTTGAACTCCGGCGTCAGGCTCTCCGCGAAGTCCGCCATGTCGAACAGCGGCCGGATTTCGATCTCGCTGGGTCCCGACATGGGATTGGGGCATCGTTTCACCCACGCCACCGCCTCGTCCATGTCCTTGACCTCCCAGATCCAGAAACCGGCAACCAGCTCGCGGGTCTCCGCGAACGGCCCGTCGATCAGGGTGCGGCGGTCGCCATCGAAGGCGACACGCTTGCCCTTCGCGGAGGGCGTAAGGCCGTCGGCGGCGAGCACGACGCCGGCCTCTGCCAGCTCGGCATTAAATCGGCCCATCGCCTCGAACGCCTCGGGCGGAGGCATAATGCCCTTTTCGCTGTCCTGCGTTGCCTTGACCAACACCATGACACGCATCGTCTGTCTCCTTGTTTGTGCCGGCCTCGTTGGTCCGGCATCTGAACGGCGAACGGCGTTGTTGGAATTCGACATCGCCGCGAAAATTCTTTTTCCCGGGCGACAGGCGGGTCGCGCATGGCTGGTTCAGGATCAGCCTTTGCGCACCCGGCGGGCCAGACGCGCAACGAGCCTGGTCCGTTGTAGCAACGGGCATTGGGATCGACTCTTCGACGCAGGAGGGGGGCCTCGGGCGTCGGCTTGGTCCAGGGCAGAGCCCCTCGCCTGCTCCGCAATGTTGAACGCGAGGCGTGTCGCCCGCGGATGGATCTGCAAGGCCATAGGCGCGCCCAATCTGGTCACGAAACTTTCTCCGCGAAGGTTTCATCGTCCAGGTGCCACTCGAACAACGGCCGGATTTCGATCTCGCTCCGGCCCAAAGTGGGGAAGGGCCAGCGCCTCGCCCGGCGAGTGCCTCGTTGAAATCGACATCATGCTGGGAATTCTTTTGCACCACGGGGGCGCGGGTCGCGCGTTGACGTTGCGATGGACAGCCGCACCCATGCATGGCACATCGCTGCCCATGCGCCCGCTTGCACGCCGCACGCAACCACAACGCCACGTCGCGGCGCTGCGTGCTGCTGCGCGGTCACCGGCTTAGCGCCACCGCAGCAACGCACGCCGCCCCGCCCCGCCGGCGGCGCCAATGGCAGCCAAGCCGCCGGTCCTTCCCCTTCAGGACCAGGCTTTCAAACATGTTTTCCAGCGATGCCGAGATCGGCGCCATCGGCGAGGCCCTGCTGGCCCGCACCCTGCCTAAACCCGCCTGGACCCACGCGGCGCATTTCGCCGCCGCTGTCTGGCTCATCCGCTGCCACCCGGACCTGCGGGCAAAAACCGTCATGCCCGGCATCATCCGCGCCTATAACGAGGCAACCGGCGTCGCCAACACGCCGACCGGCGGCTACCACGAAACCATCACCCAGGCGTCGATCGGCGCCGCATCGCACCACATCACCGCGCATCCGCACGCGGCGCTGCATGCGCTGGTCAACACGCTGCTGGCCGGCCCCTGCGGCGACAAGGACTGGCTGCTCGCGCACTGGTCGCCGGCAACCCTGTTCACGCCGCGGGCACGCGCGGCGTGGGTGGCGCCGGACATCGCACCCCTGCCCTTCCCGGTTTGACAGCGCAGCCCCCAGCGCCCCAGTGGCCCGCCAAACCTTGGTGAATTATGGACCAAAACATAATCTGCGGCCTGAACGCCGTCTGGGCGCTGTTCCGCTGCCGGCCGGACGACGTGCTGCGCCTGTTCTACACCGAGCCGCTGCGTCACCGCGTCGGCCCGCTCTGCGCCGAAATGGCGCGCCTGCGGCGCCCGTACCGCGAATTGCCGCCGGACGAAATGGCCAAAGCCACCGGCTCGACGCATCATGCCGGCGTCGCGGCGGTCGCCAACGTGCGGCACATCCCGTTCATCGACGTGGACCAACCGCCGGACGTCAAAATGCTGCTGGTGCTCGATCAGATCGGCAATCCGCATAATCTCGGCGCGATCGCCCGCAGCGCCGCCTATTTCGGCATCGACGCCATGCTGCTGCACGAAACGCCGCGTGCCGCGCTGCCGTCGGACGCCGCCTACCGCACCGCCGAGGGCGGCCTGGAACATCTGGACCTCTATCGCACCAAGGACCTGCCCCGCGCGCTGCGGGGCCTCGCGCCGCATTACCGCATCGCCGCCGCCACGCTGGACGACGACGCGACCGCCCCGGCGACCCTGCCGCGCGACCGTTCGCTGGCGCTGGTGCTCGGCAACGAGGAATATGGCATCTCCGACGCGGTGCTGCATTTATGCCGCCGGCGTGTGCGCATTCCGGGCACCGGCGAGGTGCAAAGCCTGAATGTGGCGCAAGCGGCGGCGGTGTTGCTTTATGAATTCAGCAAATAGGGTAAGGAAGTGTTCTTTTTTGAAAAAAAGAACCAAAAAACTTTTGCCCGTTGCGGCCGGCATCATATTCCCTCGGCGACCGCATGCCAGACGCACGGGGAAAAGTTCTTTTTTTCAAAAAATCGCACTTTTCTTTCGCCGGCATTCCGTGCCATCGGTAGCACGGAGTTAATATCTGGAGTTGCCCCGCGCCATGCGTGTTGTCCTGCCATCCACCCTCGCCGCCGTGTTGCTTGCCGCGGCGCCGGCTGCCCACGCCACCAGCTACATCCTGGATAAGGTCGAGATAAACGGTGTGAAGTCGGTCTCGGCGGACCAGTTGGTTGCCGGCCTGAAGGACCACGCCGGCGACAAGGTAACGACCGACGACCTGATCGCCGACCAGGACGCGCTGGCCAAGGAACTGGAGACCGCACACGTCGTGGGCGGCATCCAAACCGCGATGCGCAACAAGAACAACGGCCATATCGACGTGATCTTCAACGTCGACGACAAGGGCGTGCAGGCGCCGACGACGACCAAGGTGGCGCCGAAACTCGGCACCCAGACCTTCGTCGGCAACACCGCGGTGTCCTCGGACGATCTTGCGGCGGCCACCGCCCTGAAGACCGGCGACGAATTGTCGGACGCCAAAATCCAGGCGGCCGAGGCGGCCATTTTGGAGGCCTACAAAAAGGCAAAGAAAGTCAGCGCGACGATCAGCGGATCGGTCAAGCAGGACGGCGCCGCGGCCGACATCACCTGGACGATCACCGAAAAGAAGACGAAGAAAAAGAAGAGCGTCGACGATGAAGGCGGCATGCAGACCGACGAGTAATCCGGGTAGCCCGTCGCAGCCACGTGAGGCGGCTGTGGCGGGTCAATTCAGACATGTTCTTTTTTGAAGAAAGAACCAAGAAACTTTATCCGGTGCGTCTGGCATGCGGTTCCTTTGGGGGCGTGATGCCGCCCGCAACGGGCAAACGTTTTTTGGTTCTTTTTTTCAAAAAAGAACACTTCTGCCTTCACTGGCCTTTCGAATCACTAGCCGAGTCCGGCGCTTGTGCTGTAGCGTTAGCGCAAAGCTTTAACGCCAGCACACGCACCGGAGGCCGCATGGCCGTTGCCGCTCAAGGTCGATTTGCCCCGCAAGGCGGCGCACCGAACCGCTTCGTGTCGCCGGCGCTGCGTGCGCTCGTGGGGCGCCGCCTGGCCGAAATTTCCGGCCTGCTGCTCGCCATGGGCGGCATTGCGCTGATCCTGGCGCTGGCCGCTTACAATCCGCGCGACCCGTCGCTGAACACCGCGACGTCGCAGCACGCCACCAACCTGGTCGGCCCGGTCGGCAGCGTGCTGGCCGATTTTCTGCTGCAAGGGTTTGGCGCGGCGGCTGTGCTGCCGGCACTCGCCATGATGGTGTGGGCGTGGCGCATCGCCAGCCGCCGCGGCATCGGCAATCCCTGGGTGCGCGTCTTCTGCCTGTGCATCGCAGTCCCGAGCCTGGCCGCGTTGCTGGCCGCGGCGGCGAGCGCCACCGGCCACGATATCACGTTCCCGACCAGCGCGGGCTTCGGCGGCGCCGGCGGCCATTTGCTGGCGGTCGCGGCGCTGGATGCGGCCCAGGCCTGGGTAGGCGCGGTGGGTGGCGCGGTGGCGCTGCTGCTGGGCGGCACGTTCGCGCTGCTCTTCACCGCGGCCAGCTTCGGGCTGCATTTGCGCGAATGGCGCGCCGCCGGCCGCGCCGCGGGAACGGTTGGCCGCTTCGGCGCCGACCTGGCCGTGCGCGGCGCCGTATGGGGCGGCACGCGCGCCGCCGCCGCTTCCGCACCCACCCCTTCCGCCACGTATCTCACCGGTCAGGCGGACTTGACGCGCCGCGCCGCCGCCGCGCCCCGCAGCGTGCCGGTGCCGGAGCCGGAGCCGCCGCGGGCCGCCTTGGGCAAACCGGCCACCCGCGCCCGCGTCAACGTCCCGGAAAAGCGGTCCCCGGCGGCGCGGCAGGAAAGCCTGCCGCTGATGGAAGCCGGCTGGCACTACCCGCCTTTGTCGCTGCTGAAGACCGCGCCGTCGCTCGCCGCCACCGGACCGTCCGAGGAAAGCCTGCAGAACAACGCGCGGCTGCTGGAATCCGTGCTGGCGGATTACGGCGTGCAGGGCACCATTCGCGAAATCCGCCCCGGCCCGGTGGTGACGTTGTACGAACTGGAGCCCGCGCCCGGCATCCGCAGCGCGCGCGTGATCGGCCTGGCCGACGACGTGGCGCGCAGCCTCTCGGTCGCCGCGGTGCGCATCGCCACCGTGACCGGCCGCAACGCGATCGGCATCGAGGTGCCGAACCAGAAGCGCGAGACCGTATTCCTGTCGGAATTGCTGGAAGGCGAGGCGTTCGGCCGCAGCCCCGCGCGGCTGCCGCTCGCCCTGGGCAAGGATATTTCCGGCGCGCCGATCGTGGCCGACCTCGCGCGCATGCCGCATTTGCTGATCGCCGGCACCACCGGTTCGGGCAAGTCCGTCGGCATCAACGCGATGATATTGTCGCTGCTGTACAAGCTGCCGCCGGACGAATGCCGGGTGATCCTGATCGATCCGAAAATGCTGGAATTGTCGGTCTACGAAGGCATTCCGCATTTGATGGCGCCGGTGGTGACCGAGCCGAAGAAGGCCGTCACCGCGCTGAAATGGGTGGTGCGCGAAATGGAGCGGCGCTACCGCTCGATGAGCCAGCTCGGCGTGCGCAATGTCGGCGGCTACAATGACCGCGTGGAGCATGCGCGCATGACCGGCGAGGTGATCAGCCGCCGCGTGCAGACCGGTTATGACAGCGAAACCGGCCGGCCGACGTTCGAGGAACAGCCGCTGACCTTGGAAAAGCTACCGTTCATTGTGGTGGTGATCGATGAGATGGCGGATCTGATGATGGTCGCCGGCAAGGAGATCGAGGCGGCGGTGCAGCGCCTGGCGCAAATGGCGCGCGCGGCCGGCATTCACGTGGTGATGGCCACGCAACGTCCGTCCGTGGACGTGATCACCGGCACCATCAAGGCGAATTTTCCGACGCGCATCAGTTTTCAGGTCATTTCGAAATTCGACAGCCGCACGATCCTGGGCGAGCAGGGCTCGGAACAATTGCTCGGCCATGGCGACATGCTGTTCATGCAGGGTGGCGGCCGGATCACGCGCGTGCATGGGCCGCTGGTGACGGATCGCGAGGTGGAGGACGTGGTGGCGTTCCTGCGCGAGCAGGGCGAGCCGGTGTATCTGGATGAGGTGACCGAGACGCTGGATGACGACGACCGTGACAGCGGCAGCGGCGGATTTTCGCTGGCCGCCGGTGATGGCGAGATGGGGCTATATGACCAGGCGGTCTCGATCGTGGCGCGCGAGGGCAAGGCGAGCACCAGCTTCATTCAGCGGCATTTGCAGATTGGCTATAACCGGGCGGCGAAGTTGATCGAGCAGATGGAGAAGGAGGGCGTGGTGAGTGCGGCGAACCATGTTGGGAAGCGGGAGGTCCTCGTTCGGAATCCGGACGAAGACTAAAAGAAGGAAGGCCAGGGGCGTCACGCTTCGCGTGACGCCCCTGGCCTTTCTTCGCTCAGAATAGCCCGCTTCGCGGCCAACAAATGACTCCGCATCACCGCCGCCGCCCACCCCGCATCCCGCGCCCGCAACGCCACCGCCAGCTCCCGATGATGCCCCGCACTGCGTAACAAATCATCCTGCGTGTAGACCCGCAATGTCCGCATCACCAGCGGCAGCTCCACCACGCTCGCAATCATCCCCGCCAGCCGCGGTTCCGCCGCCGCGCTCACGATCGTCACATGCAATTCGCTGTTCGCCTGCGCAATCGCCTCGCGAAACCCCGCCGGCCGCTCCACCGCCAGCGTAAAGGTCCGTTCCGCCAGCACGGCAATCCGATCGATCTGCGCATCCGTCAAACGCGGCACCGCGAGCTCCACCGCGTAACATTCGAGCACCGCGCGCAGCCCGAACATCTGCGCAATATCGGCGGCGGTAAAACCCGTGACATACGCGCCCTGGTTCGGCACCACCCGCACCAGCCCCTCGGCATGCAAGCGCCGCAGCGCCTCCCGCACCGGCGTGCGGCTGACGCCCACCGCACCCGCCAGTTGCTCGCCCGTAACGTGCTGTCCGCTCACATACACGCCATTCAGAATCCCGTCGCGGATCGAGCGATATGCCGCCTCCACCGCATCGCGCAGCGGCGCCGGCGCCCCGGACTCGTCCATCATGCCGCCTGCGACGGCGGAAACAACCCGGCGCGCCCGAGCATGGCCGGCACCGCGTGCCCCACGCGTTCCGCCAGCCACCCGGCCGTTTCGATCAGCGACGGCAGATCGATATCCTGCACCATGCCCATCCGGCGCAGCATGTAGCATAAATCCTCGGTCGGGATATTCCCCGTCGCCGCCGGCGCGAACGGACAGCCGCCAATGCCGCCGATGCTCGCATCCAGCGCCCGCACGCCGCATTGCAATGCCGCGTACGCGTTCGCGAGCCCCGTATTGCGCGTGTTATGGAAATGCGCGCGCAGCCTGATGCCCGGCGCCGATACGGAAGCCGCGGTAAACCGCGCCGTCACATCAGCCGGTGACGCCACCCCGATCGTATCGGCCAGCGCAATTTCGTCCGGCCCGTGTTCGGCAATGCGCCGCACCAGCGCATCGACGTGCGCCGCCGGCACCTCGCCCTCGAACGGGCAGCCGAACGCGGCCCCGATCACCGCACTGGCGGGCATTCCCGCCGCGTGGCACAGCGCCGCCACCTCCGCCCACGTCGCCAGCGTATCGGCCACGCCGGCGCCCTGGTTGCGCCGGCTGAACGTCTCCGACGCCACCACGACGAAATTCACCTCGTCCACGCCGGCGCGCAGCGCGCGGTCCAACCCGCGGCGGTTCAGCACCAGGCCGATGCGCCGCAGGCCTGGCCAGCCGCGCAGACCGTCCAGCACCGCCTCCGCATCCGCCATTTGCGGCACGCGCGTCGGATTGACGAAGCTTGCGACCTCGATCCGGCGCAGGCCGGCCGCCAGCGCACGTTCGATCAGCGCAATTTTGTCGCCCGTGGCCAGCACGACACGCTCATTCTGCAACCCGTCCCGTGGCGCCACCTCGACAATCTCAACCTGCTCAGACATGGGGCAATTGCATCCAATCCATGTATATCGTCGCGCCATCCACCCACCGGCAAACGCGCCCCGGCGACGGCCGGATCATCGGGAACGCCGGCTTCCATGATATGTCGGGCCACCGCTTCATTGCAAACCAAAGAGACATTGCATACAGTGTGACTGCTTGATGGAGTATTCATGACGCCGGACGAAGCCGCCGGGCCGCTGGACGGCATTCGCGTGATCGAGCTGGGCCAATTGCTGGCCGGCCCGTTCTGCGGCCAGTTGCTGGCGGATTTCGGCGCCGAGGTGATCAAGGTGGAGGCGCCCGGCACCGGCGATCCGTTGCGCGACTGGGGCCGCGAACGCGCCGGCGGCAAGGCGCTGTGGTTTCCGATCGTCGGCCGCAACAAGAAATCGGTCACCGTGGATTTGCGCCAGGCCGAGGGCCAGGCGCTGGCCCGCGCGCTGATCGCCAAGGCCGACATCGTGGTGGAAAATTTCCGCCCCGGCACGATGGAGAAATGGGGCCTGGGCTACGACGCGCTGTCGGCCGAAAACCCGCGGCTGATCATGGTGCGCGTCAGCGGCTTCGGCCAGACCGGCCCGTATGCCCACCGCGCCGGTTTCGGCGTGATCGGCGAGGCGATGGGCGGGCTTCGTTACGTCGTCGGCACACCGGACGCACCGCCCAGCCGGGTCGGCATTTCGCTCGGCGATACGCTGGCGGCAACCTATGCGGCGCTGGGCGCCACCATCGCGCTGCATGCGCGCGCGCGCACCGGCCGCGGCCAGGTGGTGGATAGCGCCATCTACGAGGCCGTGCTGGCCATGATGGAAAGCCTGATCAGCGAATATCAGCAAGCCGGCTATATCCGCGAGCGCACCGGGCCGATCCTGCCCGGCATCGCACCGTCGAATATCTATCCGACCTTCGACGGCCAGATGATCCTGATCGGCGCCAATCAGGACAGCGTATTTCGCCGCCTCGCCGCCGCCATGGGCCAGCCGGAATTGGCCACCGATCCGCGCTACGCGCATCACGTTGCACGCGGCGAACGGCAGGCCGAGCTCGATGCGTTGATCGCTGCGTGGACGTCCACGCAGACCGCGGCGGCGCTGGAAACGCTGCTGGAGGACTCGGGCGTCCCCGCAGGCAGGATCTACCGCGCGCCGGAAATCATCGCCGATCCGCATGTGCGCGCGCGTGACGCGATCATCCGCCTGATGCACCCGGAATATGGCGAACTCGCCATGCAGAACGTCGCACCGCGCCTGTCGGACACGCCAGGCCGCGTGCGCCACGTAGCACCCGCGCTCGGCGCCGACACCGATGCGGTATTCGAAACATTGCTCGGGCTCGATGCACCCGCGCGCCATGCGCTCGCCGAACGGGGAATCATATGATTCCGCAGCGATCCATAGGGCGGAAGGAAGCTGGGCGGAAGCGCGGAGCGAGATCCGCCTCTCACGTCGCGCAAGGGGCGGATCTCGCCTCGCTCTTCCGCCCACCGATCGTCCGCCCTACCGAATTCCGCACCACCGTCTAGACAGGAGCCCGCCATGCGTCCACGCAACCACGCTCTGCTCTCCTCCACCGCGCTGAGCCTGTGCATCGTCGCCGGCGCCGCCTATGCGCAAACCGCATCGTCGCCCAAGGTGGAGGAGGTGATCGTCACCGGCCAGCGCAAAATCCAGACGTTGCAGAAAGCGCCGGTCTCGGTCACGGTGCTGAACAAGACCACGCTGAACGAGGCGATGGTCAAGCGCGCGACCGACATCGTGGCACTGACGCCCGGCGTGGCCATCGTTGCCAACACCGCCGAGGTAGGCGACACGCAAATCAATATCCGCGGCGTCAACAGCGCGCGCGACGTCGATCCGTCCTTTGCCTTCGTGATCGACGGTATCGTTTATCCCAATCCGGCCGCGTTCAACCGCGAATTCGTCGATTTGCAGCAGATCGAAGTGCTGAAGGGCCCGCAAGGTGCGATCTACGGCCGCAACGCGGTGGGCGGCGCCTTCGTGGTCACCACAACGCCGCCGTCCGACACGCTGGACGCGTCGGTAAAAACCGGCGTCGGCCAATATGGCGATCTGTACAACATTTCCACCATCTCGGGCCCGATCGTTCCCGGCCAGCTTTCCGGCCGGCTGACCGTGGATTTCCGCAAGTTCGACGGCTACGACACCAATATTTTCCTGCATAATAAATCGGTGGATGACGATACCGCCGCCGATATCGACGGGCGGCTGTTCTACACGCCGACCGACGATTGGAGCGTCGACATCAAGGCGCGCGTCGGCCGCGTCAGCGCCGCCTCGATCGACTATAATGCGGTGTTCGAGTTGCCGGCGTTCACGGGCATTTTTGGACCGTTCGTGAACGAGAACGTCAATGCGCATAACTTCGAATATGTCAATAATATTCAGCCGGAGAACCACCAGAGCAGCGCGGAATTCTCGATCAAGGCAGATCACGACATGGGGTGGGCAAAGCTGTCCACCTATCTGCTCTACGAGAATATCGCCAACAACCTGCTGTCGGACGGCACGCTGGCCACGTTCGGGTTCTTCGACGGCGCGAATAATGTCACCGGCAAGAATCAGTGCGCCATCAGCCAGGCGGCCGCGCTGGCCGGCGGGCTGAAATATCCGGCGCCGCAAAATCCCGCCTTCGGTTTCCTCGGCCCCTACACCGCGTCCACCTGCGACGGCTATCAATATCAGGTGCGTGACGAAGACGATATCAGCTACGAACTTCGCCTCTCATCGCCGAGCGGCGAGCAATTGCGCTGGTCGACCGGCCTCTACTACCTGCATAGCGAGCGGCATGTCGGCGTCTCGGTGGGTGACGATACCGGGAGCCCAATTCTGCAGAATCTGGATAACCCGATCAACACCACCAGCCCGACCGCGCAATTGTATGACGATAATTTCAGCAACAATGCGTTCGCCGCGTTCGCCTCGACGGATTATGACATCCTGCCGGATCTGGTTGCCTCCGCGGCGATCAGGTATGACGTCGAAATCCGGCAGGACACGAATCTGGTGCCGGCCGGCAATTTGCAGGATTTCATAAACGTCGCCGCCGGCGGGCCGGCGGGCGGCAAATTCTATCCGCTCAATCCGGGACTGATCGCCGATCCGAACGGCATTCCGTCCAAGAGCGCCACCTTCGATGCGCCGGAGCCGCGGCTGAGCCTGGCCTGGAGTCCGCTGGGCAATTTCACCGCCTATGCAACGTTTGGCGTCGGCTTCAAGTCCGGCGGGTTCAATTCGGCGGGCACGCAGGCGACGGTCCAGAACATCGCCAAGGAGACCGGCAGCGACGTGAAAGTCGGCGATGAATATGGCCAGGAAACCGATGATGCCTATGAAGTCGGCGTGAAAGGCAGCCTGCTGGATCGCCACGTGTCGTATCAGTTCGCTGCTTACTACACGCAGGTGCATGGCATGCAGTTCAACGAATTCTTCTCCACCAGCCAGGGGCTGCTGCGGGTCGATTCGAATATCGACCGGGTGGATTTGCAGGGTGGCGAGGGCGCGGTGCAGGTGCATGCGCTGGACTGGCTCGATTTCACGGCCGGCGGGAACATGACGGGCAGCGAAATTCTGAAGAATGCATCGCGCCCTGATACGGTGGGCAACAAGGCGCCCTATACGCCGGCTTATACCGGCAATATTGGGTTTGCGACGCATCAGAAGCTGACCGATCAATATACGTTGCTGGGGCGGTGGGACACGAATTTGGTCGGGCCGACCTGGTTCCATACGGTGCAGCGGCAGTCCGTGCCGACGATCTTTGGCGCGCCGGGTTATTATGGCGGGGCGGAGCGGCAGGCGTTTTCGACCACCGATGTGCGGGTTGGGATAGCCGGGCCGCATTTCGAGTTGATGGGGTTCATCAACAATATCTTTGACAAGCGGTATCTGGCGGAGGTGATTCCGGCCCCGGAGTTTGGCGGGTCGTTTGCGTCGCAGGGGCCGGGACGGTTGATTGGTGGGGAACTTACCCTGCATCTGTAAAAACAAAAAAAGGCCAGGGGCTCTGCCCGTGGACCCCGCTGGGGACAAGTCCCCAGACCCCATTACTTTACGCGTACAGCAAGAGAGTGGGGGTCTGGGGCCGTCGTGCGAAGCACGCATTCGCGTGACGTGCGAAGCACGCATTCGCGTGACGTGC
>Ga0116228_10004282_pt1 | contig 12640 bp, 5 predicted proteins | sample S1TSphfallax_2_FD_89694 | JGI IMG/M metagenome (GOLD analysis project Ga0116228, IMG submission 89694) | Host-associated microbial communities from peat moss isolated from Minnesota, USA - S1T2_Fc - Sphagnum fallax MG | ecosystem: Host-associated > Plants > Peat moss > Unclassified | place: USA...
AGGGGAGACACTAGTATAAAAAGGTAGAAAATATGTGAGTAAAAATATAGCCCATGCAATATATTGGTTGTTGGGTAAAAATTATAAGTTAATTAGTTAAAAAATAGGGTACATTTTATTCAAATAATCAATTTAATTATAATATAAGGTATGTAATAATCTGAAATAATGGATAGGGTGGCTTAATATAGGGTGGCTATAATATGTATATATTTAAAAATTAGGGTTTAGGGTTTAGGATAATTAGATGGCCATTACATCTCCCACTATCATTAACACTCATGGTTTGCAAGAAAATGAAAGAATTAAATTTCCCATTACCATCAAATATTAATGTATTAGAAAAACATTTAAAATAATTGATTAGATTATTAATTGGTTTTTAGTTGAAAATGACACATGTAACCAATGAAACTTGTAAATGTCTTAGATAAGTCACAAAAAAAAACCATGTTGCATCATGGGTCGCTACAATTTGGGGTGACTCATTGTTTACAAATTTGCCCCTCCTTAGAAATACATATGGTAATGTCAAAATGACAACCTACTATGATACCATTGGGTAAATGGGGAATTACATGGTGGTTAATGAACTAAAAAAAATCCATATCAAAAGAAATCATTTTAAAGAACTTTTTAATATATATGTTAACAAAGAAATTTGAAATCCATCCCAAAATGATTATCATATGAACTTATGAAAATATGGCCCATTTCAAATCATTCAAAAGTTCATAACTTTTTTTTGGTTCAATTTTTTAATAAACATTTTACAGTTATGGTCCTTTTTATTTAATGTATCATATATTGAATCCTTATAAGATATCCCAAATAAAAATCCTAAACAAAAATGCATGTATATAAAGGCACAAATAAAAAAAGAAATTTATATTTTTGAACTTCAAAATCCTACTACAATATATTTGGTGTATATACAATGTAATTTTTTATTAAAAATTTGATTCAAATTGACAATTTGAATCTAACCACAAACTTGGCATATTGTTGATTTTATGACGTGTTAATAGCGTGTAAATGCATGACACTTGTAAATAATTGCATTACAACACAAATAATGAACCATTTTACTTTGCAACCACCTTCAATGGCATCAATAGTCATAAATCTTTCTAACTACATGGACTTTTCATCCATTCCCAAAACATGGTTTAATGTAACTATTGTGGAATTTATGATTTTTTTATAATTGTAAGATAAACTTTAGTTGCATGCAAGAAAACACAATTAATTTGTGCAAATAAAGATCCCAAATCATCCAATTAAACTCATATTTCGCATCAAAATAACATTCCTCAATTTATTAAATAAAAATACAACAAGGAGATGTGAATATATGAAATTCATCAAGTTTATACACATGATATAATACTTCAAAAGTTCATGATTGTTTTTGAGATCACATTTGCTTATAATAATTTTATGTTACAAATGGTTAAGTAATTTTTCACGTACTTGCACCTTCTTATAATGTGAATTGATTTTTCAATTGCTTCAAAAGTAGTTGTACAAACCTTCATCATTGTAATTAGCAAAAGGTAAAAGGGCACCTAGCTAGTAACATCATCTTTCATATTTGCAACCCACAAAAGTTTAATTCATGTTCAATTTGACATCTATTTAGCATTATAATTCAATTTCAATTTTTGCAATATTACCAAATATGTAACTTTTTTCAATTTGCTAAACATAATGAGACATGTTAATTTCAAATTTTATGCATTAATAAATGAAATGGAAGCCATTTAACATCTGATTGACAAGAAATAATTATGAAAATTACTTCCTTTCACCAAAATAAACTTGTTGAAGGTTTGTAATGTCTTTGGTGATACTAAGTAAGTCAAAACATGGTCAAAGGAGCCAAGGGCACCAAGGTAAAAGCCCTTTTCCAAGGACTACACATGACACATGTCATTTTTGTGTTGGTTGATAACTTCAAAATTTGTATTTTGGGTACGCATTAAACACTAATTTTAGATGTAAATATATTTTGACTACAAATTGATTTTATATCACACATTTTTTCCCTCTATCACATAAATATGAATCACTTTTGTTAAAGGCACATTTTCAAAACCCATATTTCAAGGTCAAAAACATTTTTGAACCAAATGTATTCAAATATTAAAAAAATTCATCAATTCAAGTCCTTTTGCCCTTCTAATCATTGATGTTAAAACCTTTCCAATTTTCAAAAGGAATTGTGCAAATTTGGTAGAAAAAAAATAACATTAAAAAAAACAAGGACTATCCATTCACAAGGTTTGAATGCTTTGAACATGCAAAAACATTTTTGATTTGTGTCAAACTTTGAACATGTAAATTTTGTAATTAATGGAAAATATTTCAAAAATAATTATGACAATTCAAATAATTATGGGTCGCTTATGATCTTTCAAACATATAAAAATGTAGTTTTAAAGATTGTCCACTGATCACTTGGGTGGCTACTTTAATTGTGTTTTTACCCGAGCCATATTCATTGATGTCCATAAGGTCCCAACAATATTTGAAGGTTTGAAAATGACCTCCTTTGCCAAAAACAAACTTGTTAAAAGAAGTGTGAATGTGTTTTAGTAATATTAAATGATATTCATCAATGTTTACAAGCTCTTAAACTACATTTGAAGGTTTGAAAATTGCATCCACCCCCCAAAACAAACTTGTTAAAAATGTGCAAATGTATTTTGGGGTGAGCCATCCTTGGGCGGTACCACTAAAAACATCACACTTTGATTTTCTTGGACCCATTGAACTTTGAAAAATCATAGGAAATATTTAAATGAACATTTTCATAATTTATTTTCTCTGAATACATTTATTAGGTTCCATAAATTTTGAAATTTCAAGAATATAAAAAATATTGTGTATTTTGATTTTCCTAACTTGAACTTTTTGATGAAGAACACAAATTTGGAACATAATTTATGAATTGTTTCATGAATTTTTTTAAAAGGTAATTTGAAAATCATTTTATTTTTATTTTTTTATTTGGTAATTAATTGATTAAATATGGTTTAATTATGAGTTTCTAAATTTTAGGCTATAAATTTTTTTAAGGGGCCATTTCAATTACGAATATAATTTTTTTATTTTCCAATTTTTTTAATTTCCAAATAAACTTCAAGCCATATATTAAAGCACACAATTGATAAACATGAAAAAATAATGATTTTTAATTGTGAAAACATTTTATGAAAAGGGCCCAGAAAAATGATTTAACTATTTTTGGTTCTTTATCCATTTCTTGAGGTGGTTCCTAATGGTACATCCAAGGATGAGTTCACTTTTTGAAGCTCCAAACAACATTTGAAGGTTTGAAAATTACCTCCCCCAAAAAATAAACTTTCTGAAGGTGTCAAAATGTTTTAAATAATGATACTATTTGATAGTCCATAAGCTCCCAAACCATTTGAAGGTCTAAAATTTACTTCTTCCTGCCAAGATGGCCTTGTTAAAGGTGTGCAAATGTCCTATGGATGTAATTTTCAAACCTTCAAATGTTGTTGGAAAGCTTATGGACATTAATGAATATCATCTAATATGATCATCAAAGGACATTCACACTCCTTTAACAAGTCCATCTTGGTAGGGAGAAGTAAATTTTGAATTTTCAAATGTTGTCCGAGAGGCTATGGACAAATTGAACTAGATGAAGTTAGACTTTTACTTGCTAATTTAATTTTGGACACTTGTTACATGAATTTGATGACCCATTTTTTTCTCATTAGAAATTTGGCAAGTTTATTTTCAAATGAGCTTAAAACACCATGATGGAAGGAGGTCCTTCATAAAAAGCCCCAAGTCAACAAGTTGTGGCTAGCACCTATGATGATTTCATTAACACGTGGCAATGTGTTTTATGCCTTGAAACCCCACTCAAATTTGTTGATGATTAAGGCATTGGTAGGTGCAATTGAATTATCCATAAAAGAAACGTTATTGTTTGGTCAAACCTTGCAAAGTAACTTAAGGATAGCTAATGTAAATGAATGATAAACTATTTTTTACTTTGGCCTAATGTTGTTTGACAATTATAATCTAAGTAGTAACATTTGGGATCTAAAATTTCCAACTATTTGTGATAAGCTTGTTGTGTGTTTAATGGATGTTAAAGTGCCTACTAAACAATAACTAACATTTTCATGTTGTTCACATCCATGCAATTGGATGTGCATAATTTGTAATCACATCTATAACTACACAACCCATTTGTAATTGAAAATTCAACTATAAGCACTTGTAACTAGCCTACCCTATAGAACTACATGAATTTGAATCTCAAAAATAATAAAAAAGGACAATAGTTGCAAAGATGTTGATAAGTATGGATAAGATTTTTTCTAGTGTCATTTGTAAAAAAGTGAATGTTTTGTAGTTGGTATAGGTGACCACATTTCAATAATTGTACACAATGTTAGTAACTAGAAAACCTTCAATTTTGGGCTATGCATAAGTGGACAAAACTAAACTTAATTTCAAACCAAACTTGTTAAGGTTTATTTTTAAGATTTGAAATTGAAAATCTTGAAATGTGAAACAAATCTAAAATTAAATCCAAGGTTCAAAATCAAATATAAAATAGTAATTGAACTTGAATTGAAGGTTATATTGAAAAACAAAATGGACAACACTCAAGTTTGGTATTTACCTTATTGTTTTGAAATCAAATACATAATAGGTGTAATATTTAATATGTTTCCATATATGATGTACATACCAATCAAGAAACTTTATATATGACAAATTTTCAAAGATGAATTCCTAGTTCCTCATTATTAAACTTACTACACTCCCACATCAATTGTAGCAAATTGGTTTAGACTACCTTAACAACAAATTCTTGCTTACATCATTGGACCACCATGATTTTTAATTGCACCTTTCAAAGTGAAATTTTTTAAAGCTTGCATCAAGGCCCATTGCAAGATTTCAACCCATTTCCATTACTTTGATATCATCACAATACATCCTATGCACATTTGACAAGGTAATGGAAAAATAATACCCTTATACTCATACACACCACAAGAAATCATGGTTTTTAAAAACTTGTTCAACTTAATTAAAATGTGCACATTGATTAGAGGGGGATGTCCACTTTGACTAAAGTCCTATAGCATGAAAGACACATGGTGTTTTTTACTAGTAAGACTAAGATGAACTTTTTGACCAAGTATTAATTTGAACATCTAGTTAAATGAAAGAAATAAAACAACCAAGATGGCCAAGGTGCAATTAAATATGCATAATTGAATTACCATTAATGTATGTCATTAATTCATGTGTGATGATTACTTAGCCACATGTGTTTATCATGAAAGCATTTGGATCATGTTAAATATATGTTGTCACATGTTATGTTACTTACCTACCCTATCCTACGCACTTACCTAGTTTTGTTCAATCACTTAATGAATTGAGTTTGAATTGGAAGAATCATAATTTAACATGTTTGAATTTGTCAATGATTTATATACATATTTAAATAATTTAAAATTCATTTTTACATTTATAAAAATATATTGATTTTGTTGATTACATCTTTGAATAGAACTCGATGGTATGTTTTAATTTGCTCATTTGAACAAGAATTTAAATTTTAAAAAGGTCAATTTCCTAATGGTTCCATAGTTAAGAAAATAAAATAAAATGTTGCACATCTTTTACTAACAAATGGTATTGGAGCTTAATGACAAAAACATTGGGATGAATCCATGAAATGTAGGTTTCAAACTCAAGCAAATCATGTATATGAATTTCATATGTGATGATGCAATATACAATGTACATCTATATCATAAACATACAACTAGGTAGGGTAGAAATAGGTACCTATCTATCTACCATTTTGTGACAAAAGATGCCATGTCACCTTTGAAAATGTAACATAATAATGATACATGGACTAAATCAAACCATAGATAATGATGGTCTAATTAACTTATGATCATATTGATTAATCAAAATGTCCCATGTCAACCTCTTCATCAAAAAGACACCATCAACAAAACTATGTCCAAAATGACTTGTCCAAAATGGAACTTTGGTCAAGTTGAATAAAAGGGGCAAAAACCAAATGTGGGGTCTTTTTTATTCATTTTTCTAATAAAAAGATTGTGATTTCTTATAGTGACACACAAAAACTATGTAACTTTTAGGAGGTTGTCACCAATGTTAGCCAATTTCAAATTTCTTGTTGGATCTAAGTCCAAGTTCATTTCTAAAATTAAATCCAATGGCTTTGTATGGACTTGAGACTTAGACCCACACCCCATCATTGGCTAGACTCAACCCAAAGGTTTTAATACCTTTTAAATAAAGTCCAAGTTTTAAGTTTAAGTAGGGCTTGGATAAGGTTTATGTAATGTAATTAACATATGATATTTCTTGCACTTCGCACCTCCTTTAGTTAAAGCCCTTCCTTTTGATCATATTTGTAATTATAAGGCAAAACATATAGGATATAAAAATTTGATGTTCATTGCCAGCTTTGTAATTTCCCTCATCACAAATTTGGGCAAAACATATGGGATAAAAGTGGGATGTCCCCAGGCATTAAGCCAAGAATGGTAAGTAAAACTTTTAATAATATAAATTCTTCCTAGGTAATGAAGTGATGTAATAACATCCCAAAAAGCTCAAATTTCTTTCACCACCTTTTCATCCCATAACCTTAGCCCAACTATATTCTTAAATTTTATAAAGGTAACAAAAGGAAAAAAAATTCACTACTATATATTCATTATATTTAATGATTGAATTTAAGTAAAAAAGGACACCTAAACAAGTTGACACTTCAATAAAACATGATTAGTCATTTATGACAAGTACAATAAACATTTCCTAATAGTTCAATCAATTCCACTAATTTATTAATTAAACAATTAAACATTGTTTAATGTCTATTTTTGTCGCAACCATAACCTTGGGCTCATGACCAAGGCAAGGGCTTGCAAAGGGGCGGGCCAAGAGTGAAACCCGAGAGTCACATTTTGTGCTTTTGGGACTATAGGAAAGTGTTGAAGGAATGAACCCCCACACTCCCAAATGAGCTCCCACTTTGGGAGTTGGAGTCCTGATGGATTCCCGAATTTTCAAAAGGTGATCGTAGGGGTCAAAACTCATTGGATTGAAGAGTTCCTTATATGATTAGAAAGCTTTTGAACTTAAATGTCTAAAATGGGCTCGCATGACCCATTTGGGTACTTAAAACATAAATTATGGCCAAAAGAAAAGTCGGGAGTCAAATTGTCAATTTGACTCTTAACCACTAAAATTCGGGAATCGCCCTGATTTCCTTGTGTATAGGTGACGTGCAACATGATGTTGGAAAGCTCTTGATGAGGGCTTCAACTTTGTTTTAGACTTCACCTAAATCTAAAGTTTACACACAAAATTATGGGCTTCCAAAGTTGCGAAAATCCCAATTTCGAGAATTTTGGGAGTTTCAAGTTGGGAGTTTCAGGACGAAATGACATTTGAATGCAAGCCCTGTGGCACTTCCCTCAAATCCGGGCCGTGTTGAGTCTTGTGAATTCGTGTTTGCCCATGGCTTGTCCGTGGACTAAAAATGTTCCAACTATGCACTAACCAACTTGTTGTTCAGTTCGTGTAAGTCCATGTGAATAATTGACCTACGTGTCACTCACCATAGTCCCCATTTCGGAACTCCAACACGCACCTCTACCCCGAAGTGTTGCAAGCTAAGGAACATCTCCCAACTCCTTAACCTTCCTTTGTTTTCATTTTTTATTCAGATTTGAGTCTATCGAGGAGCTTGAGAGTGCGTCAATTTTGATTCAAAATTAGCAAGGGCTAGTTGATTTGACTAGTAGGTGACAAAAATAGTGATTATAATGCTTATAAATTTAAATTTATTACAAATAATAGGACTTATATGAATAGTTAGACTATCTATGTTACCTAGCTTAACCTAATTAGTTTACCTTATCTACTTTACCTACCAAGCCATTTTATTAATTGCAAGTATATAAAAAGTTGAATGTCACCACTTCCAAGAGGAAAAACCACGTTTTAAATGAATGTAGCACACCATTTTTTAAATTGTTAACTTTTGTCAAGATATTATTATGAACATGTTTATTTCACACCCTTTACCTTGAATTTATTTAAATATGTAAGTAGGTAGGAAGGTAAATAATATGAAAATAGGTTATAAATTGGTAGATTGTTAATATTTTGATACACATACCAACCAAGTAACTGCCTATTATCAACTTCAAACTTACTTATGAACCACCTAACTACAAATACTTACCCACCTATTATAACCTACCTCCTCCCTTCCTATCTATTTACAACGTACCTCAAATGATGTACCCACTTATAACCTTCTTGTTTACCTACAACCTTTCAACTTATATACCTACCTATTCTACTTACCTATTAATTACATACATGACAATAAGGTCAACATAGAGCAGAGTTTAAACACTTACATGCCTAGGCACATCAAATATTTTAAGTAACATTGGAAATGACTAAAATTTAACACATGTCACATGTCACATTACATTTGGAATTATTTATATTAATCATTATATTATATGCACATATGCCATACATGTCACATGTAAATGATAGTGTTTGATTCGACTATAAAAAAAAGTCAAATTTATAGCCGTATTGAACACACCTAATTTTTTTGGACGAAGGAATTAAACAAAATTTACCCCTATTAAATCATTTTAAACACGTAGCTTAGTCAATCACATTAGTCACAATGTTAAGAGTGTAAAAACCATAATTTTGTAATAATGTTTTATATTATATTATAAAAATGTAGAGTGCAAACTTTCTATCTGAAAACTATCAGTAGTTTGAGTTTGTTTTGTAATGATGGGAAATAAAAAATGTTCATTGCAAAAAAGGATTTTTTTTTAATGTGCATCCCTTCCCCCCTCTTAACTACTTAATATGAATTGAACAATTCACATCATATTTTCATAATATTGTTCTTGGGAACATGTTGGGGAACACTTTAGGAACCTAAGGGAATTTGATAGGATCATTGTGAGAACACCATGGGAATTTCTTAAGAACTTGATGGGAATGTGTTTGTAAAACTTCAACTTTGGAATTGTTTTGAAGAATAAGTTGAAACCAACCCAACCTTAAACTTAAAATTGGAGGCTCTTATGAAAGTTGGACCCATCAAACTCAAAACTATCAATCAAGAAAGTTTGACATGGTCCCAAAATTAGTGGGCTTCAATTTTTTTAAATGTTCTTTAAACCTAAAAACAAAGGGTCCTCCACTCTAAAATTTAAAAACTCTAGACATAAACCCCTAAAGTTCTTGTAAAAATCAAGAACCAATCCACATCGATCATCACACCAATGCCAAGAGGGCTGAACAATGTAGAACATCTTTATTTGTGAAGAATGTAGACCTACATTGAAAGCAAAAGTGCACATATGATGTGCAAGAACCTTATCTGTAAATAGCTATTCCACATTGAATTGGTTGTTCACTCAAGATAACCTAGAAAAAACAATTCAAACCACCAAATCTAACAATCCCATTGACCTGGGGAAAAAAAAAAGTTGTTTGCTCAAGACAACCTAGAAAAACCAATTCAAACCACCAAATCCAACAATCCCATTGACATGAAAAAGAGAAGAAACCTTCAAGCTTACACACAATGCTATTTTATTGAAAATTGAATATATAATGATCCCTTTCTACCATTTCCATTGATCCTTCAAAAATTTCACAAACCTACCAAACCCAATTAGTTCACTCAAGATAACCAAGAGAAAAAAAATTCAGACCACCAAAGTTTGAATGGGCTAGAGTTGGTAGATAGACATCAAGAATATTGAACCCAAATGGGAGATAGACACGGAATGTTGAATGGGCTTTGATGTCTATCTCCAATTCGGTTGAATGTTACACTCATCTTTTTCGATATCTTGTACATTGTCTTGTAAGAGCTCTTCTAAGGCTCTGGCAGAGGTCCGTAGCTTTGATGGTGCAATGCTTCGACGGTGGAATTGAAATCCGACTCTGCAGTTATGGAGTATCATGTTATTTGGGATGATCCAAAATTTATACTGCTTTTCATGCTAGAATTTGGATCACAAATTTTGGTTTGAGTTGGAGCTTTTTCTGCAGCACTCAACTTCTTCCTGCCGTAGCTTTGAGGTATGATTCTCTGAACGATTTCTTTGAAGTAGACCTGCGTATTCTTCTCTGACTTGTTTTGGATGCACATTTGGAATCGATTAACCATTTGACGACAGAGAGACAAATTAAAAAGTTTCAGCTTGATCATGTCAATGTCTCTAGCATCTAAACCGATTGTATGATAGAGGAGCTTATATGAATGTGCTGGGTGTAGTAGGGTTTAGGGTTTAGGATTAAGAGAGGCGCTTATCTGAATGTCTCGGTTTAGTGTCTAGGACTAAGAGAGGCGCTTATATGAATGTGCTGGGTTTAGAGTTCAGGATTAAGAGAGGCGCTTATAACTATATACTGGATTTAGGCTTTAGGATTTAGGATTAAGAGAGGTACTTATATGAATGTGATGGATTTAAGTTTTAGGTTTTAGGGTTCAAAGCTGGATTTCTCTCTCTCCATCATCATGTCTAAGTTCACCAAATCAGCTCTTCAAATCTCATTTGTGTCCCTCAGTTTCTTTGTCCCTGAAAGTCCATTCTCATCAAACTTTTCAAGCTTCATTCAAACTAGAGGTGGGGGGCCTATGGCTCCACAAGCCAGGAACGTCTCCTGGTTACAACTGTCAATCTCTTCTCACAATTTCACCTCAGCATGTATATTTTGGGTTCCTTAGTATGCATATCAGAAATTTTCCATGGAATTGCCTGTCATTACTGGTCTTTAGCTTTGTGTATTTTCCCTTAGTACTGATTGACTGTGTTAAATGTGCTCGGAGAAATTTTCAAATCGGGATCCATGCCAAATGGTGAATTGGAATAAGATTCAGTTACCCTTATGTATTAAGGAATGGGCAAGCCCCTATTTACTCTACAGAGTAAGCTGGCAAGCGAGCTCATCAACACACTCTGCAGAGTAAACAGGGGCACACCCATTCATATATGTAAAGGATTTTGGCCCCTTGATGATTATGTTAAATTATGGACAGTGACAAGGACATGTAATTCATTATTAGAACAAGGTGAGCATGGATGGAATTTCTGCAATTTAACAAACCCTAAAAATTGGTGCAATATGCCCTCAAAATTCTTTAGTGAAGCAATACTACTATGCTTGAGTCAAATCAAATAATTTGACCACAAGTGAAGTTGAAGTCCCCAATTCATTTATGTGAAAATATGAATTGGGTGATTGAGGAAGTTCCATATAACCTAAGGACTTTGCACTGTTTGTTGAGTCAAAGGACGTTGAGAAGAAAATAGAAGCTAATAAGACTGAGGATCTGGCAACCACAAGTACACATTGAACAGAGTCTGGTTTGATGATCATTTGGCCTTGTGAATCTTGCTTGCCATCAAATGTGAGCCTCAACATTCTGAAAGTCATTTATTTCGAGCATATCATTAGACAGTGCAGCTGATACAATGCACTCCTCTCTTCTGTGAGAGGAGTGCATGTTGGAGACACCAATTCATGTGTAGAGTGCTGGAAGAACTACCTCAAACCTGACATTAAGAAAGAGACCCTCTCACAGAAGAGGAACAACAACTGGTCATCATTGAAGGTGCTCACACAGTTGCACTTGCTTGCAGGTAGACACTAGCTAGACACACTTCCAACAGTTGGTGTTGGAGAATTCTACTTGCACACATAGGGTCAGGCCTTTCTATGATGCTTCTGGTTTCCAGCCATGTTCACAAATATTTAAGCCAGTAGTCTTGGACATGTGTTTATCTGGATGGCCTTTCTTTCACACGTTGGTTGCAAAATATTTTGTTCCCAAATCTTACAAGGAATGGCATTCCATCAATGTCAAGTTGTCAAACCCTGACAATGTGTGTGGTACTAAAGCTAAGCATGTCAATTCACCCAGACACATGGGGCCAACTTCACTCGGTTTTCAGTTGCAAATCCAACATGTGAGATTTCTACCATCTTAGAAAGTTTCCTTGGTTTTCAGGGCCTGCTGGCATCAGGCGGTTATGAGCAGAAGGCAGGTCTGAGTGCAAGAGAAACAGGGGCTGGTGTGGGGTATGAGTACACAGACCCTCTGCAGTCTGCTGCAAATCCACAACAGACTGGCCAGATGTCTAATGTGCCTAGTCTGGTACTAATTCCAGCTCCTGCAGAGAGCCACAGGGTGCAACTGCTAGATTTCTGCAAGGAACTTGAAGAATGCCATTTGTATTGGTTTGCATAGAAGAAGGAATCAATCTAGCATTTGAAGCAGCTCACCCATGTCTTAATATACAAATTGCATCTTTGTGCAGCTGTTTTATGTCCTGGAGTTGTAACCAGAGTCAATAAACCATGACAATAGATGTCAATACACTGGAAGGATAATGCTGTATATAGGAGACCTTTATGTTAGGGTCTTCCATCCTAGGTTCTGGACATTGGTCACAATCCCTAAACCCTAGTACCACCATCCAGAAGCAATGTCCTCCACCTTGTAGTTGCATTCCTTGGTTGTTGG
>Ga0116228_10004284_pt1 | contig 12635 bp, 4 predicted proteins | sample S1TSphfallax_2_FD_89694 | JGI IMG/M metagenome (GOLD analysis project Ga0116228, IMG submission 89694) | Host-associated microbial communities from peat moss isolated from Minnesota, USA - S1T2_Fc - Sphagnum fallax MG | ecosystem: Host-associated > Plants > Peat moss > Unclassified | place: USA...
AAAATTGATCAAGATTTGAAATAAATGCAAAAAATGAAAGTGAAGTTCACTATTTATCTATATAAACAAAAATTTCAACAACAAGACATAAACAACATTTTGAAATCACTATGAATTCAAGCCTTAAGATGGTTGCCAAATGGTAAATACAAAATCTTTAATCTTGTATTCTAATTTAAATCTCAATTGAACTTGGCATAAAACTAACACTAGAAAAAATTGTTCATTTAAATCTACTCATATCTAGTTTCAAAATTAAAATCCAGCAATGAAAGTATGATAACAAAAACATAATTCTAGCTATGAAAGTAGAGCTTTTCTAGAAATCAAAGTGCACTTCTTTTATATTCCATTAAAACTCAATGTTCTATGATCATCCCCCTCTCTTCCTCTTCTCCAAAGACATAAAACAATCATATGTTCTATTCAAATTCAAACGGTGATAAAAACTATGTAATCTAGGTACTAATTCCTAAAACAATAACTAAGTAAGTAGAAATATAATAATTAACTATTACCACTAATACTTACTCCCTTAACATCAATTATACAAAATTTGTATAAAAAATCCAAAGATATTTTAAGATATTTTCCAAAACAACAAATCTTCACAATCTAAATATCCACATAATTATGAATATGTAAAAATGCTACCATAGTTTATTACTCATATTGCTATGAAAAATAAAAAACAAACGTAGATCCTATAGGAAAAATAAACTAAAAACAAAATATCCAAGTTCATTGTTCCTTGATTCTCTATACTTCTAAAACCTATTCTAGTATCCCATTCTTCCCTTGTAAAACTCATTTGGACAGACCTCTTTCAAAATTATCCAAAGCTTCATTCCTTCTCAACTTTGCCGCCTAAAACACCATGTGAATTCCACCTCAACAATCTTATTCTTACCTACCTTGTATATATTAAACTTGCCCTATCCAACTTGTCTTGGAATAGACATCACAACATGTACTCCTTATGTTTATATGGCTTGATTATTATGATACAATCTTGCCTTTAACAACCACCCTTGTCATCCTTTGTTTTTGTAGGAAGTTGGTTCACTTCAAAACATAGGAAAATGTTATTGGATATTGTGGTGATGCACCTAGAATTGTTTGTTCTTGACAAAAGATCAGTAGATCCACCTTCAATTACCATTAAATTGAAATATAACACCAAAATGTTAGATGTGTCCACTTGGCCTAACTTGTAAGATGTTAAACCCAACAACTTGACTTCAAGTTATTCCTTAATATTTCCCACCAATTCATTAAAGCTATTGTAGCACACTTTGAAATTAAAAGGATTTTAGCAGCATGAACAGAACTTAGATTCAAACTATTACTTCACAAACTATGTTGAAAGCCCAAGGTAATTCATGAACATACATACCATGCAAGGTTGTCTCGTCCACCCTTGCTATCTTTCTTTTGTTTTCACCTTTCTAGACCCCCCTCTTCAAACTGAATAGAATTTGAAGGTTTAATAACAACTTCCAAGAGGCATGTATTACATGCAAATCGATCTTGGTCATCCAATGGGGATGCCAGTAGCTCTACCTCATCTAGTATTACAAGCACAATAAATGAATCCAAGAATTTAACCTCGTACAATTTGTAACTATTCTCTTACTTTGGTTAACATGGGCCACTATACCTACTTCTTGTTTCAATCTTGAGTGTTACTACTCGTTGAACAAGTTCACAAGAGAAACCATGGCCCCTACTAATGTAAATAAACATTATTGCCACATCTTCCTCACTGTTGTTATCCATGGTAACACCATTAATGGCCTCAGCATTACTGGCCAATCCCACACTATCACTGTTGATACAAGGTTGTAACCTCTAAAGTTTACATAATGAGTCCTTACTAAAAAGTAATTAAATCCTTAACATTTGTGTGAGCTTTGGACCTCTGCCTTGCTTCATCACCATTCCTTTGTATTATTTCAGTAACATGGTTTAGTTTTCCTAAGGATGTTTATAGGTCAGGAGTTGGTTCAATTTTTTTGATTAATTGATCTCATTGTAAATTGTAGCACAATGAATTTACAAGTTATTGTGCATTCATTGTTCAACAATGGAAACAAGCTTTTAACCTAACATGTACAATAGATAAACTTTTCTTAGTCTTCAAGTAATCTTCAAGATAAATAAATAAATTTATCGATATAGGAGGATTTGGAAAATCTATGGCTGTGTGTGAGTCATGGATTATAATACCACAAATTGTTGAGCTTTAGTTCCATAGTTTTCCTTAGTGTTAATGATTTGAATCTTGATAAACCTCAAAGTAATAATTATTAAGAGTTGAATTAGCCTTTGGATATTTCAACGTTGAAGACTCTTTTATTTAAATTGATGTAAGGCTTAGTTAATTTTAGGACCTAGTAAACCTTTTTAAGTACATTATCCTTTTATGTTGTAGAGAGGTAAAAAGGGATGTATAATTAAATGGGATTTTACTGATATATTGGGAATACAAGCCCAAATTAATAATAACATTTTGCCATGACAATATTAAGTTAATCTGTAGAATAATCTTTAGGCACGAATGATGTACTTGAAAGATTTTTAGGATGTAATCCTAGTACATCTTTATTTAGTTTTCACTTTTATCAGATTCTTAAATAGAATCAAAATCAAACTTAAGTATTAACATTTCCACTTGAGTGGCCTCTGGTGAATTATAACTTAATAAACAACTTTAAGGGGATAGATCACAATTGCAAAAACTCCAGAATGCGACGAATGGTGCGAGCTAGGTATTTGGCTTGATGCTCCATGGAAAGGGGGTTGATTGGGCCTTGTAGCCAATGATAATGGCCATCATCGAGAACCCAAGTTCGACAATGAAGATGAACATTGTCGTTTTCACATTGACACTCTTCAAACCTTTTTGGTGTGACTCCACAAGCAGGGACAAATTCTAAATAGATTGTTAAGGCATGTGGGTTAGGAAATAATCAATGATCCCATGCCGAACGATCAACTCGAGTGCACACCACTCTTCTCAATGGTTCTTTTTCGCATGACCATTGAGAGACATTCACGTCAAACCATGCTTCTTCAAGCTTTTCCTTTTCTACTAGTGAAACTGGAAGATTCGAAGGTGTAACAACATCATCCGCCATGACTAAATTCTCATATACATCAACAAAAACCAAGAAGGTAGTAGAAACAATGTGGTACTTGTGTTCAAAAGGGGTTAAGGCTTTTTTATTTAACAAATTAGGGTAGGCGTAAGGTGTGGGAGTGACGGTGGAACCTCATGAAAACTCAAACATCCTAGATCTAATGGATTCATCGAACCCTAATTTTGACGGTGGATCTAAAAGTATGTGGGGGTTTTTGTGATGTAAATTTTAATTCCAATTTACTATGTATTACATAATTAATTAGTGCATGGAAAAATAAATAATAGGGGATATCAAAAGAATAAATGGTATGCGGGGATGTTACTTCAACCATTGAATTGATTCAGTTAAGTAAAGACTCAAGGATGTTTACTTGTTACTACCGATAAATTGTCCTAGTAATTAGTTACTTGAAATAATTAGGATGAAGAAGTAGGATGTGAGGGTCAACGGACAAAAAGGATAAGGATGAAGCTCAAGAACCTCGTCAAGATATCCAAGATAAGGGAAAGGATGAATCCTCCAATCCCATTAGTCATGAGGATTGTCATCCTATTTGATTAGAGGATGGAATATTTTTTTTGTGTCTCATTGGGCCTAAGAATTCTCGTCTTAAAATCAATTGGAGGGCAAATCATTCTCAATTCTTGTTGGCTTTTGAGGGATGAAAAGGCCATTGATTGGAGGGGAGGATTTTGAAGCTTCCATTGGGCAAGGGGTACAAGCTCAAGGAAAGGTCATGGAGGCTTACCAAGGGAGAGGGAAGTCTTTTAGGGTTGGGGAAAGGAAAAAGGAAAAGAAAGAATGTGTGAAAAAAAATTAAAAAATATTTTTTGTGTGGAAAGGTGTTGTTCATGAGAGACATGTGTGCAAAAATTAAGCATGGAAGGATTTCCATGACAAAGCCTCTGGGTTTTATTTCAAATAGTTGTTCCTCCCAAATCCACTATTGGATTTGTGTCAAAATTAAAACGATTCTTGTTTAGGAGGTGTAGAAAGTTCTCTCCAAATTTCAGCATCATCGGTTTGGTTATAAAGGAGCTACACTTGTCGGAAGTAAAGGGGGTTGAATTTTTATTTATTTTTTCCTCAATCTAAGCAAAGTGATTCTTAGTCCCAAGGCTTAATTCTTGATAAAAATAAATAAAAACTTATAAGATTTTATAACATGGCTCCTTTTATATTAGCTTTTCAAAAATCCAATGCATGTTAAATTATGAAGTTATATGTAGATGTTATGACGAATGGAACAAGAAGGGTTCAACCATCAAACGTGACATTGAATGAACATCAACATAATGCCCCTTCACATTCCATCACAGTGAGTTACGATTCTCCCACAATGTCTTTGTATCTTCCAAGTGGACACAACGCATTAGATTTTTAGTGAACTTCATTGCATTACATTGAACCACCTTGCTTGTTCAACTACAACTACATAGTAGTTCCACTTCCAAGTGAGTTTTGTGAGTGCATATTTTCATATTGAAGGTGTGCAAGAATGCCTCACACTATGAGTCAAACTTGTTGGACCAATTTCATATAACAACCTTGGACAACTGACCACTCGGAAAGAATCCTGACTATTTCGGCAAAATCTCATTTTTGGTGTGTAAGGTTTAAGTGGTTAAAATTAGTTTGTCCTTCAATATGTTATAGTTATTGGAGATTTTCCATGAATTTTGTAATGGTAATTTGGGGTGGGTTATGACAGAACTGCATCTTTTTTTTTGTAAACCAAAAGTTTTGGATCTTAACATCTATTGGGCATGTAATTTTGATTATGCTATGAAGGGTGGGAAAAATGTAACTACAAGGAGTGTGAGGCTAAGGAACAAGCAAATAAGGAGCATCTTTGTAAGCAATGGTTCAACAAATGAAAATGCATTTACAGTGCATTTTCTTATTCTTCTCCTTTTTTTTCATTTTTCATTTGGACATTGTTTTTCATCATTGATGTAAATTGTTCATGTAGGTAGTACCAATGTAAGCGTAATAATGTATTTGGGTTTTGGGTAGATAATATGGGATCTTAGTGGATGAGGTCGTATAAGTAGGACGGAGTGATGCTATTCAAGAACCATCTTTCACATTACTGAAACATTACAATTCCAAAAAACAATGCAAGACTACATGTTACCATAATCTAGAGGAATTTCCTTTTCTTTTACAAATTATAACAATTATCATCATTTTGAAGTTCATTGATTCAATGGGAACTATGATTCTACTGAGTTTTAAATCAAAATATTATGTTCAAGATCCTAGCCTCCACACATAATATCTTCAATTCTCGATATTCATATATAGTTGAACCATTGGAGATATAATTATTGGGATGGTGTTGGTCATTGATGTACCCTACATGTTTTATAGGCTTTTATAATCTTTTCACTTCCTACATTATTTACTTCCACTTTGTTTCATATTAATTTCAATTTATAATGGATATGGGGTCAAAATCTTTCATCTATTTATCTAAGTGTTAGTTTTCTTGTTTGGTTTGCAGGTTAAAAAAGGAAATTCCATACAAGTAGTACAACATTAGTTCATATTTGAATTTTGGCAAATTTGTATATATTTAGTTGAAAATTTATTGTATGTCAAGGAAGATCTAATTAGTCCTGATGTAAAGAATAAATTCTTACTTTCCTTCCATTCGAGCTTTATACATTCATTAATTTCTTGATTAAGTTAAGCATTGAGTGCAAACCAACATAGAGATTTATTGTTGCTTTTGGAAACATGAGAAACATGAAACACAATTTTGCATGTTTTTTTACTTTAAGTTTTAAGCAGATCATTCAATATTTGTCTACACCCACTATTGATTTCTAATGGAGTCAATGGGGAATAGTTCATCATTGCCATTCGCAATGAGCATGGTGTGATATTTTGTGAGTGATTCATAAGATTACAAATTGAGATTTGAGTTTAGGTACGACTAGTTGGCAAAAAAATTGTAATTGTTGTTGCATGCAAAGAAATTTCATTGTTGTCTCGTAAAGTTTTAGGGTATATTCATGCTTTAAGCTTTAATCTATTGTCTTTGAATTTTCTTATTGCTAGATATGTGAAAAAAAAGAAGGTTGTAGATGTCTATTTAATTGTTTACACCAAGTTCAAAGCAGATTATGATACATTTATCTACACTCATTGTTTGCAACTCATGAAATACCATTGGGAACAATTATAATTAATACACTTTTCAATTCATGGTGACTATATTGGTTTAATACTTTGTGAAAGATACTCACAAGGCCATGACCACACCCCATTCTTGTCTTATTTGCTTTGGTTTGGCCAAATTTAACCAGACAATTTCCCAATTTTCTATCCAATATTAGTAATATATTGTAGTGTAGATTCATGCTCATGTGATATTCAGATTGAAACAAAAGGTATCAATTGGCAATATTTGATTATGAACAATGATGTGGACTTGAATATTTGTTTTCTATGAGGGTTTGAATCTCATAATATTAGTTCCAACGAACATGTTATGACTAGTTTTTGTATCACTTTTGCAATGTTTACAAATTCTACAAAAGTTGTTCCACAAGTTTAGCTATGTTTTTCCTTTACTTAATAGGCATTAGTATGTCCCCATAATAGATACAAGTTGATTGATCATCAAGATCAATCTTGAACTTTTGAATAGTTTCATTAACGAGGAATATTTTCTTCATTGATCCTAATGTCAATAATGAATATATTTGGTTGTTGTTTATAGTTTAATGAGTTGTCTCTATATTTGTGGTTCGATAGTGCGGCATGTTTATGAATCTCATCAATCAATTCAACTTGCAAAGTCCCTCTCTTTATTCGTAGCATTGTTGAAAGGACTTCACGTGCAATACGAAAAATTATAAGTGTGTCATGTTTCTAGTTTCTAGAAAACAAAAAACACAACAATATGGGGTCAAAATCACAAAAGTTATTGAAACTAAATATCTAGTAGTTGTTTCCATAAAAAAAGGTGTCCAATCACATGTTACTATAAATTATGGCTCTATTAACCCCCTTATCTTTGATTTGGATCTAGATTCATATGATTTTTTTCCACAAGTGAAATTCTATGGCTACCAATGGGCACCATTGTGAAATATGTGACTAGATGTTTCAATTAGGCACAAATATGGAAGAACACAACTTTAGACTAATCCATCGAAGTTTGATGGAAGCCTCCACACAATTGATAGCCAAGAATTTCCACTAATTTTGAGAGCAATTAAACTTTCAGAGGTTTCAAGAGTAGGAAATTTTTGTTTGAGTAGGAATTATAAACGATAATGTAGGTATGAAATGTTTATGGAAACCAATGTTCAAGTTTATATGCATTGTCTTTTCAAACGACCCTATTAACAATGAATATTGGCATTGTTCCATGCTAGGGTCAACATTCACAACCCCTTACATTAGCAATGTGGGAAGAACCAAATCGTTGGCATTAAGAGACCAGGATGGGATCCAAATGTTAGATGAAATGTCACACAACATTGTGACAATGAAAAAACCTTTGGATTGGATTGTAATTATGTATAACCGCATGCTTTTATTAAACATAAAAATTGGTTTAATAAATGGGTTTATTACTTGAAACACAATCATAAGCATGGTTGCATCCAATTACATCTAATTGCATATGAATTACTTATAGGAACACCAAATTACATTCTACCATCATTAGCAAAAAATCCTTCTTTTTTAACCAGAGTTTTCAACTACATGACATTTGCAACTATGTTTCAACTAGATTTTTTAATTTAAAAATAAAATTAGGGCAATTACCAATTAAATCTACTTGTCTACTATGTTGGTATATAGTTGAAAGCATTTTTGAATTGGGTGTTCATTTGCCAAATATTCCCAACATCAATAATGTCGCTGAGTTGAATGCCCAATTATGTTGGTAAACAATCTGAAGCATGTTTCAACTGAATCATTTTCAAAATATTCTTGGCATCTAAGGTTCTTTAGTTGGCATACAGTCAAAACATTGACTAGTGCCCAACTATTTTGGTGACACCATCAACACACATAGATGGATGATGTTTATTCATTTTTTATACACATGATATTTTAATATTTGTTTAACATTACGATAAACAATCATTAAACAATAATGTACCCTATGTCATTGGCCCAAGTTAAAATGCATTTAATTGAATTTTCCTTCCAAACCCCTTTTTACAATTTGTTTTAATTTCCAATAACAATACCCACTAAATATTCAATAATTTTGTTCACATTTTAGGTTTCAAAATTACAAAATAAACTTGGTGAGGGCTTTCAAACAATACCAAAAGTGCCCCCAAATTATAATATAGTTTTCAATCTTGGTTTTTAAAAGAAATTCAATGAAAAAATGGTTCAATAATTAATAATTCCACGCCGTATTTCCAAAATTCTAAACCAAGTCAATGCACCCCTATTCATTGAGAACTTTCTAATGATAAGTTCCATAACATAGCCTAAAACACCATGGTTTGAGAGATATGATTAAAACAAAACAAAACAAACTACCTTCCTTCATGGATAGATAACATAACGTATATTATTGGCCTCGAGTGTGAACACACTCAACTCATTTTCCACTCTAAACCCATTTTTTGGTAATTTTTTTGAATTTTCAACAACAAAACTCATTCAAAATTCAACATCTTCCACATCTTTTGTATGAAAATTATGATTTAAATTTCATTAAATTTGACTTTATGACTACTTTCCAAGAACACCAAGTACACCTTTGGATTCAAGTACAATTTTTATTTATGATTTTATTAATGTTTACTAATAAAGTGGTTCAATAATAAGTAACCTTTGCATTGTAGCTCCAAAACATTTCAACCCAAGTTAGTGCACCCCTACTCATTATTAAGTTTTCAAAAATATTGATAGCATTACATGAAACAATTTGGGTTGGGAAATCTCAACATTATAAAACAAAATAAAACAAACTATCTACCTTCATATATAGATTAAATTATGTGTAATTTTTTTTGTATAAAATGAATGGTTATGTATGATGCAAATATTTTTTTGTGCATATAAATAGTAAAATTTGATTTAAAAATAAAATTCAAGGAAATTCTATAAGTTTGTAATAATGTGCATGTTCAATACACCTAATTATTATTCATATGTAGACTGAATTTTAGTTTATAACATATTAAATAACGATACATAATTAAGAATTTTGTGGAACTCTAATGTTTATTCATTTCTATACACATGATATTTGAATGTTTGCTTTAAATTGCAATAAACATTAAACTACATGTAAATTATATTTGTATAAATGAATGATTATCTATGATGTAAATATTGTTTTGTGAATACAAATATTAAATTTTAATCTCAAAATAAAATTAAGGAAATTTTGAAATATGAATTTGCAATAATGTCTGTTCAATATATGTACTTTTTATTATTTGGTAAAACAATTGTTAGTTTACAACAAATCAAGTAATGAAACATAATTAATAATTTTGTGGAACTTTAATGTCTATTCATTTGTATACATATGATGTCTTGATATATATTTTAAATTACAATAAAAATTAATTAATTATCAAGGTGCACATAAATATTACACTTTAATTTGAAAATAATTTATAAAAAATTATGCAATATAAGTCAACTTAATATTGTGTATGTTCTATACATACATAATTTATTATTTTTATGTAGATTTGATTTTGATTTAAAACATATATTGTAGTGATGCTTAATTCATATTTTTTTGGAATAATGTTCAATACATGTGTAATTAATTATTTCCATATAGATTTTATTTTATAACATATCATGTAATGATACATAATTAATATTTTAAAATGTTTTCATTTTTATTTGAATGTTGGCTATTAGTTATGGTATTTTTTCATTTTGTCATTTTATTATATATTTATTGTTAAATAATAATAATAATAATAATAATATAATATATAATTTTAGAAAATTATGTTAATTGAAAATATTATTTTAAAATTATATATTTTGTTTTCTTATTTAATATTCACTATATTAGCTAATAATAGTTCCAAAAAAATAGATAAAAATATGAATAATTATAATAAAATAACTAGCTTAATTTAACTATTAGCTATATTATTATTATTATTATTTGTAATTAGAGCCAATTATTAATTATCAATACATTATAATTATAATCATAATTTAAATATAATTTAAATATTATTATTAAATATTTTTATTTGAATGAATTTTTTATTTTATGAAATGTTACAAGAAGTTATAATGAAATCAGAATTTCAAAAAATATTTAGTAATAACTATTAATTATTTAATAGAAAAATACATTTGATTGTTGATTTTTGTGAAATTTAAAAAATCACCATAGTATTTTTAAAATGATGATAATATGTTCAATTATTTAATTATAAAACTATAGAAGTAAAAATAGTTGATGAATAATTATTACAAATAATTAAGGTGAGTAGTTAGACCTAACCTAGGTAGATTATTAGTTTAGGGTTAGGCCTAACTAAACTTAGGATACACATTGTTGGAAAGCTTTTGAGGAGAGCTATAAGTTTTCTTCAGACTTCATCCTAATCAAAGGTTTAAGTTGGGAGTTATAAGCTCCCAAAGTCCAAGGAGTCCAAACCGGGACAGTTTCGAGATTCCTCCCTCGAAGTCCTAGGACTAAAAGCCATTCGGATGTGGGTGCCACAGAGCAACACATAGAATACTATAATGGGGGAAGGTGGTGGCTTCCTCCGAGTCCGAGCCGTGGTGAGTCAAGTGAGTCTGTGTTGCCCATTGCTTGTCCCAACACCAAGAGTGATTCTGAATGTGAATTAACTAACTTGTTAGTTGGTTTTAGATGCATGACCAAGTAACTAAATAAGTTGTCCCTCTTCCTAGTCTAATCCCGGAGCTTTCAGCACGCCCCTCTCACCCCCTTTAGTATTGGAAGTTGGGAACGGCACCAAGTTCCAACTACTTTCGCTCTTTAACATAGTTGGACTCTTTTTAGGTCTAACAAGGAACTTGGGGGCGCATCAGTGGCTCTTTGAACCATTAGGCAAGCCTAGCGAGTACATAAATTGAGAGTCAAAAACATAATCTTGCACTGGAAGTTGGAAATAACTATAGCACGAAATCAAAGATTTCGTACAAAATGGCAAGGTTGAACAAGCTCTATGTGAAACATGCAAAGTCCAACGAGGGAGAGAATGAGGGAGAAGGAGGGTAGCAAACCAAATGTTGTAGGAGTTCCCAACACATCGGCGACATTTTTTCGCTTTGCAAAAAGTGCAACAAGAGATAGAAGCGACTATTAGCTAACGAGTAGCACAAAGATGAATACTTGACGTGCCCCCAAGTTCCTTGTTAGACGCAAAAGGGTCCAACTATGTTAAAGAGCGAAAGTAGTTGGAACTTGGTGCCGTTCCCAACTTCCAGCACTAAAAGGGGTGAGAGGGACATGCTGAAAGCTCTAGGATTAAACTAGGAAGAGGGACAACTTATTTAGTTACTCGGTCTTGCATCAAAACCAACCAACAAGTTGGTTAGTTCACTTTCGGAATCACTCTTGGTGTTGGGACAAGCCACGGGCAACACGGACTCACTTAACTCACCACGGCCCGGATTCGAGGGAAGCCACCACCTTCCCCCATATAGTATTCTCTATGTTGCTCCACGACACCCACATTCGAATGGCTTTTAGTTTTGAAATTCCTAAAGAGGAGTCCCGAAACTGTCCCAGTTTGGACTCCCGAGACTTTGGGAACTCATAACTACGAGCTCTGACCTTTGATTAGGATGAGGTCTAAAGTAAACTTATAGCTCTCCTCAAGAGCTTTCTAACGGTGTGTCGCACTCCACTTGCACATACCAAGGTCGGGTTGATTCCCGAATTTTAGTGGTCGGGAGTCAAATTGCCAGTTTGACTCCTGACCCTTCTTTTGACCATAACTTGTGCTGCAGATGTTTGAATGGCTCATGCGAGGACATTTTTTATATCTACATTTGAAGACCTTTCCAATGATATAAAGAACACCTCAAGGCGAGGTGTTTTGTCCCCTGCAATCGAGTTCTAAAGTTTTGGGAGTCCCAGAGGACTCCAAGTTCCCACTTTTGGGAGTGCGAGTCTCCTTCTCACACTTGCCTCAAAGTGGGGTTGCAATAGTACTAAAGACAATTGTGGAAAGGTTGCAATTTTTTGTTTCTACAATCTTTTTGCAATTCTCACCTCTAAAACGCACCAACTCTCTCCTTAAGTGCAAGTTTCTTCCCTTGTTTCGTAACATCACTGAAAGCCGATCCAAGAGCGACAACTTAAAAAGTGAGGAAGAAACACGCAACCCTAAACCTAAACACTAGAGCGTTGAGACGTTTGAAGAAAAAATTTCCTCCCGATCACGAAATCCCTTAAACCTTACCCTTCTTGGTTTTTTCATGACCAACATTTTTGTTTATTAAAAAAAAAGTTTAGGAGCCCCCCCCCCCCCCCCCCCCCCC
>Ga0116228_10004285_pt1 | contig 12635 bp, 13 predicted proteins | sample S1TSphfallax_2_FD_89694 | JGI IMG/M metagenome (GOLD analysis project Ga0116228, IMG submission 89694) | Host-associated microbial communities from peat moss isolated from Minnesota, USA - S1T2_Fc - Sphagnum fallax MG | ecosystem: Host-associated > Plants > Peat moss > Unclassified | place...
GGAAATTTTAGGATATGGTTTTCAGGACTTAAGATCTCAACTTTGGGGCCTGGATTTTCACACTCGCGGTTTCTAAGACCGAAACTTGAAAACTTTTAGGACGTGATTTTCAGGATGTGGGATCTCAATTTTGGGACCTGGATTTCACACAAGGGGCTTCACAGTGGCCTTCGGCCACGGGCACCCACTAGTTGCAATGAAGTCACAAATGGAGATGTTGCACATTTGAACAAATTTCAGGAAGGATTACATGTTTTCCATCAATGACAAAACATAAGCCAACCCAAACAACAAGTGTATGTTTGGTTGGCAAAAGGCCCAAGTTTGCATGCCACAACCGGAAAAACTTAGAAAAGTGAATGCGTATCTAATGTAACTTGCAAATATGAAAGGACAAGGAAAAAAATCACCTTTGCCACCTAGTCAGAATTATGATCTATTTGCATCACTATAAACAATGGATGATATTATGCCATAATCTTCTTTAAAGATTCCAACATTGACATCCATCGTGTTTTAACATTTTAAAAAATCTTATTCTTAGGTTTGTATCTAAGGTTTGAAATAATTTCTAAAATTTCAAGTGCCTTTTTGGATTGTGTTTGAAATAGTTACACATGTTCATCATGAAGTTTTTGATTTTCCCAATGAAGGTCAAATTCCCCAAAGATTGGATTACCAAGTTTGCTTTATGGGCAACACAATGAACACCCATAAAAATTGGTGCCTAGGAATCCTTGATTTGTTTTGTGATTCTTGTTTTCCTACCTTGAAACACATTCACCTTGTTCACTCCAAAACATAATAGTTTTTTAACCAATTATTCCCTATTTAGCCCCCCACCTTCAACAATGCTGTCATTATAACTTTAATGAGGTTGTTGGGTGAAAACATGGTAAAGTATACAATTCAATTACCTTGGCAGACTTCTTGTCAAGCTAACAAGAACTAGGACTAAAACCCATCATAAAATTATTATACATTTAATATTTTTATTTAAATGATGAATGTTAAATGTTAGTTTCAAGTATATTTTTCTAAATGTAAGTAAATTTTGCAACCTATTTTTTGCAATGTAACATTTGTTTCAAGTATGTGTCATATATATTCTACCAAAGATAAAGTAAATTTTATTTATTTTCCTTCCTTTGAATATATAATGATCTTTATGTTATAACTTCACGCAAATTTATATCAATAATTTTTTTAATGAAAAAATATTTTTGAACACCATATTGGCCAGTTAAATTCAAAAGTACTTGTTCCCTACTTTTATTATTCCAAAAAAAATCAAAATTTGTAATCAATTTAATATAAACCAAATGGAAAGCACCATGGTTTCAAAATGACATTTAAGTAAAAATTGAACTTACTTTCTTGTGTTTTCATGAAAAACTGTCTATTATTAAACTTGATATTTTTTTCGTCAACTTTTTATATATAAAATACCATGTTTTCACCTTGTTAGAATCTAATCCATCTATCATCCTATCAACACAAACCAAAATTGGTTTCTAGTCCAACAATTAACAACATAAACATGAACACATATTCACAACCCATTGTCTATGGTTGTAACTTCATCACAAGACAAGGCAATGAATTGGGCAACTTGTATAGCTTTAAGAATGGCATTCTTAGCTTGGGTGTTTGTGAATCCAGTAAATATCCAACTTGCAAAATTTGATTAGCACATGGTTACTTTGTTTGGAACACCTAAATTAACAAACAACTCATACCAAGGTCTTGTATTCCAACATTGGATGGCCATGGGTAAAAACATGAAACAAAGTTTTAAATTGAACCATTTTTTGATTACTTTCACTCATTGGTTTGTTTACTTGAATCAAAATTATCTCGGGACCCTTTAGGGAATACAATCTCATATTTTTCAAATGGGCACAATCTGTAACAATGTAGGTCTCACCCTTCTTCACCCCAAGCCTCAGCAAGTTTCACACAACAACCTTGCAACTTGCATGTTTTGTGAGTGTATCCCATTAACACCCAATAATCTTGTCGTTGCTTTTAATTGAAGAACAAAAAATGTATTTCATGCTTTGAATAAACCCCTTTTCATTCATTATCCTTTTGCCCATGGTAGGTTGGTTGCCCACTCTACTTGGAATTTTTTGGTGTTATCATAAGGTTTTTTCTATATCTTCTCAACCCCAACTACATTTTGTTTTTTTATAGGCAACTCAAATTAAAAAAGGTTAGATTGGGAGTTTGAAAAATTCACAATCTCTTTAGGATTTATGGACTTAAAAAGGATTTTAAGAATAACATCAAAGATTTTAAGAATGACATTAGACATTACAAAACTTGAACTCAAGTTGTGCAAATTTGGTGGGCTTTGGAAATTTGGTGTAGGAAGGCCTTCAAGTGGGTTGATAATAGATTTATGAAACCATGCTTCACTTAGAGGTGATTTGGGCCATTAAAAGAATTAAACAATCTAGGAAACATGTTGGAATCACTCACAAGGCACAATGGCATGGTAATCTTAGGGATTTTGGACAAATTAAAGTATTGGAACATTAAAGAAGACATGAATGATGTCGAATGTTGTGTGCATCAAATTCAAATAGAAGCTTTGGAGGTTTTTGAGGTAATAATGAACATATAATGTGGATTTTACAATCTATGGACGAACATTTAACAACTACCAACAACAATTGAAAAGGAAATCAATAGACAATGATTAAAGGAAGAGAGAAATTGACATACATAATTTGAAGAGGGAAATTGACAACAATTATAAGAAATACATTTAAGAAATGCATTAAAAATTTGCAATAGCTAGCGTGGATAATCGAAGAAGGAACTTGACAAACATTGGATAAACATAAGACATATAATAATGGAAGGGAATCAATAGTAGAATTAAGGATACTAATTGAAAAGGGAAATCGATAGACATCGATTGAATGGAATCGATATCATAACTTAAGAAGCACATTTAAGAAACACACTTAAAAATCAAAATAGCTAGCATGGACGATCGAAGAAGGAAATTAACATTAAATAGACATTGGACAAAAATTGGATAGACACTAATTAAAGAAGGAAATTGATAGACATTGATTGAAGGGAATTGATAGTAGTACTAAGAAGCACACTCAAGAATTGGAATAGTTGGCATGGATGATTGAAAAGGGAAATTGACATTTGATAGACATTGGGCTTAAAGGAATTGATAGAAAATGTAAAAAGCACATTTAGGAAGCGGGTTTAGGAATTGCAACAACCATTGATGATTGAAGAAGGAAATCAACATAACCCTAAATTTCAACCTCACAAAACTTAGAGCTTATAACATATTGAAGAGAAAACTTTTAAGAATCTAAATGGTAGACATAAATAAATTAGGGTTTTAGGGAGGATTCATGAATGTCAAACCTTGAGGTATGAAGACATTATTTATGGCTCATTGGAACGTTGTCAAACCTCAACTCCAAATCACCCCCACACAATCCCCAAAAAAATCATCTTGCCATTTTTCAAAGCTCAAACAATAATTCCATCAAGTTTGCAATGTGCATAAATCCATAAGGGTTGAGCATAGAAAATGTTCAAAGTTTTTATAAACTCATGAAGTTCTAAACCTAAATAGTAAAGCATAATGGGATGGGATGAAGACTTGAGCTTTAAAGATAGTAGCCATTTAATTTTCAAGGACTATAAAATGAATGAAGCTCCAACATCTTGCCATTTGCAAACATACGCCATGTAAATTTTTAGTAAAGAAAACTAATCTGGCAATACCAATTCATGATGGTAAACAACTTTCTTGATGGTAAATCTTTCATGATGAAAGATTTGCACTTAGTGATGCACGGGATGATGATGGTGACAAACATCTTGAAGGAAACGAGCTTCTCACACCAAGGCTTGAATTGCTAGCTGACAATGGTGGCTAGGGTTTAGGGTACTCATGGGCAACTAGTTTACATTGGCAAACGCTGAAACCCTAAACATCCTAGTGATGAAACCCATTGAATTGGATCCAAACTGGCAACATCTCGGTTCATTCACCATCTTGGATGATGAATTGGATTTTGAAACCCTACATGGGCCCATTGTGCATCCCCAACCAAGAGCAAAATCAGGTCATCGATCACTAGGAAAAAAAAGGTTCGTGAGGAACGAAAAATAATTAATACAAGACTTTAAATATGATAAACATTGATAAAGGAACAAATGGCTCCTATTGCTTGGAGATGCTTGAAAGGGTAGGTTATGCACTTGAGGTTGGGTGACCTTCAAGTGAAGAGAGGTTGGGTGGTCTTGTGGCCTTAAGCTTAAGTGAAGAGAGCTAAGGCCATGAGATCATTTCAACATGCTGAGGACATTCCCGGAAGTGCCAGGTCAGACTTAGTCACCTCCCTTGTCCTATGCCCATTGTTTTGGCCATTGCCATGTCCTCAGGTCTTACCCAACATGTAAAAACACCCGTGATTTTTCTATTTTTTTTTTTTTTTTTTGTGTTGTTACATGTTGCTTTATCAATTATAAAATAAATGACAACCCTTTAAATTATTATTATTATTTTCCCACCCCCATGATATACCCGTTGCATATCATTGGAAAATTTGAAAAATAAAATAAAAATTTCAGATAAGTCTTAATAATGCCTGGTCTGAGTGGGCATTCCATTTTCACAAAACACACCCCCCCAAGGAGAGCAGACCCACATTTTGTATGAAAAGGACCGGGTATCAAGTTGGGTATCAAAGTCGATAACCATGGTCATCGAAATTCAACCACCCAATTTTGTTGTGTAACCGCAAGGATAAAAAATTTAGACCCATTTCTTATATATATATATATAGAGAACCATTGTTCTCAAATGCTTTTGAAAACAATCAAATATCCGCGGAAAGCCGTTGGATTTTTGGTGGTTCTTTCAGAGAGACTCGGCGGTTCTTTGAACTTGATTTGTTGTTTCTCTCAAATACCACCCGGGCTCAATGGTTTGTTTGATTGTGGAAATATTCAAATACCCGGGCGCAATGGGTGTTTGATTATGGGAATATTCAAATACCCGAGCACCAGCGGGTATCAATGTATTTACTGTAGATTGTATAACTACAGTATAGTCAGCGACAGCCGTATTGTATTTTGTATCAATAGCGAACATGTACGTATAGTCAACAGCGCCGTTACGGTGACCGGAGACCGGATACATCGGTCGCCGCTCTGCGTCTATCTCTCTCTCTCTCTGGAAGCGGCCGTACTCTCCGCTGCCTGCGCGCACGATCGATCTCGTTAGATGCAAAGAGCTTTTGCATCGCGCTGCGAGAATCACTGGATTGTTGAGCTGCTGGAACGCCATTTACAAAGAATAGTCTCTTTGTATTGATTTACAGTTTTGCAGAAGATGGTCTGAAACGAATTTGAGTTTAGGGCTTCTAGTCTTGGTTGCATAGCTGTTTCTTCTCTGGAGAAGAGGAGAGAGAGAGAGAGAGAGAGAGAGAGAGAGATCTTTGTGGAAGCTCGTGTTTCATTTGCGATTGGGGTTTTTCTTTTTTCCCCCCCCCTCCCATTCCAAAATGGGAGTTTTTGGACCTGTGGTGTTGTGATGATTCATCTGGTGAGTTGGAAGAAGACGGGGGCAAGACAGACAGATCTGGCGTCTGATGGTTGCAAGGGACAGTTTTGTGTTTGTTTGTGTTTGTGTTTTTTTGGGGGGGGGGGTGTTTGTGGGTCGAGAGGGAATCACTTTGCTTGCAGGAAGGATAGTGGGTACGTATAGAAAATAAGACATCTAGTGTTTGGGGTTGCAAACTGAGGCTGCAAGTATGCAGATACTGAATAAGCTGAAGCAGCTGGACGCATATCCGAAGGTCAATGAAGATTTCTACAGCCGTACTCTTTCGGGCGGTCTTATCACTGTCATTTCTTCAGTTTTTATGACTCTCCTTTTCATCACAGAGCTACGTATGTATGCTTCGGTTCATACTCTTGATTCGCTCCTCCTTCCCTCAACCTCCCTTCTTGCTAGAGTCTTGGTCTTTCACTTTTTCAACGAAGTGGGGTAGATCCATCGAGAGAAATGACAAAAAAATGAAGCTAATTCTTGAGGTTTTGGTTCCAGGATTATTTTTCTATCCACAAACAACAAATCAGCTTGTAGTAGATACTGCCAGAGGAGAGACTCTTACCATCAATGTAAGTTGTGTGGTGCCCCCTCCCCCTTCCCATCGACCTCAGATTTGTTTTAACAACTCTCAAACCTTTTCTTTAGAAAATTCTCAACATCTGATCTGTGCACCTAGAAATCATTTTGAAGAACTTCCCAACATCAGATTGTGTGCATTGCGAATTGTGCAAAAAAATCATTTCAATTTGCAGCCCAAAACTAAGAAAGTGCAACACAGTTCTGCAAATTTTAGGGTTTTTCTGAATTTAGGGTTTTGATGGTGATACTGTCTCTTTGGGATCCCCCATTTGAGCTTTTTTTGTGTCTTTTATTGGCATGTTGTGAAGTTTGATTTGTTAGTCATTTGGGAACTTTTATTGATTTTTGCAAAATATTATCTTGTGTGAAGCTCGATATTACATTTCCATCTTTAGCATGTTCTGCTGTCAGTTTAGATGCTCTGGACATCAGTGGAGAGCAACACCATGACATTGTAAGTTTTTTCTCCTCCATTGGATCTATTATTGGTTTTGCTCTCCTCTGTTGTACAATGTCTGCTATAAGTTCTGTTCTCCTCTGTTGTCCATTGTCCGTTGTAACTTTGCTCTCCTCCAAATTGTCCATTGTTGCAAGTGGCAGTGTGCTATAAGTATTTTTTTTAAGGGAATTCTGTACAAAACCGGTTGTCTAACCAAGTGTTTTTCATGAAACAGAGGCACAACATTTTCAAGAAGAGACTGGATCCATCCGGCAAGGAGATTGCAGCCCCAAAAGCAGATTTTATCAACAGGCCCAAGGTATCATTTATCTTGTGCGTGAGAACTGTAGTTTGATTAGAAATTGAAATCCGCAGTAGTAGCCTTACATGCCATAGGTTTTTAGGGTGGAACATGAATTCTGGAATCTGTGTATGTTCATTGTTTTTGTGCTGAAAGTGCATTGCTTCTAATCTTCTATGTTTTTTTGAAAATGATCAATAGATTGGGAAGCCTTTGCAAAGGCATGGAGGCAGCCTTGAAGAAAATGAGAAATACTGTGGTTCTTGCTATGGTGCAGAAATGGTGAACATTCTCTGACAGATTTTTTTTCATTACCACTGTTAATATCATGATTGTCCTAGTTTTCATTTTTATTAGCCGTTGCACATGCTTTCTAAGTGATGCTAAAAATTCATTTGCTGAGAGAATGGAACTCAAACTTTTTTTCTTTTGGAATGGGATGGATGGTGGTTTGCAGTCAGATGACCAATGTTGCAACTCATGTGAAGATGTGCGAGAGGCATATCGCCAAAAGGGTTGGGCTATAGGAGATCCTGAGATCATTGATCAGGTTTTTATGATAAGATCTGCTTCTGGTTACTGGAGCTTTTTATCCACAACATCTGCACATTTCCTCCTTGTTGGAGATAAATTAAATTTGGTGATCATGTTATTGTCTCCATCTTGCAAATACTCAAAAAGTTGGGTGTGTTGGGTGGCAGTGCAAAAGGGAGGGATTTTTGCAGAAAATCAAAGAGGAGGATGGTGAGGGATGTAATGTGTATGGACACTTGGAGGTCAACAAAGTTGCTGGAAATTTTCACTTTGTATCTGTGAATTCCTTTCAGCAAGTGAACATGCTTCTCCTTGGCTTCCTGGAGTTCCAGATGGAAAGCTTCAATGTACTACTCCCTTGTCACTTTTGTTTCTCTCTCTCTCTCTCTAAGTGTTGAGAAATTTTTTAAAACCAAGAAGGTATAACAAAATGTGCAGGAGTTAGTAGTAGCTAACCATGTGTAACAGCTGGTACCAATAGGGTAGTTGATGAAATTCTACTCAACTATGTATCAGGGAATGCTGTCAAATTTCGAACATTACTTTGTCATGGGATGTGTTTCTCCATGTTGTGAAATTATTGCACATTATGCACTGAGCACACTGTCTTTTTTAGTATCAAATGTCCTTTCTGAAGTATAATTTTGTTGGTCTTATCATTGATGTTATCATGGCAGGTCAGCCATAAAATTAATAAGCTCAGTTTTGGTGATCACTTTCCCGGAGTGGTGAATCCACTGGATAGGTATGTTCTGCTCACATTTGTCTCTCATATCCCTTCATTGGCATTTCAAAGTTTGTTCATATTGAGTGCTCTCTGCTGGTGGTGGAGCAGATATTATCCTCCTAGGGCATCAACTTCTCAAGTGTTCTACCTAAGGCCTGAAGCCTAAACAGCAAGCATGCATACAGCCAGAAAGCAAAAAAAATCCTAATTCTGTGACCTGCTCTGCTAGGAAATGACTACCCAAATGTGTTGATGAGGTACCCTACAGTATAGTAGCAAGGATAAACTCAGTAAAAAACTAACAGAAATGTAACACAATTCACAAGAAAGGCTGCTTGTTTGTGAAATCATTGTGACATATCAACTTGTGTGGACGAATGGAGGAACAGGGTGGTGAACATTCAGAAATCAGCTCATGGCATGTATCAGTATTTCATCAAGGTGAAATTGTTATCTGCTTGCTAGCTTGCTCCTTTGAAGACCATTTTTCTTACATTCTGGTTGCCCTAAGTTTTGAGCATATTATCATATAGTACTCTACACCCATTGTTGGCAGCTGATGAAATTTTGTTTCAACCATTGTATTCAGTTCAGGGTTCAGGGTCTGGGGGATAGAGGGTCTTGGGGGCTTTTAATTCTCTAGGATCCTATGGCTTGACAAAGTAACAGACAACCAGGGGATGATTTTGTTCACTTTCTGAAGCAGGTGGTACCAACACTGTACACTGACATCCGAGGTCACAAAATTGCAACAAATCAGGTGTGCCAAAGTACTTCTAGCCCAGAACTTAAGACATCTTCAAATGGCAGTTGATTTTGTGACAATGTTGTAAAAGGAAGTTCAGCTAAGTCTATGTTAATGGAGGGAGAAGAATCTTCGAGTGCTGTTTGAAGATTAGCGAAGAAGAAAGTTCAGGAAAGTTTTTCTGGTTCTGGCTTGCTTTTGCAGTTCTCAGTGACAGAGCATTTCATTAAAGGAGGATCTGGCTCCCGTTATGTACCTGGGCTTTTCTTTATCTACGATTTGTCACCCATCAAGGTAAGATGATCCATTTTATTCCCTTCATATTTCTCATCTGATAGTGAAACAATTGGGTCAATTGCTCCCCACCTAAATCTTGCTGTTTCATGATCTGCTAGAGAACAGTTTTTGCCACCATTGCCATCATCATGCTGCAAGACTGAACAATTCTCACTAGAGAAATCATCACCAATGACGAACAGTTGTCAATTAACTTGAGCTGTGGATAATGATTAATGGCAGGTGAAATTTGTGGAGGAAAGGGTGTCTTTTTTGCATTTTCTCACAAATGTGTGTGCGATAGTGGGAGGTAATTATTCTCCCCTTTTTGCATTTTGTAGCACTTAGGTGCTGGTTATGGTTTCTCCTGTGAAGACTACACTTTCTCCCAAATTACAAAAATTAATGCATATTTTCTGCCTTTAGCACGTGTTTTGTGCAGATGTGAAAATTTCCACTTTCAGCAATTTCATATGCCGTTTTAAAAAAATTATCCACACCATAGATAACACATGTAGATTTCATACACTGTAGATAACACATGGCTTCTGTGATGCAGGAATATTTACAGTTTCAGGCATCATTGACTCATTTATATACCATGGGCATCGTGCAATTAAGAAAAAGGTTGAGTTAGGAAAGTTGAGCTGAATAGACTCAGCAGGTACTGAAGCATTTTGAACATTTAGCTAGCTAGTCCATCCTTGTGAAAGAACCAAGGAGCCTCAAATTCTGGGCCCTAATTGTTCCCCATCTTGTAGAAGAATGTTAGTCATCCATATGGGAATTTTTCCTCAATAGTTTAGTTCTCATTTGGGCCTTAGTTTCACTGAAATTCAAACTTGTTGACACTATTTATCCATAGTGTTTGCAGCAGCAGCTATTCCCCACCTAAAATCATTTTAGCTCAACAATTTTCAGCAGAAAGATGACAGTACTGAGTCTAGAGCTTGTTGCCTGGATACATCAAGCCAATTATTCGAAGAAAAGCTTGGGTTATGGTCCCCCTTGTTACAGTCAAATTGAGGACTGGAAGTAAAAAGAGGTGGCTGCCAGACCCAGCATTCTCTCCAGGAAGAAGTGATTCCTTTATTGGACCTGGAATTTGATTTACACTAATCACAGTTGTGCCGTTCTTGTGGGTTGTCACCATGGCTCCACCCTCAGATGAATTATTGGATGAAGTATCCATCTTCCCTGTCTTTTGGACAAGATAATATAGTTCCATGTGTACTGAGATTAGATAAAAGGTTCCATTTCTGTGTACCAAAGTTGGAAGCAGGAATCTCACTTTTGAATATTTTACACTAAAGAAAACCTTAAACTCTCCTGAAGAAGGGCACAACAAATTTAAAACCAAATTTTCCTCTGAAGATGGGTGATTCTTATTTCATACTGGTATGGTCAGTTGATTACCTGAGTGTTGGAACTGCTGTGTCTCTGAGTCACATAAACTTGAAGTGATCTTGATCATCAAGAGGTGTAGGCTGGTGTAGTATCATGCTGTCCAAGGCAGCTCGGTCACAAGTTTTGTAGATCACACAATTTCTAGAACTTTGAATTGGGTTTTAGAGTTTCAGAATTATAATCGGATATCACCATAATTCCAAAACATGTCAGTAGAAAAATACCTTGTACTCTTTAGCATTTTAAGGGGTTCAATAATATTGAAAGGTCCATAACAGCTGAACATTTTTTTGTTTTAAGGGGAATAGCTGAAGGTTTTGAAAGGACAATATACAGAATCAAGGAAAAGAAATAGAAGATCAGCAAGTTGATCAATTTTCCAAAACCAAGAATACCCAAAGAAAGAAAAATATTGTAGCTTTTGATGTATTTCTACTGTGGTACTAAATTGTTACCTTAAAAATTAGTAGTTTGTAATGTTAAACAAGTGTTTTGTCATTGAAAAGTGTAATGGTAGTGAACACTAACTGCATTTCAGGATGAGACTGCTGCATGTAGGAGTTGACACATATTGCAAACACAAAGTTGTATGCAATGAGGATAGTTGCTACCATTGAGTTCTCACCAAGGCTGACTCATTCAACTCCAGTCTCCAAAGATGCCTGGCATATCAAGCAACAACCCAAGCGGCGAGTACTGTCACTCAAATCAAAGGAGAAATTCCTGGACTGCCAAACCAAAAAGCAAGTTCAAGGTAACAAGGCAATCAGATACCAAGACTGCTGGCCACTTTTCAGTTTGTCCTAGAAACAGACCTTTTCTTCAGTTAGGTTGGTGATGTCTGTTGAGTCCTGTCATGCCAGAAAAGAAGGGATGAACAAAACATAGATATCTAAGGGTGTTGAGACCAAGAACTACTAAGTGGGCATAGAAAAGCTGCCCAATTAAGATTGAGAATCCTTTAAAACCATCATCTGAAGATTCCAATTGCAGAATCAGACTTAATAAGATGATCAAAAAAATCAAACTCACAGGAGAGAACCAAGGATAACTTACATAGAAAAACTGGAGATAAATCAGACTTTTTAAGACAAACCAAAGAATCAAGCTCAAAAGGAAGAGCTAGAAGTTAGCTAAAGGACTGCACAAATAGTACTCATTGAGATGTCAATTGATTCCTTAAAGCTTGCGAGAACAAACAAGAGGAACAAGCTATCTATCAAGAAATAGGCAAGAAAACAAAACTGCAGAAATACTACCATTAAGCTATGAAGAATCTCCATGGACATAATTTCATTCACATTGTTCAACCAGACATATTTGAAGACTGATGTCAAGGTGACAGTATACCATCAAAACTGCAGACAACTCACTAAAGGTCCAACCTTGTCCTCATGCATCTGGCTACAATGCTTCCACTGTACTGGCAGAGGGTACACCTTTGCCATATGTACCAATGGCTTAAGAGCCATCAAAGAAGCTATGGTTGCACACACTTCAGTCCATGTTCAATGATGGCATCAAGTGCCAACAATTTGCTCAAAATGACAATATATACCTACCTACTTTCAATACTTTGGGTTCTTGTTGAATAAATCCCCAAGCACAAACAGTTTGCCTGCATCCTCAGTGCAACCATGGTACATAATGAAAATGATGATGCTACTGATTGAGACACCTCTTGCATCTTCATTCAGCTATTGAGTAAAGAAAGCCAGTTAGAGAGAACACAAACCCATCCAGTGTGTTTTAAAGACCTCCAAAGCCTCAAAATCTGGCAAGCAAGAAGTGCAATGCAATCTTGCAAAATAGTCACAACTTACTGGGTTTTGAACTGCATCTTCCTTTCCTCAAATGAGCTGACATTGTGAAGCACAGAGTAAAGATAATCTGTAGTATTAAAGCAGGAGACAGCCATCAGACAACCAGATTCAGGACCCCTTCAAAGAAAAAAACAAAACAAAAACTGCTACCATACAAGAGCATAGAACCCAGGTTTAGGGTTTAATGGGGGTGGTTCTA
>Ga0116228_10004286_pt1 | contig 12634 bp, 9 predicted proteins | sample S1TSphfallax_2_FD_89694 | JGI IMG/M metagenome (GOLD analysis project Ga0116228, IMG submission 89694) | Host-associated microbial communities from peat moss isolated from Minnesota, USA - S1T2_Fc - Sphagnum fallax MG | ecosystem: Host-associated > Plants > Peat moss > Unclassified | place: USA...
ATTAATAGAACAACCACCAATAGCTATTAATGTAATAGCCACCAATAAAAATAGCCAGTAGTAGCCATTAATAGAACAACCACCAATAGCTATTAATGTAATAGCCACCAATAAAAATAGCCAATAGTAGCCATTAATAGAACAACCACCAATAACCATTAATAGAATAACCATCAATAGCCACCAATAAAATAGCCAGTAGTAGCCATTAATAAAACAACCACCAATAACCATTAATAGAATAACCATCAATAGCCACCAATAAAAATAGCCAGTAGTAACCATTAATAAAATAACCACCAATAACCATTAATAGAATAGCCATCAATAGCCATTAATAAAATAACCATCAATAGAATAATCGCCAATAACCACCAATAGAATAACTGCTAATGGCCATTAATAGAATAACCATCAAGAATTATTAATAGAATAAACACTAAAAAACATTAATAGCCACAAATAGAATAGGTACTAATAGGAATATATTTGAATTGCTTAGGATTGCCAAAAAAATCTAGGGTGAAATAATTTATAATAGATAAAAATAACTTAAGGTGAAATAGCCTATAATAACCTAAAATTACCAATAATAATATAAGGTGAAATTGCCTTCAATAGCCAAAAATAACCTATAATAGCTACAAGTAGCTTAAATTGGATAATTTACAATAGCAAAAAAAAACTTACTATAGTTGAAAATAGCTTACGGTGAAATAAGTTAAAATAGCCAAAAGTAGCCTAGGGTGAAATAACCAAAAATAACTAAAAGTAATTGAAAATACGCATAAATAGTTGTAAATAATGTAGGGTGAAATAATTTAAATTAATGAAAAATAGTCATATAATAATTGAAAATAATTTAACATAGGTAGTATTATTATATTAACAAAAAAATTATTCATTTTTAATTTTATTTTTTCAAAAGAATGGTCATTGAAATGTTATTGAATAATGATATTCAACTATTTTTTGTTCTAATGATTTTAAACTTTCAAAAGGAAATAAATGTAATTATGTACATTATTAAATTTTTTAAAAAATAAACTCGAATCATTTCATTTGAACAAAATTTCAAAAAGATATGAATTTTCAAAGTTTATGTTTTTGTAATGTTTAAAATAAAGTATTTGATAAATAAAATGTAATGTAACATATTGTCAGAACAAGTGGGGTGGCTTGATGGTAAAGGTGTTTGCTTCCATTCCAAAGGTCAAGGGATCAAACCTCGTGGGTGATGTTGTGTGTGGTCAATAATAGTATGTTGACCAAATATTCTCCTATTAAATTCTTAGAATAGGCACCTAGGTTGAATACATGGCATGCCTACCTACTTAGGTTAGTTTTTGAACCTAACGTAGGTAATGACATATGTCAATAAATAATAGGCTTTAAAAATCATGAAATTATCAATAATATTTATATTAAATAATAATAATTTAATTGATTTCCATGTTGGTTAGTTAATTAACTAATAAGTGAATGGTTTGGTAAATTTGTATTTTATTTGAGAATAACCTTGTTTTAGTAAGTATTAGTGAAACAAGTCATTGTCCATAGCAACTAGTCCCCATTCAATAGGGGGTTAGATAATTTCACTAGATAAAAATGTCCAAATTCACTCAAAATCTAGTGAAACACAAAGTGAAATAGGACACATTTTGTAGTAGTGTTATTCAATTTTCATTAGGCCATGGTTAAAGGTCAAATGTTTCCAACAAGATTTATAATATGGGGGCACATCATGCAAGCTTAGAAAAGAACGGTGGGGTAATTCAAGTCCAACTACTCTTGGTTTTTGAATCCATAAAAGTCCAACTTCTATTGGTTTTTGAATCCATAAAAAATATCAAGTTATGGTGGAGGTCACTTTTAAGGGGGTTAAATTTAAAGTTTTCATCTAAAGAGTTCAAGTTCTACACAAGGAGGGGTTAAAAGTGTTAGGTCCAGTGATCTATGGCAAACAAAAGACAATAAATTCTACACATGGGAGGAGGCCAAAACTAAGTTTAACATGGTGGAAGGGGAATAATGCATTTGGGAAAGAATTGTTGAGAACATTCCTACAATATGGACAAGAGAGCTTATTTCCCCTACTACACAAACCAAGAGTGGATAATGGCTTGGAGTTTATCAAAAAAATATTGCAACCCGACTAGTGGTATTTTGTGCTTCTAGAAACTTCCAACCTCCCCTAAATTTAAGTGTGTTTACTAGGATAATGTTACCCAAGGAATGTCATGCCTTTGAAGTAAACACCCACATAAGGTTCTTGTAACCACAACACAACCAAATGCAATTTTATGAAACCTTTAAAAGGGTAAGAATTTGTACCAAACCAAAATGAGGGGGGGGAAATAGCAAAATGTTCTATGGACATCTTGAAAAACTCTAATTCAACCTTGTTGTATGGAGATGGGCTAGCTAGGAAAAGCTAACAAGGTACATAACCAAACATGGAAGGAAAAATGTTTAAACCTATTAAAGAATTTGTTTACAACAATCCCAAGTTGCTAAAGCTTGACATTCCATCAAACTTCCAAATGCAATGGAGGATATTTGGATGAAATGTTATGCTTGAAAGGAGTTTGGTTCCTTATGGTCAATATGGCATCAAGTTCTAACAATTAATTCATGGACAACCAAAATAAACTAGAATGTGCAAATGGATTACTTAGTTTGTGAGTTTGGAATACTTGAAACAACTTTGCATAGGTTCTAACAATGTGTAAAGGTGAAAATGGCATGGGAAATCCACAAGAAGGGAAAACTTAATTTGTAACTAGTGTCTACGATTGTTTTTTAATTGAAAGAGACATTTTACAACTAACTATCTAGTAGTCGCCTAAAACAAATCACAGACGACAAATAGTCGCATGAAACATTACATCAAGATGACATCATCAGATGGTAGATGAAGATTAAATTTAGTATATAGTGTTTCATTCAATGGGCCACTATATATAGTGTATATGGAGCATCATTTTGCAACTGCAAGTTGCAACTATTTTGGTGGATCCAATTTCCAACCATGTGGAGACACATGTTAACTCTTGAAATACTTAAATTATGTTTCCTTAAATCCTTCTAGATTTATCGAGGTCGTTGGATTCAACATGTTCGAATTGTCACATGTGGTAAGACAATGTAAGATCAAGTTTTTCTTGATCTTGTGGGTAGGGAGTGGCCATGTTTTTATATATTAAATAATGGGTAATTGCCAAATGGCATGGTTTCTAATATTTGGGGAACTAATTGATGTACAAACCAATAACATATTTGGACCATCCAATTCTTATGTTTTTAATTTACAAACGTGGCATTTGATTAAAAGGTCTAATTTTCCCAAATTGTGATATTGGATGATCTAGAATTTTTTAAATCTTATGGCCAAGAAATGGTTCATTATGAACATGATGGCATTCAAATATTTATTAAAAAACCTTAGATATATCCTAATCATTAGATGTCAAGAATGAGGATCTTGACACGTGTTGCATTATTATTTTAATGGAAATTTCAAATATGCCACATTTTCAAAAGATCAAAGAATAGAAACATGCCACATGGCGATGTTAAATAATTTGTAAAATATATTTTTATTGAAAGGGAATAATGGACCCTAGTTTAACATTATGAATTGAGGTTAACATTTTAGGGTTTAATTAATAATGTTCTAGGGTTAAAGTTACCATGGCTCACTAATCACACACAAAATGGACATGGAAAATGCTTAACATTGAGTTAATAAAAACTCAGTGAGCACATTCACCTTAAGTTTTACAAAGATGGAAATTTTTTTTGTATTGAACATGGGTTCCTACCTTCATGTAATCAATAATACTTAACTTGAATAACTAGATGATCCACATATTAACACAATGATGGCACCAGCAACTTGTTGGAGTTGATGTGGCTACAATCTACATGTTTTGAGACAACCTAGGTTCCATAGTTGAATCTTCAGGGTTGAAATGTAGATTTTCCTTCCTACATGAATAACTCTACACAAATAGAATATCACCATTTAGGAGCAAACATACATCACCATTCAAATGTATAGGTGCCAACACACATTTCCCCTCCAAACAAATCCATAAACATGAAGACTTACCTTTACATCACAAAGCCTAATATAAAATTGTGCTAGAGGCACTTACAACTTCATTTGCTAAATCTTTACCATGGTTGCACTCAATTGTTTGCATAGGTAGCCCTAGTCCACCAATCAAAACAATCTTATGTTGGTTTAAGCCTTGACTATGTCCAAAGGACACTTGGCCATGACCTCCTATTTCAACTTGATATCCTCCATGTACACATTGCCACCTACATAATGAACGTGCACGTGAAAATAATATGCATCACATTTAAAGTGTTGGGTGCAATAGAGATATGCTGATGATCTTTGCATCCATTAACCTTTTTGAGAATGCCAGATGCTACAATTGTGTCAAGGGGTACATTGAGACTTGACATTTTTTTTTTCCTACTTTTTGTGAATCAAACTACTTCCACCCTTCACATTTGCAATCTGCACACAAAAAGGTCTCGAACATACACAATTATATTAGTTCTTATGAAAATCAAACTACCACATATAATAACTTGCAAACCTAATTGTTTATACTATTAATAAGCTTACAACCATAACCTTTGCTCACAAATGTGTTTGGACCTACTTGCAATTGACTAATGCATCACCATTAAGTCATTTTCCAAACATCACATTCAATAATCATTTATATTAACTATGTTGTTCAATTGTGGCTTTTGGAATTATAGCCACTACTTACAACACATGCATAAAAACAATTTGAATATTTGGTTAAATGCATACATATTCAACATGGCACAAAAATGGATAAAAACTATGGGCCATTAACCTAGGCCACTTGAACTCCTAGATTGTCCAAATGAGTGGCTGCCATGATGACATTCATAAATTAGTCACTTCATTTATTACAACAATGGATTAAAACATATATGTATCAAAGATTCCTTCAACCAAAAATGAAAAACTCACATAATCTTGGAAAATGTTCATGCGCCAATTATTCAAATACCAGTTGGTCCACTTGTTGACAAAGATTCACATTCAGTTCACAAAGAAGAGTAATCACATGATAGGTTTGAAGTTCCAGTGATAGTTGCAAAACCTTGTCCACCATTCTTAAGAGACATGGCAATTGGCAAAGTGTTGGTTCATTGATTCAATGAGGATTTGTTAATGCAAAGTCAGACATGTGCTTCAACCATTTTCTCTACATAGTAACCTCCAAAGTAGGTATTGATTAAACTGGCCAAAGTCTTGGATATAATAGAAAAACAAGTTGAAGTTAACTTGCAACCATTTAGACAAATGTAAACTTGCAAGGTTGGTACCAACTCAATGATAACTACCATTTGATCACAAAGCACGGACAAACCATCTGTGATTTGATGATTTATGCATCGACTCAAGATTTTTCACCATCAATAGGAAAACATATATCACTTCCACCTTTCCATTCCCTGGAGCAATCCTTGGAGGGATGACATATTAGCATAGTAGCTTTATAATTACGAGGAAGTCAATTTCTCTTCATAATTCAAAGGAAAGCAAAAACTTCGGTCATCACAAGCCCACCAAAAAACATCAGAAGGAGTAGAAGCATTGCAAGAAAGTTCATGGCTTGCACAAACATGATAATATTAATCAACTTAAATGACATGTATTGAGAGAAGTTAGGAGAGTCCTTCAATGACATGTACATTGTTTCATATTTGGCAAGTCCAAACTTTTGAGTTATTGCAACAAGGGGAAAAGGTAAATATGTTTGAAAACTAGCTGCAAAAGCTACAAACATTCCATTGCCATCTAAAATTCAAAAAATCAATTAAGAGGATTATAATTTTTGCACCAATGATACCTAACAGTATCCAACAACTGGATTGTGTTGACCATATGCCATGAGAAGGTGTCACAATATATTCAAACCATCCTCACCAAGTGTTGGATGTTAAAAATTATCAACATGTTTATTAGGCTATGCAATGTTCCACCATCATATAGATTACACACGAAGCCATACACTATAAAAGTGGGATAGCTTCATAGCCCTTTCTGAATTGTAAGCTTTCCTATAACTAAGACAATGCCCATCATCAGACGCAATCCTATATAGTAGAAAATACACAACTAAAATCCACAATTGCAAGGGGTATATGATGAGTTTGACATATCTAGTTTTTCAGTGCAGATAGGATAGTAAGAAGGATTAGAAGGAGGGTCCCACACATTCCCATGTATAGAGCCCCACCCATGATTAATCTGGCTATTTTGTTGGTTAGGGTGAATGTGTTGTCTTGCCAGCCTTGGTAACATAGGTGGCCATGAGATGTCATTTGGTTTCCAAGCCCTACCACCGTTTCCTCTTCTACCCCCAAATCCATTATTCTTATACATGTACTCTGCTTTGAACTGAGAACTCTGAAAATCCAAATGATGAACCCCATTTGGTTTCCTTTTATGTGAATCCTTCAATTCACTATGCTAAATTTGATCTGAACTAGGTCCTTTATGATGACCCTCTACACCATGTAGGTGCAATGCATCAAAGGCTGCTCCTAGTCATCCTATGCATCATGTGTATTTTCATTGTCATCAAACCCACTTCCTGTGTAGCTGCTACTTGTGCAACTACTATTAGACCTTGATTTGCTTTCATCACAACACCATCCATCAACTGAACTTTGTTTATGTTCATTTCCTCCATGCAATTCCCCACTTTCAAGGTACATGGGACAACTTTCACCATGTTGTGACCTAGAAACTTCTTTCTTTGTGTTTGCGTTCACCATAAGAGTCATTGACCATTGATTGGGATTTTTTTGGAGGTGAACTTGCAGGTGTGTGATCATTGGTAGTCACACTTGATCCAAATGCATGACTACGATTTTGGCCCAAAGTCCCAATGTTCTCTTGCCTTGCATAATCTACCTCACCTAGCTCATGGTGATGTTGTGGCTCTACCTTCCCTTGCTTACCTACACATGCACCCTTTTAATGTAGTAGTGTTGGTAAGTAGATGTGTGTGGGCTAGACTGTTAATTGGAACTTAAGCTCAAAGACCCTACCTACCTCTAAAATAATGATGATAAAAGTAAGACCAAGTACTGTTCAACTGCAGCATGAGGGTACCCTAAGCAAAATGGAGCCCAATGACCTTTTCAATTCCTACTGCCCTATAATCTTAACACAAATGAAAGTTGTCAACCCAATGTGAACCCCCTTAGGTATTTTGGAAAATACAAGTAGGATCGCTGCCCTTCTAGATGTAGATATGCCAACCCTTCTAGAGAAAACCCATGCTAATTAACTAAAGCACACATTAAGGTCAAATTACTCATATACCTATCACTACAAGTAGGTTAAATGTGGGGATGGGTGGGTGGTGGGGGGGGGGGGGGGGAGGAATGAGGGGGGCTGGGAGGTGGCAACCAACCTAACAAAAAGACTTTTCTAGCCAAAAGAATGTTATTCCCTAAGATTGTCAGCCTTCACAAAAAAAGGCTAGCCCAAATTAAGGTTGCAGTTGATTCCATATGTACACCACCATCAATCATACCCCACAACCTCAACCCAACTTTGCCCATGGAATCCAAAAAAAACTTTTCTAAACCTAAGACATGCATAAATGTGTTCAAGAACAAAACAAAAGTGGTTGTTGCATTTCAAATGGCATAAGTGCATTGAGCCCCATAACTGCAAAAAATGAAAACTAAATTGATCTAATTTCCACATAACTCAATAGTTGCAATGCATGTAAGACAAATTGATTTTTTTATGACCTTTGGAATTTTGTAGATATGGTTCCAATCAACATGTGAAGGATCATCATATGAATGCACAAGAACCTTGAGAATGTTGAGAAAGCCATTGCTCTGGTCGAACATCTAGCTTGCACTACTTCAACTTTGCAGTCATGTTCACCTATATCTCATAATCAGATATGGTAAGAATAAGTTTCTTCCATAGGAATGTGATTTACAATGGAGACAATGACCTTCACATGACAAACAAAAAAAGCCCTAAGACAGAACCACCTCCTTTAAGTTTTCTAATTGTCAGAGTGGTAATTATTTGATGTGGTAGGGAATGAGGCATGGCCATGAAACCCTCCTTCCTTGGCATCTTTTGAGTGTTTTCTTTCGAAACGCTGAAAAAAAAGAAGAGAAATTTGTAGGCAACTTGCAACCTGTACTCCACAATACTCAAGAGAGGATGAATGAATCGTTAGGATCCATATCAAGAGCTAATGAAGAAGAGAAAACAGAGGAATCTCGATAACAACAATGACAAGCTATCCCATGCCTGGCCTCGAAATCCACAACAAAAGTGGATCCAAACCCTTGATGCAAAACCCTCTCCCCTTCCTCGCACACACGGCCGTCCCCCGCTGTCATGTCCGTATCACATGGCTTGGCCAACTCTCACCTTCTTATTTTTGCTTTAGATGATGGATGTGTGATTTGCAACAAAGAAGTGAAGAATATATGATTTTCATCACCATGGCTTCGTCGTGATCATCATCACCATGGCCATTGTGTACTACAACAACAATAATAATTTGGAAAACCACATAAGGCATGTAATATGACTTGGGTATAATCTATATATTATTTTAAACAAATTTAACATAAATAAACTAGACAAAAATAAAGGTGATGTATGCAATACATATTCAAGTATGCTCCAAATACAACTTACATACAATTTAAATACAACAATTATACATAACCAATAATACGTGGGTACATTTTAATATGTACCCATATAATAATAGTATACTATGTTCAATACACAATTGTGGACCCCTTATGCTTAAAATATGTATAATACATTTGGAATACTCACAGGGCTACGACTCATTTGGTGACATTTGCAACTAATGGTAGGTAGAAAGGTCTTCTTGGATGGAAATTGTGTTGAAAGCTATCCAAATGAAAGGATGAAAAATTCATTAGTTGCAAGTTAGTCATAGAGTAGTTGCAAGCAAGACCAAATGCAAAAAATAGTTGTAGATATAACCAACAATAGTTGCAAATGTTAAATAGTCGCAATTAGTTGCAAATTGGTTGGTTGCAAAAACCCAGTTTTCTTCTAATGATCGCCTTTACCTTCATGTTTCATCTTAGCTCACCTCTTAATACTAATTGCAGGTGGAAGGTTCTTGATATTAAATATTTTTTGTTCAATAAGAAGGTACTTCATAATCCAAAGAAATTTAACTACCTATAGTCCCTATTGGAGGGTATTACCTTCTAGTACATCTAGATTGATCATAATGATCTAGTCTTTATTAGTGTTAGGTGGCATAGAAAAAAGATTGAAATAGTTATTTAGGAAAGTCTCCTTGAATATAAAATGGACACCTAAAATGACAACATACCATGAAGATGGTCAAAATACATCCAAAAAATGAAAGTAAAATCTTGGAAGGCGTTGACAAGGTGTGGCTGTTAAACACAAAATTAATGCATCCTTAACATCTTACCCTAAATCACTCCCCTTTGCCCCTTGAAGAACATCCAAGAGGTGTCACAATTAAGTAATCACCCCTCTACCGCTTATAGGTATTCACTTTGGGTTAAATATTCATTTCATTACCTCAATTAATCTTTTTAATCCCAACACTCCTTGTTCAATACAATAACAACATTGTAACAAAACCTACAAGGAGAAGTTGCAACCAAGTCACATGAATCATCTCCTCCTTTATCACCTACCTAAGATAGCATAACCAACATAAAGTAAAGGTATGGCTTGTTGTCAAGCAAAATTTCCCTTCCCCCTTTGTAATTTATGTTTTACCCTTCTTTTATTTGATATATCACAACTTATTTCTTTGTTCACAACCCCTTTCCCCTTATTCATACTATAACCAATTGTAATCCTAAACAAGTAAATCACAAAAAAACACACAACTTTCACTAAATTAACAAGGTTTTTTTCAAATCAATCCTTCACACATCAAAAGAAAAGGAAGGTAGTTACATTAGAGTCTTTAGTTCCTAGGTGTTAATTTCCTGCTCCAACTAAGCTTCTACCCATGCCTTACCAAATCCACTCCCTTTTCTATGAATAGTTTTACCTTCCCCCCCTTCTTTAATCCTTTTGCTTTCTATTTTCAGCAACCTTGAGAACCCATACCTACTCAAGCTCTTTGAAACAACTCTTGTTCTTCCCCACTTTCCTTTGTTTTAACACAAAAAGGCAAACCTTCCTCTTCATTCCTAGGTCATACACCCTTTTTTTTCCCACCCTCCTTTTCTACTCCTATCTTATTAGGCCTAACATTAGTTCTTTATACCTTTTCATCAATTCGCCCTTGAATGGAACTATTCCTAGAGCCTTCCCTTGAAAAGCCGCCACCAACAACTTGTGATGTGTCCACCTCCATCCCAACCGTGTTGCTTGGTTGGGTGTACCTTGAAAGTTCACCTCTTTGTGATGTAGAAGCCCCCTCACCTTACCTCAACCCCTCATGATATGTCCAACCCCCTATCAACCAAGATTTCACATCTTCATCAAATCCCACTCCCTCCCACTTCCTCACACAATACTCATCACTTTTGAGGTGGAGGCAATGGTCAACAATGTCTTCTTTCATTCTTAACTTCAAGAAGAAGCTATTATTGTTATCCTGACATAAACCTAATTCCTAGCACCTTTCTAGAAATCATTTCCACAATGTCCATACCTCCCTATTTGCCAAACTTGGTTGATCCAAGTGAAAACAAAATAACCTTGCTTTAACCTAATCTAGCTATCCTATCACCCACCTTATCCTATCCAAGGCACCCACCCCTTGGCATTCCGTTTGGGATAAAATCAAACATATAACCCTATCCCATGAACCTCAAGTTCACCCCAAAATTCCTTTAGCCAACTTACATAATCTTAGCCAAAATTGGGTTAAGCTAATTGGAGCCCAACAATGGTGTCCCCACCATGTGATATGTTCACAAGATGGGCATAAAGTAAGGTGGTGTTATCAACCACCCATTGGTGGGAGGATTACTGGTAATGTTGTGGTCCAAGTTGGTTGGCCCCATGTTCTTTCTTTGTATTGGTTCCTTTCTATAATGGATTTGCCCATTTGTGCCTCTATATATATAATTATATAATTATTTTTTGAAAATTTGAATTTTCAAAGTAATTAAATTATCTTATGGATGATCTCCATTTGAACAACATCATGAAATTGCAAAATAATAATAATAGAGCATGAACATTGTCTATTTTGTGATGTAACCAATATAATGATAATCCACAAGAAGATTTAGCAAAATTTGGCAACAAGTTGAGTATGAATTTTTTTTAATTTAATATTTTTGGCTACATACTTCAACCAATGTATAAAAAATTGATGATTTCACTATTAGAAATTTTGGGTTTTGCAATTGTCGTTTTGCATTCAATTGCATGTGACACATGCAACTGCAAATTTGTGTAGTTGCATAAGACAAGTTGCACATGACATTCAATTTCATGTGACACTATGTATGCAACATGTATATACGGTGTTAATATACATGCTCATCCATACATATTAATCCAAATGTAGTTGCACCTTATGTGCAACTCTCCTTGTAACTACAATGCAACTAATAAAAATATGACACATGTTTAAAAATTGGATAACTAGCCTATGGACATGTGTCATTGATTAATTATTTTTGTGTTTTCAAAATAAAAAATTCATTGGATTAATGTCAATCATTAAAATTTATGCCACTAAGATGATGACACGTGGCACACCATGGAATGTTCATTGACCAATTGACACGTGTCCATTTTTAAAACACCAATTATATGGTGACACGTGGAAATTAAGGCCCACCTATTTTAAAATATTCATTAATAAAATCTAAATCGTCCAATTTATGGCGAATAAGATGTTGACACGTGTTGCCTATGTAGGTAGGTTATTATTAAATCCTATTAGGTAAATAGGCTTACTTAAATATGTAAGTAGGTTGAACATAACTAGGTTTAGGCTATATAAGTAAGGTTAGAATAATCCAATTTTATTTTTAAGAATAACCATTTCATAAAGGTCAAGCTTTTTAAATTCACTCATCACGAATGGCATTTAGTGTTTCATTACTATATAGTTATTGCTCCTAGTTATATACTAAACCAAATAGAATTGGAAGCCAAAGGATATGGGATGAAAAATTCCATTGTAAACCTCATGAACAAACTTAGTTGCACATCATATGCAATTAATGCATTAGACTATAGCAGCCAGGGAAGGGTTTTGTCAGTCTGGTTTCCTAACAAAACTTGAAGCCCTCCTCTTAGCGCATCTAACACAATAAGAATCGTTGAAAATGGATTGGAAATGAGAAAGTTATGGTCCCCCAAAGTAAAGGGGGTCAAAAATTCAAAAAAGACCATTGAAGACTACAAAGGCCGATTCTTAAACACCCAAAAAGTTCGTTTTATGTTGGTTTTTTTTGTTATTAAAGCAACAATATGATTTGTAGAACTTCAGTTGGCGCTCCTATAGCACTTTAAATCGTTCAAAATGAATAAAAAATAAGAAAGTTATGAGGTTTGAAAATAGGAGGGGTCCAAAGAAAA
>Ga0116228_10004287_pt1 | contig 12634 bp, 10 predicted proteins | sample S1TSphfallax_2_FD_89694 | JGI IMG/M metagenome (GOLD analysis project Ga0116228, IMG submission 89694) | Host-associated microbial communities from peat moss isolated from Minnesota, USA - S1T2_Fc - Sphagnum fallax MG | ecosystem: Host-associated > Plants > Peat moss > Unclassified | place...
ATTCCCATTGTGAGCACAGAAATCTGGTGCACTACTCAGACATGCAGTTGCACAGCACTTTTCTTCAGAAACCCCATTAATACCAGAGCAAGAACAAGGACCTCCCTCCTGATTTGGGCAGCAGTTTTCCACATCTGAGTTGTCCCTCAATTCACTTTCACACTTTTGTGAAGGAGCATTTGCAGTTCCATTTAATCCTTTAGCAGGTTGAATAACAGGCCCCAGAACTTCACCCATGACCGACCATCTTCCCACAGATGTGACTTTGACATTAACACTGCTGCCCAAGAGGCCCATTGTGTCGGGAAGCAGAACTTGCACATATGACTTGGTGTGGCCAACCTGAAGAGAAAAGAAGTACACAAATCCAGTGTCCATCAGAAAATTTCCCACTTACGATCTTGTCCACTCTAGCAGTCGAACAGCCAAAACCAGACATCTTCATTTACATATCACTGCAATCAGCAAGATGTCAGTATCACGTAAGAAGAGGGAGAAAAGAATGGGCCTTTCCTGGGCACAGTGCAACGCAGAGAGGTACAACCTGGTTGAGAGTCTTACAAGATGAATGCCATCAGAAGCAGTGTCAGTAACCCAGACCCTCTCAACCCAGCCCTCCAGCTTCTCATATGGTGTAAAAGATTCGAACAAGCTTGTTAGTTGACGGCTCCGATTCTTAACTTCCCCTGTTGGGACCTTTTTCATACGTGCTGCTGGTGTGCCTGCAAACTCTCAACACTTTTTTTGTCACTACAAAGAAAACCCATTGTCTCTACCTGCACATTCTGTCCAATGATTTCCAAATTTCATCTGGCCTTGACAATGCAACCAAAGGCAACACTATTCCTGCATACAGACCTGGTCGGGGGTAAAACTGTGATATGTGCAGTTCTGGGAACTTGTATTCCTGCACTAATGCGACAGTTTCTTCAAAATCCTCCACTGTCTCTCCTGCACCATTGAGAGCTTACTTCTCAGCTTACAAATTGACATAATAACTTTGAAGACCTTTGGTAAAAACACTGCATATTACTCAGGAGTTTACATCCACACCAAAGAAACAGAGCAATAACATCTCATGTATGGAACACACACAGATGCTCACAAAGATCAACCTGGAAAGCCACAGATGATGTCAGTGGCAAGGTGCAAGTCTGGAACAAGGCGTGTCAAGGTGTCAGCCACTTGCTTGAATTCTGCTACTGTGTATTCTCTTTTCATAGCCTGCAACCATGAGTAATCCAAAAGAGAGAAACCTTCATCAAGATAAGCTCACTAAGAGTGAGTACACTGTCTATTTCTAGACTCCTCTTTTGTGGCAAAATAAAAGAAAGAAGGGTGGCACAGACTAATCAAGGACTACCACTCCCTCAGTGAAAGGAAAAAAGAAAAGTGCCATAGGGATAAATACCTGCAAAACCTTGTCACTGCCTGACTGAACAGGCACATGGAGAAAAGAGTAGACACAGGGATGAGCCAGTATGGATGCAATGCTCTCCAGATGTTGTAAGATATAGGGAGGATTTGTCATGCCAATGCGCAGCATGGTGCTTTGGTCTTGAGGCAGCACTGCTACAAGTTCCTTTAGCAGCGTTGGCAAGTCTGTTCCAATGTCTCGCCCTGCACACACCATCTTTCTCAGTCAGTTATTCACCAAAGATTGTCTCCATCCCTCCCACAAGCTCTGATGACCTCAGCAGCTTTGTGAACAGATCTACTACAGACATTGAGAAAAAAGTGTCTTCCTTGGGGAAGACTGAAGAAAAATTTAGCAGGAAGGAGCTCTGGGAGTACCATAAGCACCCGTGTCCTCACTGCTGAGCCAAATCTCTTTGACACCCTCTGCAATCACAGTCCTTACTCTGTCCACCTTTTAATCAATATCAAGCAATCAGAATCGCCACATTTCCAATTTGAAACCTCCATCTACAAGAGATTCTTAACCTTCATTGTCTACATTCAGAGAAAAAGGTCTCAACAAGAAAGGAAGAATTTGGATAAGAGTTTTTCTTTTGAGTGAAATCTAGAACTGGGGTCAAAATGAACAGATTGGCAACCCTGTTTAGAATGGGACAATGTCCATAAGCAAACAAAATGTCAAAGCAGAAACAACTCACCAATGACAATACAGGATAACTCCCCAGATGACCACGAGCATGCTTAGTCTTGCAATATGTGCATGCACCAAGGCACCCCACATTGATTGGTACTATTTCCACATACTTATTCTTTCTCACCTGCAACAACCATAACAAAGCAAATTTTATGCTGTCGAGTCAGCTGGATTTATGTTAATGACAAGACACAGTTACAACCTTTTCTCCATGGCAAAGTTGAATTGATATTGTTAAGTTTATAATGTTTTAGGAGACCAATGCACCAGCAAGTTCTGAGAAATTTCACAGTAATGTAGATTTTAAAACAATAAAGGGTATCATGACATGCACCTTTGGCAAATCAAGAGAAGGCAGGGAACTGCGTTTTAGCAGTCGGACTTCATGACCCTTTAGAGTTTCCTCTACAACCTCAACTACTCGATCAATCTGTTGTACTCCAACTACACTGACACCCTCTAGATCCTTCAAATCTTTGCTTCCTTGTGGGACACAGCCTGCTATCACCAAAGGTTTCCCTGCATCCTTGCCTTTATGTATCAGTGTCTCCATTGCTGACTGACTTGGGTTCTTCACTGTGCACCTGTATACAGACTCATTATCAAAAGATGCATCCTTCCTACTAACATTGACAAACGATGTGATATTGTCTTGAGAAGCTTCTTTGCACGGTGTCTAAGGTAGGCAGGCAAAAAATATTAAGAGGAACTGATGCTAAGGCTCTTGTCATAATGAAGCATTTCACAATCAAACCTAAAAAGGGGAGAACAGAGACCAATAATGTGAAGAAATAAAGAACTAGTTTACAGGCCTGATTTGATTTGTTATCCACATTCCTATGAACTATTCAGTACATGCTCGTGCAAGATGATATCTTTGGTGGATTGATGGAAGAGTGGAAGGACAGTGGCTCTGGAGGGGGGAATGTGTAGAAACTCACGTATTAACAAGCCATAGGTCTGCAAGAGCAGGAATGTCTGTTAAGACATAGCCATATGCTGACAGTTGCCCTGCCATGTACTCGCTGTCACTCTGTTCACATTGGGATACAAAAGGAAGCAGGTCAATTTTTCCTTCTACTGCACTCCTCCCTCTGCTGCAGAAAGCTTGAAGAAAATCAATTCTGTTTTATGATCTATAGCCAAGAGGCAAATGTATGGATTCCATAGATGCTTCCTCTTGATGGTCTCTTTTAGTTCCTCGGTGATGACAGGCTTCTTCTTCTTCGTCTCAACCAAAGCATCAGCAAATGCAGCACCTCTATCCACAGAAAAACCAAAAAGCTGAAACTAACTATGTGTATGAAACAAGATTATGCTGCATATCCAATGCTCTTCAATGCCCCTCTCTGTTATTACAGTTGCTTAGGGCGTCACAGAGGATATGTGAGCATAGCTAGAATTGCCAACAAGGGAGAAACAAAAACTATTGCAATGACAAGCATCTAGCACAGAATAACTCAATGAGGTGGAAAATGCGCACCAGATTGTGTGAACATCCAAAAGTCTTGACATAGATTGTCTGGCAAACCAACCACCACAACAACAAATCCTTCATATCAAAAGCAAGTAAGCAAGCATACTTCCAGAACTCAAAACTAGCTAATCTGAAAAACCCAATGAAGATCAAATTTTACAGTAGAACTTGGTCCATTCTGAAGAATCCCCAACAATCATAAATGATGATACTTCCTGAGGAACAAACAAACGTGGAATTCACAACATTGTGTGGAACTTTTACTTCAGCAAAACAGGAATGGAGTCCTCAAACCCTAACTAACCCTCCCTCACTGGAAAGAAAGAAAAAAGGGAGCTTAGAAAAATTGGGAAAAAACCCACCTGAGTACCAGGAACAGAGACTCCGCAAACAGACAACGGAACATCGACTGCAGCAACAACCACCGAGTCACTCTTGGAATTGCGCAGGTTGGAGGAGGGTTTTCGTCGCTTCGGTTTGATGCTCACGGAGTTGTTACGCAATGCAGGCAAGTGTAAGCCGAGTGGGGAGTTGTCCAACTCCCCCACAACGTCTTCGATATCCTCCATCGCTTTTCCTCCTCCTCCTCCTCGGATTCTCGCAAACAACCTCTTCTTCTTGTTTGTGAGCTCACTGCGCACACTCAATGCAAAACACCAGACATTTTATTTTTAATTTTTAGTTTGGTTTCTGTATCTCTCTATTTTCTTCGAAAAGAAATATCGCATGAATTCTGTTTTTCAATCCGTTTTCCCATCGATTCTCTCATCAGAAATCGAGCGAAATCGAGCGAAATCCGCTCAGGGTCGTCGTCGTCATCGTCGTCGCCACCGCCGAGAGAAGGATTTGCTAAACCGTTTTAGGGTTTCGATAGACGGCTAGGCGGGTAAGTATCTTGACCTGGTATACCCGCCGGATAAACATCATAAGTAGTGTTGGCCGGTTATTGAATTTTTTCAGTATGCAGCGATCCGGTTATTTGAAATTTTTAAAATTTTCACTTACACACAGGGTATCAAATAATCAGATTTTGGAAATTTCTTGGGACTCAACTGGTATCATTTTGTTAGAATGACCAATCGATACGGTTATTAGTATTTAATTCTATTTTATGATATTTTTTAGGAAGAATTGTTTAGTGCCCATAAGGGTTGGTATTTGCAAGAATGTGTTGAGAATCACCAAATATAATGTCTAGGTCTCTTATTAAGTTAAAAACTCATCACTATACAAAATAAGAACAACCAATGCACTCATAAACCATAAACCCTTGTTTTAAATATAAACACAATGTTGATTGTCTTTGTCAAAACCCAAACCCTTAAAACCAAGATGCAAAACAATCAATTGAATGTGAAATGTGCATTCGACCAACTGTGGCTTGGAATTATCGATTAGGGTTTTTTGTGTGAAAAAGGTTTTACATGTCTACATCTTTGTATAAAAAACGAACCTTTATTTTGTCCTTTGTTCATCATTGGAACTTGAGCTGGTTTGTGAAAAGGATGCTAACAATAACATCAATTAAGTTGGAGAGGAAGTTTTGGGATGTGCTTGGTTGTTCTTTGTTTTTTTTTGTGTGTGTAGATATAGGAGTTTTTGGTGATGGAACATTATTTACTACACAAGGGATAAGTGTTCGAGATTCAAAAAAATTAAACATTAAATTTTTACACTATTTATAGTGATTATGTTTTGAGGATTGTTGAATGTAATAGTTAGAAATGTTTTGTGTGGACGAGATGCCCATAGTTTTGGTGAATTATGAACCTCTTGAATTGTGATTTCGTTGCATAATGAAAGGAGGTGAAAAAGGATTTGTTAGGATAAAGTCCAAAATGGTTTTCAATCGAAAGGGATGACAAGCTCTTGTGTATCTAAAGGGTGGCCTGGGTATGTTTCAATTGGTCCATGTTTGAGATATGTGGACATTTAAGTGTGATTGAGTACCTAAGTTATGGGAGTTCCAAACAAGTACTTGTAGTCTGAATGGAAATTTTGGGTATATAGTTTGTTTGTATCAGGGCTTGATCTTATTGTGTCATCTTTTATTAAGGACATTGTTGGGGATTGAAGACCATCTAATCATGTTGTGGTGTTTGTTTGTCAAAGAAACAGACTAAGAAAAGGTCATGATAACCAAACGAAAGGGTTCTGAAATGTTTTGATTCAATTGAATGTGAAATATGTTATAACCTTAGCATTGGGCTCGTGACCGAGGCAAGGGCTTGCAAGGTTGTGGGCCAAAAGGGAAGCTCGGGAGTCAAACCACATGCTCCCGGGAGTGTAAGAAAGTGTGAAGGAATGAACCTTCACACTCCCAAAAGGAGCTTCCACTTTGAGAATTTGAGTTCCGGTGGATTCTCACATTTTCATAGGGTGATTATAGGGGTCAAAACTCAATGGATTAAAAAGTTCCTTATATCATTGGAAAGCTCTTGAAATGTAGATGTCAAAAATGGGTTTACATTACCCATTTGGACATCTGAAACACAAGTTATGGCCAAAAGAAAGGTCGAGAGTCAAATTGACAATTTGACTCCCGACCACTGAAAGTCGGGAATCGACTCGATTTCCTTGTGTGTAGGTGTCGTGCGACACATTGTTCGAAAGCTCTTGACAAGGGCTACAACTTTGCTTTAAAACTCATCTCAATTGAAGGTCTTCACACAAAATTATGAGGCCCCAAAGTTATAAGAATCCCAACTTTGGCAATTTCAAGAGACAAAGTGCCATTTAGACGTGAGCCTCGTGGAGAGGTGCAAAGTATACTATAAGGGGGAAGGTGGTGGCTTCCCCCAAGTCCGGGCCGTTTGTGAGTCCGACTTGCGCGTGGCTCGTCTTAGCACCAAAAGTGCTTCAACTATGCACTAACCACCTTGTGTCTGGTTTTGTGCAGGTTTGTGTGAGTAGTTGATGTTTGTCACTCTTCTTAGTCCCATCCTAGAGCTCCAGCACGCCCCTTTAACCCCAAAGTGCTGCGAGTTAGGAACGTGCCCCAACTCCTTGTTATTCTGTTGTTTTCATTTCAAACTCACGCTTAAATCTATCAAGGAGCTTGGGAGTGTGTCAAAATAGTTAAGTAGTGTGTCAATAATATGTTCAAGAACATAGGGTTTGAGAGTTGAACTAAAGCATACATAGAAGTAATGTGCAAGGTTACATGTTTCTTTATTAATTGTTTATTGTTTATTGTTGATCTTGATGGACAATGTGTGAATTGCAATAACCCATGTTTTTCGTTACACAACTTCTTGAAATTTGAGAAAAAAAATCTTAACAAAAAATGTCAACACTCGATCATTGGAAATAGACAACCTAATTAACCATTAATACATCCAAACATTATAGCTAACATCAACTAGAATTTTCTTTTTTCATGGTAATGTTATTAAGTTTAGAAAATTAAAATAGAATGTTCATCAAGATGCATATCCATCACTACAACTTGTTGACATTGAAATAACCAATTGCATTTAACATAATATCGTTCTCATTAATGATACTCACTTCTTTTTTAAAGAAATCATTAATGGATTACACTTTTCACAAATGATTTACACTTGTATCAACAAACCAATTCTTCATAATCATGACAAGCTTGTCTAGATTTTGAACTCCCAACCTACAACACCATAATTTGTCAACATTTTGAACTATTTTGAAAACTTTTTTAGTTTCAATTTAGGACCCCAAATTCATGAAAATTTGTCATGCAACAAAAAAGATGTTAGAAAATCATATTTCATGGGACTTTTGTAGGTTAAAGGTAGTAGACAATCTTGAGGCTTCACATGTAGATGTTGGAATAAAGATAGTTCATTTTCCAGCAACCCACGCAACGGAATCTCATTTGAAATCATTGCCCCAAAAATGGATTCATCATCAACCATTAGTTGTTTAATAGGGCCAACAATGCTAAGGTTTTGGAATTGAAAAGTAACCACTAATAGTGGCATCAAAGTCATGATGTCATACTCCACCACAATTTGTATGACTTATGCTCTCCTTACAAATGTTTTCACCACATTAATAGATTTGAAGTGCAAGTCCAACATTAGCACAAGCATGTTGTGAGCCTTGCTAACACTATAAGTAGATGCAAATGACAAAAATGGAACTAGGGCTACCAAAACTTTTGCCATCATTTGCATGCAAAATGTTCATAATTTAAACTCAAAATCCCCCTTCAAAAAATTGATGGAATTAATTTTAAATTGTTCAATTTGACTATGAATGTACATAATTATTGAAAGAACAACATTTAGGGCATCAAAGAGTAACCAATAACCTTGGGTTTGATTGAAAATACATTGTTTCACAACAAGAAGCATAATTTTTATAATTTTTTTGTGAACTACCCATGTTTATGCATTTGGTACTTGACCTTGTAACTTGAAATTTTCTTGCCTCCCATAACAAAGATTGATGGCATGTTGATATTTTAATGTTTTTTGGAACTTAATCACCTTACTAGCAAATCTAATCTTCACTATGGTTTTCAATTTCTGACGGGAAATGTTTACATCATGGCATGCCTTCTCCCATTCACTACATCCTTTGTTCAACTTTTTTGTTCATGTAATTGACTTTTACAAGGCAAATTATATGGCCTTCAAACTAACCTCATGAAAGCCCTTACAAACATTTGTATCATTACAAGCATATTGTCATGTTTCACTAAAAACATGGCAAAGACAAGATCCTTGCCAAGGAATTATAAATGCAAAAGGAACAAATTTGATCGCAGAGGTGAAAATTCATGCAAGGGTGCACAAATTGTCACCTTCATCCTCCACATAGGCAATCAACTTGTCCAATAAATTATAAGATGAAAAAGGTTCCTTGACTTGTGCTACCATTGCAACTCCAACTATATTGGTAACTTCAAAAAGTCCCACTACCACATGGCAAGGTAATCACTATGAGTTGATGAAATTTATCACAAGATCAAATGTGTCATGTCTAAATCTAAACATTCGCAGATTAAAAAAATGTTGTTGTAACATAAAAATCCAAAGTTAGCATAACATATTTTACATATTTCACAAATGAACATTGTAGGTAAGTAATAAGTATTAGTGTTGGCAAACTTTTTAGTTGCTTCTAACTCAAGTTATAAGGTATTTAAATTGTGAATTCACAATTTTGTGAAATTTGATATGGGATTCAAAATTTGTAATCAACTTTTTGTTGAAATTGGAACTAAAAAACTAACACCAAACTTGGGATTTTGCTTCGTTTTAAAGAAATTTGGATTCTTTAACTAGAAAGAAACAACTGTCATGAAAAATAAAAATGAAGCCATATATTTCAAGCAAAACTATCAATTTTAATTGGTTGTAAACAATGAACAAACCACCATCTTTCACCTTGAGATTTGTGCATTTGTCAAAGAAGAACAACATTAAACATATGTTTTAGTTTTCTTTGTATATAAAATAAATCAACTTGGACCCAATATTAAATCAAATCAAGCTTCAAAATTTGAGGAATTTTTTAAAATCAAAGGTTTTATGAATATATATATACATATAATTTTTTTTCAAAACTATCAAAAGGTTCTATCAATCAAAGGGAAAAAATCAAAACCAAAATCAAAGGTCTTCTTAGAAATTAAAAAAACTAGACAATATTAGCAACTACATATATGTACCTTACACATGGTAAACATGATAAGCAAATACATAATAAATATCTTACTAGGTTGGGATTAAGTAAACCTTCTTTCAAGGAGTATACACCAAAATGAAACACAAATGTTGTTTGATGTTTTTCACAAACACAAATAATTGCATTGTGAAGCATAATCAATGCAATCAAAAAAAGAATATGATTAATTGAATGTTCAAGTCTTGAAATAAATTGTTGTGATTTTGCTAAGGGCTAATTTTTTTTAAAACCATGATGTTATTTCATAGACTAATCAATTTTATGTGCATGTTGACATTTATGGTGAATGATTATGCCATTCATTTGTAGTGGATAATGAGGTGTTATCAAAATAAGGTTCCCATTTTATGAAAGGAGACATCAAATTCTAATAATGCCTTAGTCTGAGGGCCTTACCACATGCAAAAACTTGTAAAAAATTTGTTTCCATAATTTACTAGCTAGGAGTTTAAACATCACATAAAGAAAAAAAGGTAGGACCTTACAAAACATTAAAAACCTTAACTTGAAATGTAAGATGCTCTCCCTTTTTAGGCAATAACATTGTTGTTTTTACGGTGTTGTGAAAATACATTACAAAAATTCTAATAGGTCATTTTGTTTAAGTAAAAAAACATAGATAGGCTATGTAATGTTGGTGCAATTCAACTTGACACATGCCACATGGATGAATTCATAATGTTCTTGACAAGAGAATTATGTTTCATCACCTTCCAAGGGTAGAAGGTCATGTTGTATAATCCTTCGAATTAAAAATCTACATATCATACCTATGATTGATAATCGACAAATTTTGGTAATTATTTCAAAAAATGGGTTGGGCAAGCCCAATTGAAATATCTTAGGATGTTGACAATCATGAATAAGTAAGTATACAAGGGCCAGTTCATAGTTTGAGTTCATCATGGTACATGAATGGTATGAAGTAATGTTGGTTAATTCTTAATTTTAAAGAAGAATTATTGATTTTTGGTTTATAATCTTTTGTAAAATGGAAGAACTTTTGTTTATTGGATCTAAGGAAATGTATTTTGAAAACCTAAAACTCATTAATTCCGTGGCCAAGTCCACTATTTTAAGCTATTGGTTCTTGGGCCACCAATTTTAAGCTTCATGAGACTCATTAGATCCATGTTCCAAAGGCCAGATTGAGTTTTTGGAATATCTTTTAAAAACCATTGACGTTGCATTTAAAGAATAACCCTAAACCCAAAAACCCTAAACCCTAATCTAATCCTAAAACCCTAGCCCCTACCTAACCCTACAACCCGGTGTGACCGGTAACGGGGTGGTTGAACGGGGACCTAGTGACGGCTCCTGGGTTTCTGAATCTAATCTTTTGCTTTAAGGGTTTAAGAAATTAAACCCGCCAGAATGGGGACGTAATGGGGCTGCGAGTTTATGATTTTGGGGACATGCAACTTGTAACGGTGCATGGGAAAGCTTGAGCAGGAAGCCAAGCACGTAACGGCTGGAATGTTGAGGTAGGGGTGCTCCTGATGATGAAGTTTTTGCTGATCTGGGCCGAGCATTAAGGAATGTTAGTTTTTGTGTTGTTTTCTCTGGTGTGCCAGAGCTGCTTAGCTAGTTGCTGATTTCCTTCCGCTGCGCCAGCATCTTGCTCAGTGGCTGTGTAATCTCCTGATGCAATTTGCAAGCAAGGTGATGCTAAGGGCTGATGAGAACTCTAAGGGGTTCGAGCCTTAGATGCATGAGAGGTAGGAGAGATCTGATAGCTGAACGTGCTTCTGTGGGGATTCGTTTGCATTCGAGTTGTGGTCAGCATAGCGTTGCTTTTATGCAGAATGAGAGGCAGGAGGGGTCTGTGCCTGCAGATCTGTTGTGTGGGCGTGATGGGGTTGTTTGTGTGAGAGGATTCGTTGCGAGTTTGGTTTGCTGTTGGGCTGCGTCCAAAATCTCGGAGGGTTGCTGCTGGGTTTCTGGGTGCTGGGTCCTGAGATGCCGAGAGTGAGAGCAGTGGGTAAGGAATGTGGTTTAGAGGCTCATCGGACTGAGCGGAACACTGAGGGATCTGACCTCGCACGCATCACTGGAAGCTCCTGTTGCAATCAGGATGGTGTGCATTGTAGATCGGACATGAGACAGTCCTTGTTTTGTTAATTTGATTCGGAGTACAGAGATCTGCTCCCTGTGTTCCGATGTGTTGATCTTGATTTTGAGCTGACCATTCTTGTTGAAGAATCAGGTGTTGTATGCTGATGAGTTCTGTAGATTGTTAGGGTGGGGATTGTGTTTCGATGTGTTGATCTTGATTTTGAGCTGACCATTCTTGTTGAAGAGTCAAGTGTTGTATGTTGATGAGTTCTGTAGATTGTTAGGGTGGGGATTGTGGTGTAGGCTAGAGGATCGGGGAGCTCGGATCTGATCTGGGTCTGGGCGCTTGCCATGTCCGGTTGCCTCTGTGTTGGTGCATAGCTCTCTCTCTCACTCTCTCCCCTCTCTTTTTGGTGACACCGGGTCCTGTTTTTAAAAAAACCCTAAATAACCACCCAAGTCTCATTCTAGGTGGATTTGGGTGCCATATTACCTTTGTCAATTCTTATGTTCCCCTATAGTCATTTCATGGCATGTCGGAAGCATTCACCAAAGAAGTAAACATAATGGAACAGGCTCATGGCTTTGCCTATTATGCTGGGTGAGGCGCCCACCTCACCTCACGCTTCTGGAATCACCAAGGGCAGCTTACCCAACATAATCAGCATCTGCCTGCCCATTCCATCAGTATAGAATCTGCAATTTAATGCTCACAGACAAGATAGCAAGAATGATTGAGCACACAAGCTGCCATTGATGCTCAGTTTACATATCAGAATCCCGTTCCATTTGTTGTTCAATACGCAACTCGCTAGAATCGTCAGAATCTGTAATTTCCAACACTGGAAAACAAGTGTCTTGTGGAATGGGACTAATTGCATAAAACCACGCAAAAGAGGAGACACAGAGACACAGAGACACAGAGAGAGAGAGAGAGAGAGAGTTCTGTTGTGTATACCAAGATTTCAGCACATTCTGGAGATGTGCTGGATTAAGAAGGCCAAACAAGTCACCAGTGACAAACTAGGTGCTGGAAGTGAAGATGAAACTTTCTCTATCCTGGAAGAGGATAACTCTTTTACCCTGACATAATAGATAATATTGCTTCAAAGAGTAAGGAAGCAAAGAAACAAACTCATGTGACTCTTGTCCCACATGGAGAGATGTGGATCTCCCTTCTCTGAGCTCAAAAGTCAAGCCAAATGTGTGCTTGAAAATCTTATGATCCATAGGAATTGCCACCGCTTTCATGATTGTTCTACAAACAAGCCACCCTGTTGCAAGGCTTTCTGCAGCAAAGCTCGTCTCCTCTCTTG
>Ga0116228_10004288_pt1 | contig 12632 bp, 20 predicted proteins | sample S1TSphfallax_2_FD_89694 | JGI IMG/M metagenome (GOLD analysis project Ga0116228, IMG submission 89694) | Host-associated microbial communities from peat moss isolated from Minnesota, USA - S1T2_Fc - Sphagnum fallax MG | ecosystem: Host-associated > Plants > Peat moss > Unclassified | place...
GTATAATAATTTATAATAATTTACGATATAAGTTATAATAACTAAGGTAGCCTAAAATAATATGAGGTATATCATAAAGTAACATAACGTATTTTAAACAACAACATAAAATAAACCTATTTATCATGATAAGTTATAATAGTGAATTATGTTAACTAGTAGTGAAACACGATGTTTACATAATGATATTATAATGAAATAAATTTAATTAGGGTGAAATCACTCAAATGAAATGAATTTATTTCATTTTTAAAGTCTTGTAGTGATTTTGGTTAATGAACTACACCCCACTTTTATATTAATGGATCCATCATGCAAATCAAAATTGCATTGTCAAAACCATTAAAAAGAATTGCACTTAAAAACTTGGGAAACCAAATGTTGGAAAATGGAATTAAAAACTTAAAAATCAAGATTTGAACATAAAATAATAATAAAACAAAACCTAAGTTAATTACCTCACTTAACATAAACAAAACATTACCAAAAACCTACATCTTATGTGTGAAAACCTCTAAATTTGTTAGTATTGTAAATTGAAGGTGTTTTACTTAACATAGTTTTGAGTTTCCATTGCTTACGGGCATTTTCAAAAATGAAAAGTTGATCTTCACAAATGTTTCATTTTATGAAATACTTGCATTACTTTTTTATTATGATACCTAGTGGGTACCCACTAACTATCACAAATATCATGGCAAAAAAACTAAATAAAATTTTGATTGATTTCTGTGCCATGCAACACCCCATGTTCCTTAAATTTATTGAACTCTAAGATTCCCTAATTTTAACCTTGTTCCTTTACATTAACAATAGGGAGCATGTAAGGTTCATTTAATTTTGGCTCCTAACTTATTTTAATAACATACTATGTACCAAGTTTATCCATAGTCTTGGTAAAAGTTTTAATTACCTACATTTTGCCCAATCCCTAGTATGCTAAAGGCATAAAATTATATTACTCATTTAAATTAGTTACTTGGGCTCTATGTTATTGTGCATTATTAGTGACAATGAAATGATGAAAAAGTGACTTAATTTTGTGTAAATTTAATTTCATTTTAATCAAAACATTAAATGACATTACATGCAACTTGAATTGAATTGAAATTCAATTCCATTCAAGTTTCATTGAATCTAATTCAACTCTAATTGGAATCAATTCAAATTGAATCGATTTCAAAAAAATTAATTGAATTTTAAATACATTGAATCAAATTCAAATTTCACTGAATTCAAATTCAATTAAATATAGACTCAATTGAAGATAAACATGATGCAAATTTGTGCAAAAGGTATTGCAACTTTGTTCAACATTTTCATTGTTTGTGATTATAGAGTTGAAAAAAAGAAAAAAAAACTTTTAATAATACACAAATCCAAAAAGACATTTCTATTCCATTCAAAATAAATTCTAGACCAAAATTTATTTGAATAGGAGACGACTAATAATGGACCAATTTATTTTAATTATTTATATCATAAAATTATGTAATTTTAAGAAACCAATATATAATAAACATAAGATATGTGTAAGTTTTCAATATTTAATTTTTTAAAAATAACATATGTGCAAAAAAAATTACATTTTATTTGTCAATAGGTTCAAGTAATTGATTAATAAGTGAATTAGTATTAGTTAATGAACTAGTAACCAAATGCGAATGAACATGAAGTGAATATCCTTTCACACCATTGATAGTTTAATCATTTTGGAAAAGCTTATTCATTTAAAATGGGTATTTTAACTTGGTTGAAAGATATGTCAAATACATATGGTATGTCAAAATCATGTTCATGGGTAAAAATATCCTTGGGTGCTATCATTAAAAATGTTATGTTTTAATTTTAATAGACCCATTGAACTTTAGAAAAATACAAGGAACAACTAAATGAATATTTTCATTAGAATATTTTAAAAGTACATTTAATAGATTGTATACATTCTGAACTTTAATAATATCAATTATTTAAAAATAATAATTTCATTTAGAAAAAAATTCAAATTTGTAAATGTTTTCCATACCTTGATTTTTTTTGTCCAGAAACTCCTTTCGCTAGCCTATTCCAACAACATCCAAATCCTTGAATGTTGGCTCTTTTGCACCAAGTACCTATAGGCACTCTTACATGTGTTTCAAACTCGTAATTCCCACCTTCGACATGTGCAGGTGTTTGCCACGATTGTAAACGAGAAACACCCATGCCCAACCCATATACGCTTTAGTTCGAAAAAAGGCGAATCTCGATGTGGCGCTCTAGAGTTGGTGAAGTGTTGAAAGAGCACCCACCTCCCCGCCTTTTAGCAACTGGGTCCCATGATATCCTTTCTTAATTCTTCTTTCTTTTTTTTTGGCATTTTTTGAAAATGTTGCATGAATGGCTTTTATTGCTCCCTGCTTCTCGTCCCTCCCCAACATCGTGCTCATGAACAACATCCTTTTCATTGATTTATGCTGGTCTTATTTATCTTCTTCTTCTTCGTCTTCGTAGCTTCATTCTTCTTGATCGCCCTTGGCGTTTTTCAAAAATGTTGCATGAATGGCTTTTATTGCTCCATGCTTCTCGTCCCATCCCCAACATCATCCATATGGATGTTAAATGATCATCATTCATTGGATGTAAAATGGCCATCATCCATTTGGTTGATTTCATCCTTATGTCCAATAACATCTACTAGTTTGAACCTCGTGCCTAATGCACAAGTGTGTGTGTATTTGACAGTACATATTACAAAATTACAACTACAAACTACATTTCCAAAACCTTTCTATATACCACATTCCGCATGTATTCATCGGGACCTTAGCCGCTGAAAATCTTGATGTTTGCACTTCTTGTGACCTGTGAAATAACAACATACAATTGACCATGGTAAAAGATTGGAGATGGCAAATATACCCCAACGTTGTTCAATGTCTGACCTTGACTCTTATTGATTATCATCGCAAATGCCACTTGAACAGGAAATTGACGACAACGCAAAACAAATGGCTAGTCAGTTCGGAAGGGAGACATGATGATGTGTGCTATGAACACACATTTGTCAACATTGTTCCCTGTGATGATCTCCGCTTCAATGACACGCTGATTCAATCTCTTGACAATCAACCTCGTACCATTGCACAATCCTATTAATTGATTGAGATTGCGCAACAAAAGGATTGGCATGCCCACTTTGAGTTCCAGCTTATTTGTGATATTGTTGAATTGCAAAGTGTTCATAAATTCCACTAGATACAATGAATCCATTGAAACTCTTGTAGCAACACTTGCACCTTCTTCTGTTGGAGCCAAAGAATCCATGCTCAGGTACGTGTGCAATTCTTTAGATAATGATTCAAGAATTGCATTGTTGACTTCATTAACATTAATATTTTTGGGGGCTAGAATGATGTGTTGCATAAGATACGTGGCATTTCCAGAGTGGTGTTGGTGATCCGGATAGATGGTTCGGATTAATCTTCTTAAGCTATAATCTTCTACTAGCAGCCTCATATGGGACAAAATCTTGATCCAATCTGGATCGACACCTTCTTCTTGTACAATGGTGGGAATACTACCATCTCCAACATTCAACACCCATTTGGAAAACTTTCATTGTTTTTCAAAATTGGCTGCCATGATTCGCATGTTGATATGAAAACAAAGAATCGTAACATGCTACCAAAGATGTGATCGAGGTAACGAAGCACTAACAATGTCTTCTCGTCCTCCCTTGGGAACAATAGGCACGATCTGTCGAAAATCCCCACCAAAGACCACAATTTTCCCACTGAAGATATTTTCGGTTACTTGTGCATCATCCAATTGCATCAAATCACGCAGGGTTCGATCAACAGCTTCGAAAGCTCGGCGATGCATCATTGGTGCCTCATCCCAAATGATCAAATCAACTTTACGCACCAACTTGGCCACTTTCATCTGTTGTGTGATGTTGCAAGTTGACTCATTGTGCAAATTAATTGGAATTTTAAATCTTGAATGGGCGGTTTTGCCACCCAGAAGCAACAAATATATAATTCCTAATGAAGCAATTGCAAGCACGATTTTGCCTACCCTTGTAGACGGGACAAAAACGTTGTCCAAACAAATGTTTTGTCGGTTCAACCACTTCCATACACAAAGAACAATTTGCCCTTTTCATTTGTCACGACATTCAAAATAGTTTTGTATGCGTTATGCTGATCATCATTGAGCCTATCCTCTACATTGTCTACATCTGTGGTCAATGAATGCTAATCATAAGCTAGCTCTTCTTAGACCAATCGGTTTCCTCCATGAACAGGAACAATGTAATTAGATTTGGGAAGCATTGGAAAATCTTCCAAACAGTGTCTGTTGCGAATGAAAACCTAATCGATCTCATATAATGCACAATCCTTCAACACATCCTCATAAAGGGTAACGGCTTGATCATCACGATCGCGACATGTCATTACTTCAATGTCATCACTCAAAGACTCCCAATGTGCATCCCATATTTGTTTGGGATTTGTCACCTCACAAAACATCAGCATGGAGGCAAACATGTCACGTAGTTGTCATCCTGAGGCCCAAAGACTAGCTTCTTCCAAGGCTTGATGCCATTCATTGTCATCTATAAGCAAACCCATTGTAATGCATGCATCTTTGAATGTGTCGTGTTTTGTGCCATCCATTGTCCGTAAATGCTCGTAGGATGTGGCACCTTTGACGTAGTTCAACAACATCCACAAATAATAACGTTAACCTGATGTTGGGTGTGCATAATACATGCGACCAATGGCAAAGCCTCTTTTGCACATTGTCCATCGCATCAACTTCCAATTCCACACCCATTGTTGAAGGAATTGATCGAACGTAAGGCTTCATGCAACTTCCGATTCTTGGTTTGTTTTGAACCATTCCATTAGCATCGTTCAGGAAATGGCTGATCGTGCTGCCACTTCCTGCACATCATCATCATCATGGAACAACACCATTTGTTGATTGGGCAAATGGTATTTTCGCTCTGGCATGAGATCTCAATAGTTGCACGATCATGTCCTTTGTAAACGTACTTGAACAGATATTTAACTCCACGAATGTTGTTGTAGACCTCAATGTTGATGTGCGCATCGTATTTGGTCGACAAATAGACATTGTGCGGTATCACCCAACAATTGTCCAATTCAACACCATGAACCAAAATTGTGCGCCCCATATCTTTGTGTTGATAAATAAGATATTTGTTTACATTTGTCACTGTTTCAGATTGGAACTTGCGTGGTATTGTTTTTTGCATTTGTCATCTTCCATGCATGGGGCATTTGGAAATGAAGCTCCACATGGACCATGCATCATGCATTTGGCAATGGTCTCATGGGCCAACCTGTTTGTCTCTGGATTCAGAAGTTCAACACTGATCATGCGGTCTACATTTTCAATCATGTGTGGCTTGTAGTCTTCGGCAAAGAAGATGAGAATGTGTGCATGCGGCAACCCACGCTTTTGAAACTCAATGACATAGATTCCCGCAATTACACATCCCAAAATATGTTTCTTCTGAATGTCATTGATCAATTCCTTCAGTTTGGTTTTGAACACTCGTGTTACCAAATCCGGTCAATCCTAAGGTTGTTGTCTGAATAGCAATGCTCTTTTGATTTCAAGCCATTAAGGATTACAAGTGAATGTAACAAACACATCTGGGGAGTGGGCCCATTTGTAGATTGCCATGGCATCTTGATAATTATGAACCATGTGACATGGACCTCCTATGAAAGAAGATGGCAAAATGATCCTTTGTCCAATGGCAACAATGTTATTGTCACTTGCAACGATGGCGTCCTAAAGGATTTGATAGAGATTTACACAAAGCTTTTTCTTATTCAGGCGCATATACATCAAGTGGGTTTGTTCGACAACCGCATAAGCATCCACAATGTATTGTTACTTCAACAGCCACCCCGAAGTAATGCTATGTCATTAGTGTCTCGATGTTGAAGTTGATAATCGTAAAATTCGGCCATTGTCACATTATGATGCTTTCTTTGATGCTTAGATTCTTCCGCATGGTCTTCATCCAAATTCGCATCAACATCCTGCATAACAACACCATTGAATGGAATATTCGGATGTCATCCATCCTTAGTGTAGAGAAATAACAACATATAATGTAAAGCCATATATCCCACATGTAGCTCAGAAATGTGCTGAAATGAACTAACTTGTTGAGTAATGATGACATCACATTTGTCTACAGCTTCAAAACCATTTCGTACCATCAATGCAACGACTTCATCGATCGTTGGCACATTGTATCGGCGGGCATTTTTTGTTCAAGAGGTAATGAGACACAATTTCAAATCCATGGGAACACCTTCTTTTGCCATCATATCCCTTGCCATTTTCAACACTTCGACATAGGGATTGATATTGTACATCATGGTCAATAATCGATCCAATGTCATTGGATCAAGCGATAGCATAACGGCATGGTGGTTTGATGTTCGCTCTCCGTATCATGAATGTACAACTGTGCAAACTGTGGACGTTGTCCTTTAGTAAGACATAGGGATTCAATTTGTGATAAAGCTCATCTTGAATGTGAAAGGAGTATGGTCCAGTGCCTCTTGTTATTGACTCATCAACTTTGGCACCGAGCGAAGTGAATGCCAACACCGAATTGTACATGCGAATCTAATCTCGAAATTTGACGGCACTTCTCTCTTTGCTCGTTAAAAGAACTTATAGCTCTTATAGTGTTGCAGGAAGATTCGAGAACAAAACTTTGCCATTCTCCTAACATAAAGAAAACTATGGGTTGTTGTTGCTCGACTTTGCTAATCGTTTTTTAATCCACATTTTCGCATTGTAGAATCCATAAATTGTGTCCATTTCTCCACAATCCCATCGTGCCAAGGCTGATGCATTTTCGTCTTCAAATAATTACAATGCATCATTGCCAAGAGAAGGTTGTGCACGTGATGTTGCTTGTTGTAGGGTTTGCCATTCTTGACACAGACAATTACTTCGATCTTGTGGCATTTCAGATGGCCTAACCGATTCTATACGTTGCATGGCACGTTTTTCTCTTTGCAAGCGATTGCGACGTTCACGTGCAAATTCTAACATGTCTTGATTAAATTTTGTTGGGGCATTAATATGTGGAACAAGATTTCCCAAAAAGTCAATTTGCTCTTCATTCTATTGAGCTTCTAGTTGTTGCTGAAGGGCTGCCAAAGCTGCCAAAGGACTACCATGCTACGCAATGAGTGCACGCATACATTCTTATATGTTTTCGGGCCTTGTGTGGAGAATATATGTTGGGTTTGTTGTTGATATTGATATCAAAATCTTGGGGATCATGAGATGTTGATCGACAATATTGAAAGTCGCGCTAGTCATGGAAGAAGAGCTATAGATTCAGAAGGTGAATACATGGGATCAATTGCTCATGAGGAAGCTGCAAAATTTAGCCACAACAATCAAGACCTGGGAGGACTTACGTTGCAATGCCAGAGATTAGACACATCAAATATGTGTCTGCTAGTGATATGTTGTTTGGGGAAGTGAACGTCCTGCATACACGCATCAAGTTAGTAGTAGATGACATAAGAGGCATAGGGGCACCCAATTGGTTAAATATCTTCTTCAATGGACCCAGGTCTATAAAGATTCTTAACAGTCATGATGCAAAAATTGCCACAACACTTGCTTAAGAATTTGTTCCATTACCATCCTGTTGAGAATTGGATGAATGGTGAACTACAAGGAACAATCTTTGGGCAATCACTGAACCCACCGTGAAAACCTAACTACCATCATCCTCTTGCCAAACAACTATTGGATCTTTGAATGTTATGTTGCTAACAACTTCTGCATGATGTCTTGCAATAAGATTTTCAGGCACTTTCACCCACTTTCTGATAAGTAGGTATGAGGGGTCTACTGGTACTGCCTTATTCTGTGTCTCCTTGAAGGTATGGTTCATCTTACCTAACCCCATTTGATGCCACAGAGGAAAACCCCCTTCAGCTCCCTCAAACAAATTGCCTAACATTCACATGTATACAGTGGATTTAAACCCACAAAGATTTACAACTAGACCAATAAGCCTTAATTTCACAAAGACAAACCGAAACTCAGATGGAAACAACCTATTTAATGAGCCATTATTTGAAGCAAGTAATGCACATAGTTTTGGGATATGGAGTATACTCAATCTCCTGCAAGAAACATATGATCTACAAGCTTGAATCAAATCAATACACAAATATTCATGTAGGCAAATGAATTTGAAGTAAGGATTATAAACAGGCAGCACACATAGTTCTTAGATATGGAATATAGTACTTTCTCTCTTGGAAGAAACAACTGATCTGCAACCTTGAATCAAATGGATACATCCATCATGTATGTAGTTAATTTTGAAGAAAGGATTAGAAGTGGCACACGGAATTTTTGGACATGGAATATATTCTCTTTCCTGCAAAAAACATTTAATCTGCAACCTTGAATCAAATGGGGTACACCCATCGTGCATGCAGCTGAATTTGAAGCAAGGGATTTGAAGCACTAGGCAACATACGGAGTTTTGGGATACTATGTAATCATATCTAAGCTCAAACTGCAAGAGACAAAAAGACATTTGATGATTACACTTACATGCAAAAAAAGATTGAATCAAATGGAAACATCCACGAGCCTTTGATCTTGGGAATCCAAAGAAGAAGTTGGTTCATAACCAACCGTAGAAGTTGACTCCCTGATGGGTAGTACACCACCAACACCACCACCAGTGATAAGGCCTGTGTTTTTCCAGGTATAGGAGAACTTAGGCTTAGAAGCAGGACGAGAGGGAAGGGAAATATCCCCTGACAACACTTGGCGCACGAACCGCATACTAGGTCTAGAATCTGGATTCGGGTGACTACAGAAAAAACCCAACTGCAGCACCAGCTTGCTTTGCATCAGGTCATAAGCTTCCACTAGTCTCGGATCCACACACAAAGGGAGAGGAACTCTAATGAAGAGACCACACCCAGTCCAGCAAGTAGACCTCCTCTTCAGGAAGGTTTGGATTAAAGGGTTGTCTCCCACAAGTCACCTCTAGCATCAAAACCCCAAAACTAAATATATATGTCTTTATGTTTGCCTTTCGGGTATGTAGAAGCTCAAGTGCTAAGTAGCCCATGGTCCCAACAACAAAAGTTGTGTGTCCCTTCTTATTATGCTCCAACAATTGTGCCATGCCAAAATCCCCCAAGTAGGCATTGAACTTGGAGTCTAGAAGCACATTCCTGGGTTTGATATCTTTGTGAAGAATGCATTGTTCCCATTCCTCATGCAAGTATGCCAAAGCTACAACTACACCACATAGGATGTTGTATCTCTGGTTCCACGACAAGATTGGATGCTCTGCTACTATTGTTGTTGTTGTTGCTACTATTCGTCGTCCTCCTCCTCTTCCATCTTCTTGGATGGATGGATGACGGGACAGAGGGATGGACGGAAAGCTTCATGAAAAATGACCATGACGTCCTTTAAAATGATAAATAATTTTCTAAAGTACCTATTTTATTTTATTTTTAAATTGTAATTAATTGAGTAGGTATAATTTAGCTATAAATTTCCAAACTTTAGAAGCATGATTCCCAAATGGGCCACGATAATTAGGAATACAAATTTGTAGTGATTTGCACCTTTTTTTTATTCCAATAAAGACTTGAGGCCATGAAAAAATAAACAATCTATGGTTGTTGGCCCTATTCGCCAATTTAATTGTCCCCTTGAGTTCCCACCATGTTCATTTCAACACATTTCACCAAGGTTCATTGCAAGGCTTAACATAATTCTACCAAGCACATTATACCTAAAGTTCACCTTGGGCCTAGCTTGTGTGGTAAAATTTAGAAGGCCCTACCCCTTTTTTAATACATTCAAATAAGTTTGTGAATTTGTAATTGTATGACATGTGAGCACTAATTACAATGCCAACACTCACCCAAAATTCACCAAGGACTCCACCAAAAAAGCTCTAAGGGGTGTAAACACAATTTTAAAAACCATTAAAGGGTGTGGGCAATGTTTAAAATTAAAATTAAAATTTTTGAAAAATCACAAGGGGAGCACAATAATTTGGATTGTCAAATTTCTTTTCGGAATAGGCTCCATTCATTGCAAAGTTTCAATAATGAATGTTTGACTCAATTTGCCAATGTTTCAATAATCCTTTTACATGTTTAAAACATTCAAAATATACTCATGCACTATTTTTATTTTTATTTTCAAGCATCCTTTTTGCATATCAAATGTGCACCATTCTTTCTTAACATTGGAAATAATTGTAATACTAATAATTTGAAAATAAATGGAGTTGAAATTGGTGAAATTCATGTTTACAACACATTTTGGCACTTTCAATTAAATGTGTTTTTTACCTTTAAAATTATAAAATTTGAAAATGTGTCTTGAGTATTCACCTTGTTTTTTGAGATGTTTTTTTGAAGAAAATGTCCAAGGGTTCACTTGCAATTGTAATTACTCCCCCCCCCCCACCCCTTGCGGGCCTTAATGAACCATTGAATTATATATATGACTATTTTTTCCATTCTTTACTGAAATAAAAATTTACATGGGGCAAATTTAATTATCTAACATTCATATGATGGTGGCGATTTTTCACATGTGAATATTGTGCATCAATGTTTTGTTTCAAATCTAAAATGTAGAAAATGCTTAAATAAACTTTTTTAAATAACTTGATTTTTTTTCCATGATCTTTTCATGTGCGAGTGACTTGCACTCAAGGCTATAAATTCTAGGCCCAATGAATACGAAAAACAATAAAATTATCCAAAAAATCATTTACCCTATAACCCTTTGTAATGAATTATGTAACCTTCAAAATTCTTGTATGGATTATTATTTAATCAAATGCACCCAATGAGCATTACTAAATATGGATGTAATTATGTTTTACTAATAGATTTATAAGTTGATGTCAATTGTATTATTTAATAAATTTTCATGAATGACATCCCATAAATAGTTCGGCAACATCATTATCAACATCATTGCCAAAATCATCATGGATGAAATCTATCCACCACCATTCACTTGTCATCCATAATATAGTTAGGAAGGTGCTTAAAAAGGTTCTTTGAAATATTATGAAATTTTTTCATATGGAATTTTTTTTGAACTAAGTATTCAACCCTATACTAGCCTTTGTTATCTTTGATTTGTTCAACATTAGTCTAAAGTACGATTTTGCACCATACTCTTATTCCTAAATCATTCATATTTATGTTTCATGTTTTATCAAAAGAATTTTTTGTTTAAACTTAAGTTTTTCACATTAAACATGTTCCTTTTTAAAAAAAATTGTTCCATGTTTAAACTTATAATTAAACCTACAACCTTTGTCATAATTTGTCCTAGTATTTATGGTGCAAGTTGGAAATCCCTTTGTCTTAGTAATTCTTGTGCTTGTGACAAATATATTCCCTTTTATTCCCTTTGAAAAATATTACACTTTTAAAAACTAACACAATAATGTAGTATCCAATGTATTTTTATATTTTGTTAGTTTCTCAATTTGACATTATTCTAATTGTAAATACACAATAGTACATGATAGTTAAAATGTAGTAAATATTGTAAAAACCCATGGTTTTCTATGTAGTCATTTGCTTGTTAAATAATCCTTGTGGGTGCCCCAACTATGAACGGATCGCTAACTTATTTGGGTCCATTTTAATGTTGTGTGAATATATTGATTTTAATATATTATATTTGGATAAGGTCAAATTAAAATTTTCAAAAATATATCAATGACTAAAGGTATATAATTTCCAAAAGATTTCTTAACCTAATAAAGGAATAAAATTTATACCAAATATATTCAAATAAAGGGGAAAAAATGATGAACATTTTCCCTTTTTGTAAGGTATGGCTAAATATTATATATTTGATACATATCATGCAAGTATAAATGGGTAAGTGTAGGGTAAAAAAACTTCCAAAAAATTAGAATTTGTTTCAATGATGAAAGACAATTATTTGTGTGATTGGCATTGCAAACATGAGCACATGAAATCTCAAACATGTCCTATATCAAAAAATAAACAATTAAAAAAATAGTAAATGACATTAAAAATTATCCAAATCATTTTTATAATGGCAAATGGTAATTACATCCAAAGGAGTTTCAAGAACAAATAGTAAGAATTTTGCTTAAAACAATTAATGTTACTAATATTTTTTAAAATTGTAATAGGAAATATATCCAATAATTAATCACCATAAATTGAACAAATCCATCATAACCAAATACATTGCAAAATATGTCCAAAATGCATCTATATTACATGATGATTTTTGTTGTGACTTATGACATCAATGCCTAAACTACAACAAAACCATGCCATTTAAAGATTGTCACAATTGACCATGAAGGTGGTTTTTAAGACCAATCCACCAAAAATGGGAATAGATGGTTGATTATTTGACTACCATAGTACCTAGGTTATAACTTTGGCACAAATTATATATTTTTTGAATTGCTAAAAAAAATTGAAATTATTTTCTTCAAATAAAATAATTTTGTGAAGGAAAATGGAATATTTATTGGAATATTTGATACATACATACATACATACATA
>Ga0116228_10004290_pt1 | contig 12632 bp, 11 predicted proteins | sample S1TSphfallax_2_FD_89694 | JGI IMG/M metagenome (GOLD analysis project Ga0116228, IMG submission 89694) | Host-associated microbial communities from peat moss isolated from Minnesota, USA - S1T2_Fc - Sphagnum fallax MG | ecosystem: Host-associated > Plants > Peat moss > Unclassified | place...
AGATCTTGCATTCGGTGGCAACTCTCCCGTACATGCATGCTTCAAACATTCGATGATTGTCTGGTTTTTGCAAACACAAAACATTTTAGATTATGGCTATTGTCAGCAAACACCCAAAGTACACCATAACAACAAGACTTTGTAGCCAGCCCCATAAAACCAACAGCAAAAATGTCTTTCAAAAAATCATATGCAAATGAGGAATGGGCAAAAAATGCACAAAACCAACAAACTGAGCATCTTCATACATTTCAATCACAATTGAAACTCCCTTTCTCAGAACCCCCCCCCCAACCAAAAGCTCTCTTTCTTGACAAAAACCAGCATGATCATCACAATGGCTGCAAGAAACAAACAAAACACAAGCAACTGAAAGAAATTGCTCAAGCAAAAAAGAAAACAGGAAGCAATTTCAGAGAGTGCTTTCTGGTCAAGGCAAAAGAGGGCAACATAAAAAGCTTACAGTCTTCCCAGCTCCATTCGGCCCCACAATCAAAGTTAGAGGTCGGAAGAATGTGATGACTCTTGTGTTCTCAGGGCTGAAACTCCGAATGCCCTTGATCACCATCTTGTCCACTGTACTCATCTTTGCCTCCTTCTCTTTTGCCTCTACCTTCTCCTTTCTTTTGTTTCTTTCTTCTTGCACCTAAACCCTAAACCCTAACCTCTTGCTCCTCCTCTCTTGTTTCTTTCTTCTTGCACTAAATTTTCCTGGAAGAATGAATGCTCTTCTTGCACCCCTTGCTCCTCCTCCTCCTCCTCCTCCTCCTCCCACTCTTTCTCAGAATTTTTTCCAGGCACAAAAATCATCAGTTCTGTACTACTCAAGAACAAGAGATGATTTTTTTTCCAGAGATGATTTCCTCACGACCTGGAATCCTCACAAACTCCTCCGTGGAAGGATTTGTACGCAGAGCTTCATATCCTTAAACCCCGCAAAAAAATTCATCAAACCCCTGCCCTGGAAAGCAGCTGCCAATGCGAACTGCTGCTGCTCGAGAAGACTTCTTCGTCTCTACTGCACACTTCGAATCCCTCTGCATTTCTTCTTCCGCTAAGCTTCTTGCACCCCCAATACTCACAAATCTGCTTCAACGCCCAATCAATACCCAAAAACTCCTCTGCCTTTGTTTCACTTGCCACCCAATTCTTACAATCTGTTCAACGCCAAAACCCTAAGAAAATTCCTGTGGAAATCAATCCCTGTGAGTAGATTTTTCTGTTTGCACCCAATTCCTGTGCATTATTTTGTTTTTTCTCGCTTGTACCCAATTCTTGCAATCTCTTCGACACCCAAACCCTAAGAAAATTCCCGTGGAAACCAATAGCTATGGGTGGGTTTTTTCGCTTGCACCCTACTCTCGCAAATCTCCAACAAACAATCCGCCAAAGCTTACGAGCATTTAGTTTACACCCAATTCTCATAAATCTTCTTCAAGACCGAAAGCCTAAAAACAATTCCTGTGCATTTTTCTGTTGTTTTTTCTCGCTTGTACCCAATTCTCGCAAATCTTCTTCTTAGTCTTCTTCTTCTTCTGCAACACCCACTTCCTAAAAATTCTTGTGCAAAAAGAACTTCTGCATTTCTTTTTCAATTTTTTCCACCCAAATTTTCTATCGCAATCTTCTTCAATACCCAATTCCTGGAAGCTCTCAAAGACACCACAATCTTCTTCTTCTTCCTCAGTCCTTCAAATGCTCTTCACCCATTCTTTTAATCAAATGCTACTCCTCTTCTTTATCTTCTCTTAATTTTTCTTCTTCTTCTTCTTCTTGTTCTTCTTCCACCTATCTCCCAAAGAAAACAAAACACAAAACTGTCAACAAGAACTTTCTCTTCACGACTTCAGCTTCTCCAACATTTTACTCATGTCAATTTTTGAGGTTTTGCTCTTCTGGATTTTTTGCTTGGTTTTTTGTGGCAGAAGAAACCTTGTCCTTTTTTTTTGGTTCTGAATTTTATAAATTTCCTCTTTTGCTCCAAAAAAACACTCTGAATTCTCTTCTCAGAATTTCAAAGTTCAAAGGAGCTGATGATAATGCCAGCCTGGGTATAGGGTTTAGTTTTATGAGCGGATTCTTGGGTTGTGCTTTAGGGTTTTGTATTATAATGCATTTTGTGTAGTTGTATTTAGGGTTTAGGGTTTACTTGTTTTACACCATATTTTGGATTGTTTTTAGGGTCTAGGGTTTTTTATCTGCACTGAATAATGTACAAGGTTCGAGACTACATTTGTAGCACCTGTACAGTTAGGAGCAGTGAAATTATATGTAGCAACAGTGGAGGCGCTCAGGAAAAATGAAAGACAGGATGAAACTCAGTTTACCACCAAATTTGATGGTTTTCTGAGTTGAATGCTAATGTAATGTACTTTTTTCCAATTTTTATTTTGATCTCACCTTGTGTATGACGAAACTCAGGGTTTTGGTGCTGTGTTTTTCTTACTTTATGGATAAGTCTAACGGTTATAGAAAATAATAATTCGGAGTCTTGTCAATAGAGTTATTCGTAAAGTAATCCGGAGTTGGGCCCGCCTCTCATCCCCTGTCTCGGTTTTATACTAGCTATGGCTATTTGCTCTTCACCATTGGCAATTGCTTACTGGCCATTGAGAATTGGGTACTAGTTATGGCTATGAACTATTGGCCATTGAGAATTGGGTACTAGTTATGGCTATGAACTATTGACCATTGGTTATTGGCTACTAACATTGGCTATTGGCTATTGACCTATGGCTATTGGTTATTGGCCATTGGCTAAACTCCTACTAGCTATGGCTATTGATTATTGACCATAGACTATTGGCTATAGACCATGGCTATTGGCCATCACCATTGGCTATTGGTTATTGACCATGGCTATTGGCCATTGATCATTGGCTATTAACTCTTGACCATTTGCTAAACTCTACTAGCTATGGCCATTGGCCAGTGGTTATTGGCTACTAACATTGGCAATTGGCTATTGGTCAAGCTAGGGTTTTAAATGGGCAACATGGATGCAAATGAATGATAATTCCATGTTTAGAAAGCTAGTTTTGAGGTTTTCTCTAAACTAGGTGAAATGTAGAATTCATCCATGTAACCTAGAATTTCACGAGGGTTATATAACGAAGACCTTGTCCCAAAAAAATTTCTCTTCGTTTTCATTTGAAACCAAAGATGTCTTCCTCAAATGTCTTCCTCACATGACAGCCATGTTTCCTCTTCTAGCAATCATTCCTCTTTTAATACCAATCAATTTCACCTCTACCTCAAGTGATGAAGAAATATTGGAGGATATGGATGAAGACGATATGGTTATTTTCCATTGAATGATGATTGCTTGCAACTCCCACAATTTTTTCACATCACATGAGATTGAGGAGGGGATGGGGCAATCCATGGATGCAAGAATTGGTGTTCAAAACATTTTGACTACAATGTGAATCACACCACATCTTTTCAAATCCTTCACCAACTTCACTTTGGCAAAGTTTGATGAATTGGCAACTCTAGTGGTCCCAACAATATTGGCCCATGCACAATCTACTAGTGAAATTATAATCTCATCTTGAAGGTTTGATTTTTTTTTAATAAAGAAAAGCTTTTCATTTAACCTTTAGGGTTAAAAGTTTGTAGGGTCTATTTTTAGGGTTAGGGTCTAAATTTTTAGTTGGTGGCAAAATGTTCATTAGGGTTTTGAGTCTAGAGGATTATAAGGTCTATTTTTAAGGCTAGGGTTTAAAGCTAGGGTTTGATTTTTAAATTGGTGGCAAATTGTTCATTAGGGTTTTGAGTCTAAAGGTTTATAAGGTTTTTTTTTAGGTTAGGTCATGGTTTTTCTATTGGGTGCATACTGTTCATAAGGGTTTCGAATCTATAGGTTTATAAGGTCTATTTGTAACATTAAGGTGAATTTTTAGTTGGTGGCAAACTATTCCTTAGGGTTTTGAGTATACAGGTTTATAGGGTCTTTTTTAGGGTTTAGGGCTAAGGTCTAATATTTTAATTGGGCACAATTGTTCATTAGGGTTTGGAGTCTAGAAGTTTATAAGGTCTATTTTTAAGGTTAAGGTTTAGGGTTAGGGTCTAGTTTTTAAATTGATAGTAGATTATTCATTATGGTTTTGAATCTAAGGGTTCTTAGGATTTTTTTTAGGGTTAAGGTCTGATGTGTAAAATGTTGGCAAATTGTTCATTAAGGTTTTGATTTTAGGGGTTTTTAGGGTCTACTTTTAGGGTTAGGGAATTCAAATCTTCTTTTTTTTTGTCTTGCATGAAACAAAGTGAGGTACTAATTATATCAAGCAAACCATCCAAGTTGACACTTAAACAAAGTTTCCTTAATTTCATTATTTACATGAAGCATGACAACGTTATTAAGTATGACACATTCATGTGGAATTGGTCTAAATCTGCATGATGCATTGTTCATTGCATCATGCATCAACAATGCACTTAGTAATGAGATCCAATGGCCCATAGTTGAGGAGAAGGTGTCCTTGGGTACACATTTGTGACAGTTTATTGGTTGCATTGGGTTCATTGACAACATTTTAAACAATATCCACAAACCATTGTAAAATGAAACACATATCACATGGTTTCATTGGTGGAAAAATATAAATGCAATGAACAACACGGTCACATGTTGTTCTTCTATCTAGACCTGAACTACCGAAGCTCCTATTATGATGTGAACATTTTATGGCATTTGAATGTGTACCAAAATTGGCATCAATATTTCACCCATGGGGATGAGTACTTTGAATACCTACTAAAAGATCCATGTTATATGGGTGAAGAAATGTTTATCATGCGAAGGATAGGGCAACGAAAGTTTGCACCAAATGTTACCCAAGATACATACAACAAAATGCATGCAAGGTTTCGAGTGTAGGTGGAATGGGGGATTGGTAAGGTAAATAGAAAATGGAGACCCCTCATGAAGAGGTTTGATTACACATAGTCCAAGTTTATACATTTGTTTCAAATTGTAGTTATCTTCATTAATTTCCTACAAAGGATGCATATGGACCTCACATATCAAATGGTTGGGGACCATGATTTAGCTGCACATGGCTGGCAAGGAGACTTCTAGTTACAGGTCCAAAGTATGTCTAACATGTGTTTTAAATTCATGTTATGATATAACCCCTAAATCCTTAATTGCCTTCAAGTTGTTGATTTTGATTTCCTTATTATGTTCATTGTTGATTTCCACCTTGCCCACCATGAAAGCATATCGGATTTCAGAGGTGGAAGCATAGCGAGATGCCATGGTTGCCATATTTTTGGATTAGTTCTACAACATCTTTGCATTGGTCATCATCTGCTCACCACCATCACCTATAGGCAATCTAGATTCCAAGGATGCATTAGGTACAAATGTAGATCCTTCAAGTTCAAGGGAGCTAGAGATAGGGGTGGCTAGCCTAGGGATGGGCATGCCATCGCATATCCATCATATTTTGATGTCTCTTTTTAAGACGTTATTGGAAGCATGACCATCTATAGCTTTTAGACATCCTAGCATATCATCACATTGAAGGGTTGCCTTGTTCAACCCCTCTTCATTAGAGTTTCCAATTTTCAATTCCTTCAAGGTGTCACGCAAAGGGTCCTTCAATGTCTCCTACACAATTGTTGAATTTGGATAATTTTTTTGGTAATTCAAAATACACATTTCTCCATACTACGCTAGGGATCACGTGAATGACTTGTTTTTTGCATGTGTTATTTGTTGCAAAATCACTAGTTTTACAAGCAACCATGGTGTTAAGATGAAGGGATTCCATTATTTGCCTAGGTGTTTGTTCTTTGAGGTGCCTTTGTCTTCTTCAAAACCACATACTCAAATTGTTATGTCTCCATCCAATCTTCACACTTGATGACATTTGTGGCTACCATGAGCTATGTTGTCCCTTCAACCATACAAACAACATGAACACAATTAAATTTACACTAAACTTGAAGATTGTATTTTAATCTTCAAAAATCTTAATTTATAAAAAAAATTATGTCAATGTTTATGTAAAATATTTCAAAATATATGTAATTTTCAAAAGTTTCAAAGTCTATTTATAAGTTTTTTTTTGTGTTAAAAAACACACATTACAATGTTTAATGAATGTTTTTGAATTGTTTTTATTCATTGGATATTTTTCAAATTAATTCACATGTTCCAATAATATATTATAGACCTTATTATATAAAAAATCTTGTACTTTCAACAGCAAATTAAATTACCATTTCTAAACGTGAAAGACTAAGCACGCGTTACAGTTCTTGTGGCTCCTATTAGTGCGACTACATCCAGAACGCATAATAATCTATGATAGTTTAAGGAAAAAAACCTTAAAATAACATAAGGTGAAATAATTTTGAATAATGTATGTATAATATCCTAAAATTGTCCTATGGGTAATTAACATTATGGTACCTTAACATAAACTAAAATACTTTACATTAAGTTAAAAATAACCCAAGATTAAATTTAAAAAACCTAGCCTATGGTAATCTTAGAATCACCTAATATAGCCTACATTAACCTACAAATAGTTTAAGGTAACCTACAAATATCCCAAAAATGCCCTATAAATCTAGCCTAAAATAACTAAAATTAATCCTAAACCTTAAATCTTAAACCCATCAGCCTAATAATAGCCTTAAATATCCTACATTAACCTAGGAATAGTCTATAGTAGTTTACATTAACCTATGAATAACAAAGGATATCCTAGGAACCTAATTTATGGTAGTTTACAAATTAACTTGAGAATAATTGATAATAATTTACATTAACCTAGGAATAACCAAGGAAAATTATAAAAATTTAGTCTATGGTAATTTACATTAGCTTAGGAATAATTTCGGATAACTTACACTAATTTAAAAAATAACCTATGACTAGTTTGAGAACCTAGCCTATGGTAGCATACACATGGGCTTGGGTAGCCTACATTAGCTTTAAAATCACATAAGTATCCTATTAATATCCTTGGCTACATAGGTATCGAAGGCATGGTAACAAGGTAACATAAGGAAGAAAAATATTTAAAGTAAATACCTAGGTTGGTTAAAAACAAATGTGGATAATAACATGCGATGACAAATTATATCATTTATGTGAATAATGGTTCAATGGTTGAAGCATGGAGGTGAGGGGAAATGGCGAGTTCAAACCTTCATATTTGCACCTTAAATCGGTGGGCTAAGTGGGCTAAATTATTAGTTTTAAAGTAAATGGCCTAAACTTTTAATTAAACATAGGTTTTTAAGTGCCCAATATATGTTTTTAGTTGTTTAACCTAGTTTAGGTTTTTAAGTGTTTAATTAACTTAAGTTCCTAACATCACAAACTTCCAATATCATGAAATTTCAATAAAATTTGTGAAAAAATTGTAAAATATATGTTTATGCAAAATCAATAGGTTTTTAATTGTAAAAATGGCCCAAATTTTTTTTTTAAAAAAAAATGAATGATGTGTCTTTTCCATTTATGTCTAGATGTGAAGCATGCTCAGTTTACATTTTGACCAAACCCATGCAATTATCATGATGTAATTTTGCATAAAACTATGTGATTTTTAAGTATTAAACATGAACATTCATGTATGTCATTCAAAAAAATAAAATCTCATTTGTTTGAATATTTAAGATATTGAATACATATAAATATTATTTATAATATAACATGAAATTCTATGAATATCTAAAACCCAAAATTTGCACAAAATTTGTATGAATTTATGAATCCTAGTAAGTTTGTGCGGAAGTTCCTAACCTAGATTCCTACCTTTACATTTGCACCTTAAGTTGGTGGGTTATGTTTTTAATTTAGGTTATGTGGTTTAAATTAGTTTAAACTTTTAGTTTTGCCTAAATAGCTTAAAATTTTTAGGTGTGTAACATAATATAAGTTCTTAAATGTTTAGCTTAGGTTCCTATGTGTTTAATATAATGTGAATTTGATTAGATATTAATGAACTCATTTAGTTGTAATTAATCATTGTTCCTGGGTATTATGATTAACATTATGGTTGGGGAAATAACTTTGGATTAGTCCAAGGAATATATATTATCAATTCAAACAATTATGGTTGAGGTTAGTGCATAATTGGAGTACTTTTGGTGCTAAGATGAACCACAGGCAAACTCGAAATCACAAGATTCATCACGGCTCGAACTTGGGGGCCCATAACCTTGCGTGCAGACCTTTGATTGACATGAGGTTTGAAGAAAAGTTGTAACCCTTGTCGAGATCTTTTCAACGATATGTCGCACGCCACCTGCATATAAGGAATTTAGGGCGATTGTTGACTTTTAGTGGTTGGGAGTCAAATTGTCAATTTGATTCTCAACCCTTCTTTTGGCCCTAACTTGTGTTTCAGATGTCCAAATGGGTTATGCAAACTCATTATAGACATTTAAGTTCTAAGATATTTCCAATGGTATAAAGAACTCTTCAATCCATTGGGTTTTGACCCTTACAATCACTCTTTGAAAATTTGGGAGTCCACCAAGATTCCAACTCCAAAGTGAAAGCTCCCTTGGGAGTGTGAGGGCTCATTCCCTCACACTTTCTTTCATTATTGGGCTTCCCTTTTAGCCTGCAACCTTGCAAGCCCTTGCCTTGGTCACAAGCCCAAGGCTAGGGTTATGACAAATTAGGTGAAGATGCAATTGTAATTAAACAAGTTGAAAGTAAACCAATTAAAAAATTTAATAACAAACAAAATTTGATTATGAAAGGGGTGGTACATTTTGAAATACAATAAACCTTGTGGATGTTGAATGAATTCAACAAAAAACTTAGGAAAAGTTACAAAACACACATTAAGAAAAAATATGTTGATTTTAATGTCATCAAACACATTTGCTACTAATACTGTCACATAGCACCTTGCCCAATAGTAATGTATTCATGGTCCCACAATGTGGTAGTTCCTAATACATTTTGAAAGCACTTTTGGATTGAATCATTTATGTCATTTACAATAGACAAACATATGTTCCCATCTAGGACTTCTTTAACATCTATTGAATTAACAATTTTCATTAATTGGAGCATTGTAAAAAAGATCAATGTTTCCAAATCTTTCAATTTGACTATGATTACACATGATTTACCTTCATTAGTTTGTTCATCTTACCTCACATGCACCCTTCTTAAGTGGCCCATGAATTGGTTTAAAAATGGCTAGTGTAGTTATTTTAGGTATTTTCAACACACTTGTTGATAGTTGTTTTGCATTTATTAATTTAACATCATTCACTCCACCTTGTGATACATAATTGAGCATATCATTTAAGGTGCACAAATGCCAAAATGGTCATAAAAAAATGCACTAAAAACTGATCCTTCTAAAAAACAAGGGGATGATGTAAAAATGTCATATATGGTTTACAATGTTTTAGGCATGTTGCTTATCAACATATGGAAATAAACCATGTGAACTTGAAATATATATCTAAAATGTAAAAAATTGATATACAACTTGAAAAATTGAACTTCAAACTCAAGAAAAACCAAACTTGAAACTTGAAATACCTATAATTTGAAAAAATAGACATGAAATAGAATCCAATAAATTGACCCATGTTTAAAAGGTGAAATATATATATAAGGATAATGATTGAACATGACCCACCTATAATTGTGATTTTTGTGCATATGTATGATGAAGCATGATGCAACTTCATGATTATTTGTCATTTGCATAAAAGCCAAATACTTAAATAATATTTAAATGTTAAGAAAATTGGTTAATGAATAATAAAGCAATTTGGGGAATGGACTCTATTTAAAGATTTTGTAGAAATATAAAAAAGAAAAAGAGTTTGAGCATACAAAAAGAGAATGAACATAAGGAAAATGAATTTTAATTTGTTTATATTGGTTGAAAATGGGCTTGTAATTTATCCACGGTCATTGGCCCAATTGAAATGTCAATTAATTTGCAACTATGTAAGTTCAAAAGATCACAACTAGATTTCAATTTTAATGTTAGTAATTAAAATTTTGAATTTACTATCATCACATTCTCACCATTCCTTCACTCATCCAATTTAGAAACCACATTTTCAAAAATGGATGAACATTATCATAATAGTTGAACATTTGATTTACCTACTCAAGCAATATGTACCCACCTAGGTAGCCTACTTTAACTATTATTGACTAGGTTATTAACCTATAAATGTAGTTACCTTATCAAGTTAACTACCTAGCCTACCTATTCTAACTACCTAGTTTTCTTACTTAGTCTATTTAACCTATTTAAAGAACTTTAATAGGCAATTAGGTAGGTTAAGTAAGCTACCTATTAAATACTTAGGTATATGTTACTTGGTTAGGTACCTAATAAATAGCCTATGTAACCATTTTTCAAACCCCCCATATTTAATCATGTAGACCTCATTAAGTAGTTATGTGGGCTAACTACCCAAGGAGCTTTAATAAATAAGCTACCTAGCTCCTTGTTAAAGTTAAGGCTATGTTCACACCTATTGTTAAAGTAGTGGTAATTTTTTTTCAAGAAAATGTTAAAATACTAACATCCACACTTGATGTTATGGTTATCATTAAGGATGATGTGGCATCTAACATGGCACTCAATGGCAATGCATTTTTAACAAAAGAAGTAAACTAACAGAGAGTGGTAAAATGTCACCCAAAGTAAAAAAAAAATACATTATGCAAGCATGTTAAATTGTCTAACCCAAAATTGACCATGTAAGTCTATGGTAAATTAAAAGCTTCAAAAACTTATATTGTTTGTGAAATCCAAATGCCATCACTAGAGCTTTTCAACAAAGCTCTAATGGAACTAGAATGCAACTACACATACACCATCACTAAAACTTCCTAATTGCAATGCAATTACATGTACACCATTGCCAAAGCTTATTGACAACAACACAACTACAAGAATGCCATTGCTAAAGCTTCCTAACTACAATGCAACTACATGTACGCCATCGCCAACGAGTCTTAACTACAACATCGCCTCTGCAAATGGATCAAAAAAATGTATATTAAAAAAAAAGACAGAGAAATGTAGAGAATCTAGGTACCTAAACATTTCAAGTTCATTAGGTTCATTCAATTTCATTAGCATCAAATCAAATTCAATAACACTAAATTGTATATGGAGAAGGTTTGGAAACTCATGCATTTGAGAAGGAAAATGTAGAAGCATGACCAAAAGGTGGAGGTAGAGCACAAGGTAGAGGGGGTAGGATCCATATGAGGTCCAAGAGTGTTGTTGCTCTTGAACTAAAGTCTAAATCCACCTCTAAATTAAATAATGCAAAAAAATCTCGTTAGCCAAATTGGGAGTATCAAGAAGTGATGGCATTAATTCAAGCAAAGCGAAAAGAATACCTTGTAGGATTGGACATGGTTGATATGAGAGATCAATTTGAAAATGTTACAAGTTGTAAGTGGTGGAAAATTGCAATTTCAATGAATGCAATTGGCATTTGTTGTTGCCAAAAAATATTGTTGTTTACAAAGACAAATGGAAGGTAGTCTATGAAGACTTCAAGCGCATTTTTTATTACATTGCTTCAATGGGAAATAACACAAGGTACTGGGATTTGACATTGCAAGAAAAGACAAACTTGAATGTGTTTTGTCATTATAACAAAACAATGTATGAAATGATCGATTCATTCATGGGGGGCCATCCCATGCTCTATCCTTCGTATGTTCACAATCTTATGGCACTAGATGAGCATGTGTTTGAAGTTCAATTTATGCAACTAAAACAAAACAAAACAATTTTGTTTAGTTCTCCCAATTTCATCTCGAGGAAATAGAGAGGATTGTTAAAGTCTTCTACACCATCGGCAACTACAAAAGAAAATGCAAGCAACAAAATAGTATACATGCCTCCAGTAGGAATTGGCATAAAAAAGGCAAATGCAAGCAATAAGGTAACAAACACTCCTAGCACACAAGAACATTTGATTCTAGTAGGAGCATTTCAAGATTATACGAATGAGATTATTGGGGAAGACACCTCACTTGATAAGGATTTTGATGAATTAGTAAGAATCATCAAACCCTTGCCTTTTGATGTTCGAGGAGCTTTTGGTAACACAAGAATCAAAAGAAAATCATTTGTAGTTTTCAATAGCATGTTGAATGAAATTCAATGGGGGAATAAGATGTTGGTATCATCCACTAAATTGATGCATACTACTAGCTTGGAAATTGACTCCAACAACATATACAAACTCAAGAGAAGTTTCAAAAATAGTAGATTGACTATTTCAAGTTAGACATTATGTAGATTGACTACTTCAAGTCCAAAGATGTTGAAATCAATAATATACACAAATTATGGTCCAAGCCATATTTGGATTGACTCAAATAATGGGCATCATGTACTCAAAACACAAACCAACAACTAGTTTTGACTTTGTTGTAGAAGACAAAAACATAGAAAATGATTGAAATAACCATGATTGTAGAAAACATGAACACAAATATTGCAAAGGGTAAGAACATAAAAGTTGATGGAGAACACATCTAGCTTTACTTCAATTTCAATTTGAACCTTTCATTTTTAGTTTTTTTGTCACTTACCATGACTTCAAAAAACAAAGCAACAAGTATGGGAATTCAATACCTTTAAATA
>Ga0116228_10004291_pt1 | contig 12632 bp, 11 predicted proteins | sample S1TSphfallax_2_FD_89694 | JGI IMG/M metagenome (GOLD analysis project Ga0116228, IMG submission 89694) | Host-associated microbial communities from peat moss isolated from Minnesota, USA - S1T2_Fc - Sphagnum fallax MG | ecosystem: Host-associated > Plants > Peat moss > Unclassified | place...
TAATAACCTACTTGTAATTTCTAAATTATGCTAATAGGTTTCTTGAAAATATGAATCATTTTTTCCATTGCCATGTGGTTTCATGTAATTATATTTATCACCTTGAAATATGGTCTCTTGTCACCCTTGAGTCCAACTTTCAAATATTTCAAATTTCATCTTATTTTTTCCCCAACAATCTTATAATTGTAGCTTCAAACAACTCCTCAGTAACACCTTCTCAAAAACTCCTTAACTCATCCCTATTTGCCTCAATTTTTTAAAGTTTTACACATCACATGGTTTATCATGTGATTCAACATGCACATAAATTTGTGTAAACATTTTCCTAATGAGTCACCATGTATGAGTCATGCATATTAATTTGTGCAAAGACTTTTTTCATGAATTATTATGTGTGAGTCATGCACATTAATTGAAGTTATGACTAATTAATGATGACTCATCATATCATTATTAAATTATAAAATCCAACCACCAAATAAATTACCAAATTTAACCCTTAGGTAATTACATCAAGTTACACACACACATTGCAACACATCATATGATGTTCTAGCAAACACAAACATTTATGTGGGAATTGAACCCTTAAAACTGGCCATTACAAAACAAATAATCTATAAATTCACATCTTAGTACCCAATTACACCAAACAAAAAAATAAACCCATGGCATTGCACTATGCAAAGTGGGCAAAAATTGCCAACACCATGGGAAAAAAAATTATGGCTCATAAAACACCCATTCAATTCAATAGCAATATAAATCTATATTTATAGAAACTACCCCAGCAAATGTAAAAATCATATTGCTTAACCATCATAACAATATTGATGGTGAGTTGTTCACCATTGTTCAATATAGTTTAGATATGAGAAATTCTACAAAGTATATAATTGTTGTGCAAACATGCACATAACAAGTAGTAGGTGAATAATGAGTCTATTCCAAAGCTTTGATTTAATAAAGCCAAAGTAGAAAAATATCTTTCATTTTCCACAATGTTAATTATTTGCACCATAGCTAATTTAGCTAGTTTCACATATTCTAAGAAACTAAAAGAAAGTACTTGAAATGTTATTTGAAGGTGCCACATGTTGGTTAAAGAATTCAAGTGAGAAAAAGGTGTTATACATGTTATTGCATTTGAGTTCATTGTGAGCTTGAACATGCCCTATTGGCAATCAAGGTCACTAGCATTGAATAATTCACCCACCATCATATCTTGGTCATCCACCTTGTGGATCTTGTCCAAATATAAAGTTAATTTAATAACTTGAAGGTGTTTGACAAATGTCACATTCCAACTACATCCAATATTGTGAATACACAATCCTAAGAACATCCATGACACCATGGGTTAGACTAATTTCAAATTCTCGAACCAAAGCTTTTCTAGCCCCAATCAAAACAAACATAACCACGGATTTATTATTTCCGTGAAAGTGAAAAAAAAAATTCAAAAAATTGGGTTCAAAAGGCTGAAAGGAAAGAAAGTTGTAGGGCTTATTTATGCATTAGTTTTTCACCAATGATTCAACAACAACAAAAACATCCTCTATTACCATAAAAGGCACCTTAGTTTCAAAAACCTGATGAATTGCCCAAATTTATTAGCCATTCAACTCAAAAGCCAAATGTAAAATTTAAAAATTTTCATCAACTATCCAACACATGTGGATATTCTCATGCTTCAACTCCAATAACGATTTGAAGGCCCAAAAGCTATCAGTAATGAACTTGGAAATATGATCATGGTACATGTTATAAACATAACTTTGAAAAACCTTGATGGTTGCCACTAGATCACACACAAACACATATCTAGGTTGTTCAAATTTGATCAAAACATGCACAAATTTTAGCAAAAGCAAAATGTAAGCAAGTTTAAACAAAATATGGAGGTCACAAATGTGCTCATAATTCAACATAATTTGTTGGTTTGTAAAGTTGGCCAAAGCCATTTTCATAAACACAGTTTTTTATTTTGCCATAATTTTTTGGCATGGTTCAACATCAAATGGTGAGTGGGCAAAATAAGAATACAAACATTGTAGTAAATTTTCAATTCACACCACCAAAGGTAGTCTCCAAAACCCTAAACCCTAAACCCTACAACCAAATTAATGTGGTGGGCCATACAACGGGCCCAATAAAGGGGCATAAGTGTCATGAATATGTTTAGTAACACCATTTTTTATGCCCTATAAGGCATTAACATCATTTGCCCCAAAACAAATGAACTTTTGAGCAATTTGACCCCTTGGCAACCCTTCACCAATTGTCAACACCTCCATAATGACCTTGGTCAAGTTGTCACTACCTAAACCTTCAAGCACTCTATCCAAATATATGAAAATTAGAATCTTTACTTAATTTTGTATCACATAACAGTGAACAAATCACAAGACTCGTGAACATTTCATCCTAGCATAAATCAACATACCAAGTAAACCCCATTATTATCCTAATTGCCCTCATCATTTCCTGATGCATGAATTTTTCCATTGTTTAGTTAGAGCTATCATTCGAGTGTTTCTTGTTTTTTTTGGCACTACTAATAATTTATATAGTGGCCTAATTACTTCATATTCTTGCATGGGACAAATTTACTTCAACAAATGTTGAAGATTAGAATTTGAAAAGGCCCACCCACAACAAGGTTCCCACTAGAGAAGTACTTGAATTTATAGGATTATGGAAGCTTTAGAAGCATTGTGGAAACCTAATAAACTTTAGAATTTTAGATTCAAATGGTAGATAGACTATTAGAAACAAGACAAATGGGAAAATCCAATTTGCCAACCCTAAACCTCAAGTGGAAACTTGATAGATTCTATAATGTTACATTGAAATGGCAGGTAGATTGTTGGAAACAAGACTGATATGATAACTCTAATTTGCAAACCTTAAATCTAAAGTGGAAACCTATCATATTTAGGATTATCAAATTCAAGCGGCTAATGCACTCTTGGAAATAAGACAGATATGAAAACTCCAATTTGCAAACCTTAAACCTGAAGTGGAAACTTGAGATACCCAAGATTGTTTGACTTAAGTGGTAGATGTTGTTTTGGAAAGAAGACAAATATGGGAACTCTTTGATTTGCAAACCCTGAACTTGAAGTGGAAACTTGACACATTTTGGACTATCAGATTCAAGTGGTAGATAAACTTTTGGAAATAAGACATATATGGAAACTTATAAAATTTGGAATGAAAAATTCAAATGGTTAATAGATGTTGGAAACAAGGAAAATATGTAAACTCAAATTTGCAAACCCTAAACTTGGAATAGAAACAAGATGATACTTTTGGAAATAATGCAAATTTGCAAACTCCAAATTGCAAACCTTAAATTTCAAAGCTTCCCATTTGAGAACCTTGCAAACTCTAAAATGAAAATTCAAGTGGCATATAGACTATCTTGGATAAGATAAATATGAAAACTTTAATTTGCAAACCTTAAACTTGGAATGGAAATTTGACAACTTTGGAATGGCAAACTCAAGTTGGAAATGCACCTTTGGAAACAAAATAAATATGATACTCCAATTTGCAAACCTTAAAACAATGTTGGAAACCTTTTAAAATCTAACTTGACATGTTCAAGTTGCAAATGCACATTTGGAATAAGATAGATATGAAATTCCAAGATTGCAACCTTAAATATCTCATGGGAGCTTTGCAAACTATGGGATGGTAGATTGAAGTTGCAAAATGGGTTGTTTGAAATAAGACAAACATGAAACTCCAAATTATAACCCTAATTCTCTAATGCGAACTCAAACCAAACTCTATAATAGTAGACCAAAGATGCAAACTATTGGAAACAAGACATATATGAAGGTCCAAATTGCAAAACTTAAATCAACGTTGGATTTAACCTTGCAAATTCAGGAATGACATAGTTAATTTGATTACAACTGCGCTCTTCGAAACAAGACAAATTTGGAACCTCTCTCGAATAGAAACCCAAGAAACTTACAACAAGAAAATAATGAAAGGTTGGGTACAAAAATCTAACCCCTTAAAAGTACCAAAATTAAGTTGGCCTTGAACAGATCCTCCTTGAGCTCCCCTATGATGGTTGTCCTATAATGTGCTTGAACAATTGCACGTCTCATGAAACCTTAATGAATTGATGAGAAATTGAAAAGATGGTGTCATGGGTGCCCTTAAGATTTTGTCCACGCAAGCTCTAGAGAAATTTTCAAACTTTTAACTTATTAAACACAATCAAAGTCATTGTTTGATGAACTTTTGCAACATTTGTACACACCATAATTAAAAACAACTATATAATTGTTGCACACAAAATCTTTCAAGAAACTATTGTTTCAGTGCATTGCAAGTTATTAAAGTAAAGGAAGTATTTCCCTTTTGCCAATAGGAGGTCCATTAGTTAGAACTTGAATGTGAATGTCGCTTCTCAATTCTTGAGCACAAATATTTAATGCCCATTGTTGAAGCACACCCAATGCACAATGCACACCTTCAAGTAACATTGAAAACAAAATGTTTATGACTACAAATGGCTCTCTACATTGACAGTGATGGTGCATTAGAAAAGAAAATTGATTGATGATGGTGTATCATGAGAGAAAGTCAACTAGCGAGGAAAGCAAACAAAAAAGAACAAAAGCTCTAACAAGCGGCCACAAATGTTTAGGGTTTAAACAATCAACATAGCCCGTGGTCTAAACCCTAAACATTTGTGGCCGTTTAGTTTGGTTTTAGAACGAACACCATGTGGAATTATGGGATTGGTTCCATTCTTGGTTTTGGAAATTGGGCCCAATTCCATGTAGGATCCAAGTACCTAGACCCAGAACCTCCTATTCCTACCCTACAATTTGGGTACCCACCTAACATTTACTTATGTCCTAGTAGCACATGGATGAGTGAGGTTGCAAATGTGTAATTTAATAACATGCATTTTGTGGGAAGATTTGAAGTTTTTTCATAAACATTATACTCTACCTTGCATGTCAAATCTTTGTTTTCAATTCCTTTTTTCTTATTTGGTGTTATTGCATGCTAATTTTATTTTGTTAGTGGTATATTTTCTTTTACCAAACATCACATTTTTTAAATTTTTGTTTTGGGCTATTAATAACTTTATCTTAAGGTCACATCATTTTTGGACTTGAGGTTGACCATCTAATTCCATGTTTCATCTAGTCACGAAAATTGGGTATTAGTGTGTAGGCAAAGCAAATCCAAAATTGGGATGAAATTTCTTTGAGGACCAATTTAGGTGAGATCTTGATCCTCTTAAAGTTTTTTTTATGTTAAGTTCAGTTTTCTTAGGTTATTGCAAGTTGATTTAAAAGAATTTAGGGTTATTTAGGGTTAAATTTAAATGTTAAATTTAACAAATTTTAAAACTCAAACCTAGGTTAAACCTAAAAATTAAATTTAGAGTTTAAATCAAGGCTAAACTAAAAGGATAAATTTAATGGTTAAATGCAAAGGTTAAATTTAAAAGATGAACTAGAATTATATTTATAGATTGAATTTAAAGGCTAAATTTGAAAGCTAAACTTAAAGGTTAAACCTAAACTAAATTTAAAAAATAATCTACACATTAAACTTCAAGTTTAAATCAAAATTAAACCTAAGTTAAACTTAAAGAGTAAATTAGGGGTTAAATCGAACCTAAACTTAGGTCACATCTATAGATTAAATTTAAAGATTAAACCTAAGTTAAATTTAAAGGCTAAATTTTTTAAAAAGTTAAACCTAAGTGAAACCCAAAAGCTAAATCTAGGATAATTCTAAAAGCTAAATTTAAAGACTAATTTTAAGCACTAAACCTATGTTAAATTTAAAAACTAAACCTAGGCAAAGCCTAAAAGCTAAATTTAAAAGCTAAAACTAGACCAAATTCAAACCAAGTTTAAAAATTAAACCTAAGTTAAATTTAGGTTAAACTGAAAAGCCAAATTTAAAGGCTAAACCTAGGATAAATTTAGTTAAACACAATCAAACCTATTTAATTTAAGCCTAGTTAAAGGCTAAACATAAACTAAACCTAAAGGTTAAACTTAAAAGATAAACCTAGGCTAACTTAGGTTAATTTTAAAGGCTAAATTTATGTTAAATTTAAGTTTAACCTAGGATAAACCTAATCTAAACTTAGGTTAACCGAGGTTAAACAAAAGTTGATTAGGGGAAAACTTACGTGAATTTATTTTAATATCAATTTAAAAAAGAAAAAAATAATAAGAGCATGATTTTTTTTGTTCATGTTTAAAATTGCAATATTCAAAAACATTCACCATTGGTTGATGATGATAAATTATCTAATTAATTAAAATTTTCAAACACTACCTTTGGAATTAAAATTATATATAATATTTTTCCCTAATGATAATAATGAACAAATTGTTCATAAATGCATGCATTTAACTGATAAATTCTTTCCATATCAAAGTTTCCAAGTTTTTTCATAAATTCAATACATTTTGTTACTTGGTCAAACATGGTTTTGAAGTCAAACCACATTCCTTAATCATGTAGTTGTGAACATCATGACATGATTACTCAAATAATCATAAACATGATTAAGTTGTGTGACAAGACTAAAATTTAATCATAGTTGCAAAAATGTTCATATCATGGACATCACTTTTATTTAAGGTTTATAATTCCTTTTCACAATGTTTTTTCTTTCTTTTTTCTTATGAATTCATTTCCTACAACCCTAATGGTGCATTTCATGATTAATCAAATTTAACTTAACCTTCATAAAAGTCTAGATGTGGTTTTGAAGGCCCTATTGATTGTTTTTCTTGTAATCCAACTTGTACAACCTTCATAATGTATTCAAGTATGAATACAAATCTATTTTAACCTTGTTTCAAATCCATAATCGCTTTCGATGGTTTTGTTGTTTTATTTTCTTGTGAATTCATTTCTTACAACTCCAAAATTGTATTTTAGATTGAAACATGTCTACCCCAACCTTCATTAAGGGCTGCAATGTTCTTGATGGTTTTCTTGTTTTATTTTTTTATGAATCCATGTCTTACAAATCTTATGGTGTATTTCAAATTGAAACATACCTACCTTAGCCTTCATTAAAGTCTTCAAACCCTCTTTATCATAGTCTTTTTGTTTTTTCCTTTTTGGAATCCATTGAATTTACAATTTTAAACCTACATTTAAAATTAAAATAGACCCAACTTAACCTTCATTAAGGTTTGTACACCTTCTTTATGATCTTCTTAATTATTTTTTTGTGAATCCATCTTTTACAATTTTGATGGAGTATTTTAAACTAAAGCATACCTATTGTAGCTTTCACAGAGGTCTTTAGACCCTTTTGATTGTCTTCTTGCATTTTTTTTATGAATTCAATTATTAAAATCTAGTGATTCTTGGTTTGATTTTCAATGATTGTACATTATTATGGTTTAACATTTAATGATTGATTTAATCCTTAATCCAACCAAGCACAAAGTTGGAAACAAATATGTTATAGACATAACAATTTAAGTTTATTATTTTGCACACAACCAAGACCTTTCAAAGATAGAATGTACTTAAAGAAATTGCGAAGTCTATCTAGTTTAACACCATGGCAACTTCCTATAACTTGCATTTTGTAAACTACAACATGGGTAAGAAGCAAGTGTCTCAACTTGTTGTTATTTGGAAGCAAGTTTACACAAACTATCAAATGGTTTACCTTGATTTAATTTTTGTAGAAGAAATTTTGAAAGACCATTTGTGTGACACTTTGAAGGAATTAAAATAAGAACTTCAAATGAGGAGGGTTAAAAAAAAAACAACACTATAATGTGATCAAATGTTGGAATGTTTGAAAGCCACAAATGGTCATGAAATAAACAATGTTTTGAAGGATGTTAAAGTTTGATTGATGGGGCATCTATACCTTAAACATCAACCTTGTCATTTAATTTTCTTGAATTTAAAGGTCTTGCATTTAACCTTAATGCATTTTTGAACTTTACACCATTTGCGAATGATAGTGAAAAACTAATGACTAAGTTAAAGATGTTGAAGAACCATTCCAAGAACATGGCAATAATGGTGTTTAGTTTATGATAATTTTTGAAATTGAAGATGGTTTTTTAGTTAATGAGGTGAAGATCAACAATGAGAAGTTGAATAATGCAAAGATTAATAACTTGAAAGCAATTAAAAAGCTAATGTTGATGATAACAAAAATACGCAACTTGAAAAAAATTGTAATAACTTGACCAAAAAATAGACTAGGTAATGAATAATTATTAGATGATTTTATTGCTTGAATAAAACATGATACACATTAAGTAGGAAATGGATTAAAAATATAAGTCCACAACTTACATTGACAAAATTGAGGGGTGGTAACTTTTACACTTTTAAAAATATTATTTAATAAATCCTTTTAGAAAATCATCAACCTTTTAAACATTTCCATCAATTAAAATTTTGTAAATATTTACTAGATAACCTTTTTTTTTAAATTGTCGATTATGTCTTCTAAAAAATTTCAAGCATATTTTTCAAAGATCTTTATAGAAACTTTTTAAAAAATTATTGTTTATTTTTCATCATAATTATATATTAATCATAGAGGATGAATTTAGAACAAGGATTGGAACTATTTTGAACATGAAACTAAAAGTTCCCATCCCACCGATGTGTAGTTAGATCAACATTTTGATCACCAATGATTTCATATGTGATGTTCATGCATCTCCTATGTAAGAAGTTAGTGATGAAAATTATGGTTTAAAAAATGTGAATATTTTGGTTTTATTGAATTAAACTTCTTCATGAACCATTTCCATTTTATTTTCAACCCACTTATACCCCATTCTACTTGCACTTTAAACCTACATGCATCTTGTTATAAAAATGTTTGCATTGCAACATGGTCAACATTTTTGAACAATTAGCTCCCATTATCCTATCCTATGCATAATAAACATTTCTTCACCCATAGAGCCCCAATCTTTCAAGAGGTACGCAAAGTACTCATCTTCATATGTGAAATACTAACATTATTTTGTATAGACATTCATCTATCAATAGGATGTTCACATCATGATAGGAGCTAACACAACAGATACCCATAAATTATCAGCCTGAGTATATACTCACTAACCAAAAGTTCTCAAAATATCCAAATAAACATAATTCTAGTTCTCAAAACATATGGAAAAGTCAAAGAACCAAATAGAGAATTATTGGTTCTTTGCTAATTCTTTGATGAAAATTGTTGATTTGTAAAGGTTTTAGAAATAATTAAACCGGTGGTTGTTTGATCTTCATTTTTTTGAAAAAACTAAAGCTAATGGTTGTTTAATTTTGGGATATTTCAAAGAACTAAAATGGGTTATTCCTTTAAAAATTCAAAGAACTTCACAACATTGGATGAATCCTAGAACATGGTGCAATGGGTGAGTTTAAGGAAATGGGCTAATGAATGAACATAGGGAAATTGGATTTGAAAATTTTGACCAATGGGTGAACTCAAGGAAATGGGTTAGTTGATGAATTGGCTTGAATGACCCAACACCCACTAGTGCACCATCCAAAAAATCATGTTATGGGATCTCATGGATGGGATGAAAATGTCCCCTTCGAGTTAGTTTACTTAATCAATTCATCTTTTCTTTTTATTTCTTTTTATGACTATATTTCTTTTTCCCTATTTTAGTTTTTAGTTTTTATTTATTTATTTATTTATTATTATTATTATTATTATTTGGGATCAATGTTTTTTGGCCCACCCTTGACCCCAATTTTCTTTTGAGAAGTTCCTACCTACTGCAACCCACCTACCGCCTTTCTACCACCCTTCTTCCTATTAACCACCTACCTTCGTCATCTTGCTAACCCCCTTCCCACCCACCTTCTTTTGCGCCCACTATGTACTTCGCTTCGGAGATGAAGGAGTTGAAGGATGATTATGAACATTTAGAGATTTTCGCACCATTGCCACATCTATTCCAACAAATCATGTCATAAGCAACAACCAACAAGAACTTTGTGGTACAAAACCTAAATGAAAATCAAGACTTTTTGTTGCAAACCATTTTAAATTTAAGCTATGGTTGGCCTAAACATTATTTTACCTATCATTAATTTTGCCATAATTCATTATTCATGGGTTAAATTAACCACCTATTTAACTTATGTAATGTAAATATGTGGCTAAATAACCTAAATACAATTAGTTTATACATAGGTGTGTTTATTTATACATACCCTACATATATTCCACCTATTTACCTATATTTTTGCCTATAGGCAACCTAGTTATATAGGTTAGGTTAAGCCATTTATATACCGATGATAAATTACTAGTTGGCTAAGTAGTTATTTACCTAAAACACACTAATGAATGTGTAATTAAATAGTTAATTATTACAAATACATTGTTGATAATATATAATGAATTAGGTCAAATTTGCAAGGATTTATAATATGGTTATAATTATTAATTACAATTAAATAACTAGATATTAAGTATTATTATTATTATTTATTTTAACTTAATTAACATACATATTTACCTACCTCTTTATTTATTTATTTACTTAAATTTTTGTATCTTGCATAATTATTTTAGAAACAATGTTGTGTCAACTAAAAGGTTATAATGTTGTGTGGACATGAAAATGTTTCTCCCTCCCAAAAGTTTGTTCCTTATTGTTTGTCATCCTTTCCAAATGATGAGCAATATGATGATGCAGCATAAGCATCCAAGACATTTTAAAAAGGAAGGCCACTTGGGATGAGCCAATTAAAAGGTTCAACCTTAAAGGTCAAATTCAAAATGAAATAGGATTTTCCTACCTAGGTCATTTAGTTGTAGGTTTAATTTAAATGGTGTATATTTAAGCCTAGTAAAGGTCATAGCTTAGGTTGCCCTGGCCTACTTTAGGCTTCTATACCTAGTTACTAGTTATTGGCTCCCAAACTTAGGCCTAGGAGTTTAGGTTGTAGGTTTTTAGACATAGGGACCTTAAGAGTAGGTATCTAATTTTAGATCTAACCTAGGTTGTTTAGGTTTTATCCACATGGCATAGCCTAATGGCCAATGTTTAGATGCCACATAGTTTAATTTAGGTGGCCACTATTTACCTTGGGCATTTGCCTAATCAAAATGGTGTTTGATTAATCAAAAAATCATTTGGTTGTTATATGTCAAAATGATTAGTCAAAAATGCCAACTTAGGTTTAGTCAAAACGTACATGGCCCAGTCACAATGGACATGTTCAAAATGATTTGTCCAAAATGATTAGGAGATTTTTTTTACACATGTCCAAAATGGGTCTTTTTAGACCAAAATTTCTAGTAAAAAAATTTAGGAATTCTAGTAATGATGAAAATTAGATGACCATTAAAAAAACACATTGGATATTTGTTTAAATGAACATTTTTCACACCATATGGATGTAGGTGTAAACATAAGACGAATTGCCAGCTCCAACAAAAGCTCATAGCCAAGGTTGTTTTATTAACTAAATTGTCAACACTAACCAAACTAGATAACCTAGTTTAACATAAGTAATAAGCTAGTAGGTTAATTGTTACATAATTTAACCTTATATATATTTAGTAATATTATAATTTTTTTTCATTTTAATCTATATTATCTTACTATTTATTCAAAATAAGATGAAAAGTTATTAAATTTTAAATGAACCAACAATATAATTCCATAATATAATTAATTTTGTGTGATGTGCTACTCAATATGTTACAAATAAAAATATATTTAGACCAATATTTAAGCCAATATTATACATCATAAAAATAAAATTTACATAAGGACTTATGTTATATATTTATGGAATATAAAATATTATTGATGTGTTATATAATTAATTTAGCCTAGATTTATTATATGTCAAAAAAATTTAAATAAAATTTCAATTAGACATAGGATTAATATATGGGAGAGATCATTATTATTATTATGTGAACCATTAAAAATAGTAAAACACCATGCCCTTTGATTTTTAAAAATTAAACATTAAAATCTTCTTAAATTATAAACTTTATGTTTTAAAAAAAAAGTTTAAAACTTCAAAAGGGAAAAAATTTAAAATGTACATCATTGAAAAAATGTTAAGCATGAACTTTAATTTTTTGATTTTGAAAAACTATGAATTTTCAACATTAAGTAGTCAATTTTACATTAAATTGCGAAGGGTGTTTTTTTTTTCTTTTTGTTTCACATTTTCTCTTCCATTTTTTAATTATGGTTTATTGTAATTATCAAGATGTTGTTCCAAATCTAAATATTAAAACATAAGAAACATTGTGGTTTCTTGCTTATTCATCAAAAACAACATTTTAAAAACTTGCATTCTAGAAACAGAAAAGGAAAAATGTTTATTATAAAAAATCAGAATAAACATGATTCATAAATCAAAAATTCTTCAAGAGTTATAAAAAATGAAAGATCTTCTTCTCTATCTTTAAATCCAAATTATACTAACTCATAATGTTGTTTGTAATTTAAACAATCATTAGCCTATATAAATTTAAAAATTAAAATAACAAGTTGGTGGTCACAAGTTCAAATCAACTTGTTCTATCAATCAATCGATTATTGTAACAAATTGGTTATTAGTTTTCATAACAACCCAATTAA
>Ga0116228_10004293_pt1 | contig 12629 bp, 15 predicted proteins | sample S1TSphfallax_2_FD_89694 | JGI IMG/M metagenome (GOLD analysis project Ga0116228, IMG submission 89694) | Host-associated microbial communities from peat moss isolated from Minnesota, USA - S1T2_Fc - Sphagnum fallax MG | ecosystem: Host-associated > Plants > Peat moss > Unclassified | place...
AGAGAACAGGGATGCTGTGTGAATGCACCAATGATTGTTGTGGCTGACTATTCCAAGGGTTCAGAGGGATACTCCTACAACTACTATGTATGTGTCCATCTACTGTCACTCTTTCTTGCTAACGTTTATCTGCTTATGGGTGGTGATAAACTGTTATCTCTTGGGCTATAAGGTGGACAAAATTCATCTGAATTCTATTCTGATTCCTACTTTTGTTGATTTGTCCATCTTTGTATTGTGAGTGTTTCTCATAAGTCTGTAGTAGTGTGTAATCTTTTCCTTTCATGTATCTTTTATTTACTCATACAGTTTGGTGATATGTATGGCATGATGAAGATTTGCTCTCTGTGTTAAACTGCTTATTGACTAAGTTTCTATCCCTGGATCCATCACAGGAGGACTTGACCCCAAAGAGGGTGGTAGAGCTAGTGCAGGAGCTGAGACAAGGGAAAACTCCGAAGGTAAGTAGTTCCTACCATGGAGTGACTCCACTGTTCGCTTCAGATTGTGAAGCTCACAGTCTAGTGCAAGCAATGCAAAATTTCTTGAAATGCATATTGTTGGATAACATGTGGTGTTCAGGTGTGATGAGGAATTACACTTCTATTCTCTAAATGTGAACTGGTTGTCTGGTGGTTGCAGTGGGGCACACAGAACCCAAAAAGGATCAATTGTGGTCCTGAAGGTGGCAACACAACCTTACTGACAACACCTAAGCCTCCGGTTTGCCGTGACCTTGATGCTTGTTAGACTCTACCATTTTTCTGAACTCTCTATTTCTGAGGTGCCTGTTTGGTCCACCACATTGAATAACCATTCATCCTCTGCCATGGTTATCCACAATGAATGAATGCAGTCTTGGCTGACCATCTTGTTTTGATAATCAATACAAGCATTAGCTGGATGTGTGATGCACTGTTATCTATTCAGAGATGTGTCTTTACCCACTCTGGAACTCCTTGACCTGTAGCCTACACTCATTGGTCATGGACAAGTGTCCTATCTGATTTCAGTACAATCCTAATTCTCCTCCACAAACATGTTACTAATTCAAAAACATATAGTAATAATAGTCAAGAGCTGTGTACAGTTGGTTACTTAACTCCTGGGAATCACTGGGTACAATCACTGATAAATTGGGTCTGAGTACCTTCAAAGTAGCCTGGGCACCATTGTCAGATATTGACACTGGGGTGCCGAAGCTGAGAGCTTTGGATGTCAGAAGTTTGCTTCAATAGGAAATGGTGCAAATATTTGTTTCAAATATTCTATTCAGTGCTTTGCATGCAGTTGAGATAAAATGACTGGTAGGGAAGGGTAAACATACAGTTGAGATTTACTCTATGGTTTTTAGTTGTGAATATCAAACCTCAGTAAATTGCCGCAATTGGCACCACAGAATACCAGTATGGTGTCCTGACAGAGTCAGCAATACCATGGCCAGATTTTCCTTAGTGCTTTTGAGGGTACCATATCTTTTCCATGTGAAGCTTATGTAGTGAAGGCAATTGCAGCTCCCTTGTTTCAAAGCCACAAAATCTGTAGTCACAGGATTGTCCTACTATGAGGTTGCCCATTCTTCTTTAATGGATCTGAAGCCCTAGACCTGAGTTCTAGGTGCCTTTCACATTTCTCGACAGAAAAAGGTACTTCTCTCCAAAAAGGGTTCCTGGTACAGCCAAAAAAATATAGGGTCCACTTAGTTTAAAATCCAGATCATACCATGGACCTTGTGAAAACAAAATAAAACCCCAAAGAATTTGGTTTGTTCTAAGTTTGAACTTGTTTTATTCATCATGTCAAAGTACTTGGTTCATCTTGATTCATGTATGCATTAAAATGTGATGGATAAAAATTGTCACTCCGTTACATATAAACTTTTCTTTCTTTCTGAATTGGCATACTCCATTTGTCATTACAAGAGACAATCCTTAGTACTCTTTTGCTCATTACTGAATTCTAACCTTCAAGCTTTTTTCTGATTGAATCTATGTATTAATTGTTTCCCTAGCTTTACACAGAAACATGAAGAACTGTACTGCTCTACCTATTTAAATGCCATCACCTGGGCTGATAATTATGGCTGGCCAATCAGAAGTATTCAAATTTTATGTTGGACCTTGTGGAGACCATTTTATAAGTGTAAGTTCATAGGTTTAGAAAAATGACAATGGCAGTTAAAGAATCAATTAAAATGTGATTTCAGGGATCAATTGATGTTTGATGGAAGAGCTTGATACAGTTCTAAAAAGTTCTTTTGAGGGCTCCAAAACGAAATCTTATATTTACCAATCAAACAGATTCTTAAAAGTTATGACCTCTTGAAGTTTTGGTAGTTTAAACTTAAGAATTTCAACACTTCCACTCTTGGGAGTTTTGGGAAAATGCCACTTTGATGTAGGTCACATGAAGACCTGCAAAATGTACTATGGTGAAAGTGGTGCCTCTCATAAGAGTCCAAGCCATGATGAGTCCAATCTCAAAGTGGTTCAAAACTTAAAGACTACCTACACTCCTTCACATAAAGTAAACATAATCACAAGTAACTGGAATCTTGTAATATTTCTTAGAGATAACAGATATACTCCCCTGCACTATATTTGCACCCAGATATATGGTCTTGTTCACCCCATAATTCCTTAGATGCATGGGCAATTGACAATATTCATCTTTCCCTACTGCAAACATAAGATGCACTCAGATAGGTTTTAGAAGTTTAGAGGGGAGATTCAGAGCAACAATTGGAAATGATGTTCACAGCCCAGTCCATTCTGCAAAAAACATTTTTTCAATTCTTCAACCTTTTTGCAGCATCCATCTGAGTATCCAAAGTAGGGTTTCAACCATATAGGCTTAGATGCTAGAGCAGCTGATTTCCAGGGGGGTGGTGGATGGCCCAATGATCTTGCGCATCAGTCCAGACAGACTACTTCATATGTTGCCCAACTTGGGAATGTGCATACAACCTCTAAAACAACAATTACAAGTATGCATGATGAAAAAAAACTTAACATTCATACCACAAAATGTTCAGCATCCATGGTTGTATCATGAACAGAATGAAGTAAATGGAGTTTCTCTCTTTCCCATCTCCCATTTGTGTGCTTACACTGAGAAAATTGCTTCATCAGTTGTGGCACTCTCAGGTTCCTGCAACACCAGAATTCCAGCTTGAGAGAAGGCCCAATCGGCTCAGCCAGGAAAGATGCAAAACATAGTAGTGGCAGTTGAGTGCAACTTTGTGGTGATACTTGGACCAAGTACTCAAAAATACACTGAGGTTTTCATGAGTAATGAGCAACATCTTACACCTTCCTGCTTGGATGAATATAAAGGAAGAAGCAAAAGGCAAAGAACATGACACACCTGAACATCTTTCTTTGAAAGAAACACTACTGTCCAGCAGGAAGTACTTGAGTCAATCCTGTAACCTCTTTCTTTTGTGTTTCTTTTGCTTGCTATTCTGCTCTTCTGCATGGTTTATATCATCTGACAAAATCTGCAATGCCAGACAAGTCAATCATTGAAGAAGATCCCATGTGTTGTTCCTGATTACTTCCCAAGAGAAATACAGTACATACATTTATGAACTTCATCTCCATGTGTTTGATGGGAAATCTTTTGATGCTTTTTGGAACATCCAAGAGTTGAGCATTCCATTTGACAATATGCAAGGACATCTGTGCTCATTCTAACAGTCATGTGAGTAGATGGGATAAATTAGCTTGATAAGGGAAGCAAGAACAAATACTAGAAGCTGCCACACAACAAGATAGAGGCACAGACAACTCCTCAATTGAGGGATACAGAAAGAAAGCAATACCCTGGACTTTTTAGAAAATTGGCCTGCTTTAGCCATTTGAGAGTGCGCCCGTTGCTTTGAAAAATCCTTAATGAGACTCCCCTTCACCTTCTCAGGTTGGGCATTATCCATACCCACTAGATCCCCAACATCATCTTCAAAATCATCCAGCATTCCTATCAACCTGGCAGGTAAGAATTCCGATAGGTGAGAATAATTCTAAAACATGCATTGTTGGTACTCAAAGTTTCTATATCTGGATCAGAATTATACCCATTCCGTGCTTGCTTGAGCTGCTTGACCTTTTTGCGATCAACCCTTGACAGAGGCACACGGGCAAAAAGCTCCTCCTCTTCTTGTGCCCTAGCTTCTAAACGTGCACGGTCTCGCTGCATTGCCTTGCTCTCTGCCGCCCCCACTACTTCACGCACCTGAATCATCCACAATAGCATACCAAACAAATTGCATTGATTTGATCAGAGCCTTAAGATACAGCTGCTACAGAAATGAAGTTGACACTAAAGTCACTAAAGAAGTGCAGTTCACCAAGATAACTGGCTACAGCTCAATGAGATCAGGATGAGGTAAACTGACCTCTTCAGGTCGGCCTTCCACTTCATTTGCAAGTTCTTTAATAAAGGCACTGCGTGATGCTCGTCTCTGGATTTCCTTCTCTGCTCGAACTTTGGATCTTCTGTCTCGTGACCTTTCTTCTCCTTCCATGGCTGTTGGTGCTATCATAGGTGGACGATACACTCCCCCATCATCCTGTCCATGTGAAGACATTTGCAAGTGTACAATTATCCATAAATAATCCCTACAAAAAATCTGGATTAGGTCAGTTTGCAGAAACTACCTTTACATTACATGTTCTGTCACATGGTAGAGTTAACCACATCAAGTTCACTGCCAAAAGAAACTCAGAGGGGCCCAAGTTTATGAAATCACACCTCAGCCATTTGGTCCAGCTTTGAGACCAGTAGATTGGGATTAGGTCGATACATCAAAGCATCTTCTTTCTCACCATCCTTGCCCATAATCTCTGGGGCTTGCCTCTGACCAGCCTTGAGCAGCTTCTCCATTTGATACTGAAGCTTTTTGTCAATTGGCCGAATCTGCCAAGCCAGAAGGTGCAAATAGTATAGTAATAGGACCATGACCAGCTGAAGCACGTGGATAAAATTTTAGAGACAGAATCTTTGCTGAAACTTGCAACAACAGGATTGCTGTCATGTCTGAATGGAATGCCCACCTTTTCCAAGAACAATTTGATTTCAACCAGACGGGAAATGACAGGGTGATCCCGTACAGATATAGCCTCTGCCTTGAGTAAAAGATAAAATACAATGCATTCACAGTAACTTAGCAGCATCAGATGCTTGACCTCCAAGTAGCTGATTCCATTTCCAGTTGCATACTGGCCTTCTTTCACCTTCACAACCGTGACAACAACCAACAGTAAATATTTTCAGGAAGATAGGCAAATCATTAATGTTGACAACTGGCCTGCAGTTTGATATGAAAACAGCCTGTTGTATTGCTTAGATTGCGGACATTCAACAAGGAAACAGTGTTCAAGGTATTTAAGAACAAGGAATCACATGTTTCAGTATATCCTCAACCCTTATACAAGACCCTACCATGTCCACAAGAGGTTGAATTTTGCTTCGGATGTCGTCTAGACCATCCCGCATCTCCGTGATCAATGTCAAAAGCTCTGGTCCATCACTGTCAGAAAACGGACTCACGTATTAACGTCCAACGACATCTAAAATCAGATTGTTACAGCTACAGGCTGCCAGCCTCTCTCTCTCTCTGTGTGCAAATCTGAAACAAGAAGTTTCATACATACCTCAATACAACTTCCGTCTGCTCCTTCTCACTATCTCTGTTAGCATGCTCCTCTCCGTCAACACCAACAGTCGTCAATTCCGCCGCCATCTCTTCTGCAGTTCAATCTTTGAAACTCATCAACTCCTTTTCCGCTGCAATACGCGCTGTGTTCGAGGCGTTAGTCTGCATCTTAGAGCATCACCACGCTCAAGAAGAACACACAGAGCCAAAGACCTGTCCTCTAAACCCTAAAGCTTAAACCCTAAACCCTAAACCTAAGCGTACAGCCCTAGAAACAACCACCACCAGCTGTGGTGGACATCTCCAGCGACCTGGTTTGTAGCGTGATAGGATTGTGGAAAAATCTGGTAGGGGATGCGATTTGAAGACAACAAAGCTCGGAAGAGTTTCAATCCTGTCTGGAATCTGGCTCGTGTGCATCTGTGACATCAGGAACTAGGGTAACTCATCAATTGAGAAGCAGCAACCCATTTTCCCCTGTAATTGAGTAGAGGACTCAACGCCTCGACGTACTTTTTTGGGCTCGGTATTTTTCTTCAGCATTGGCCTCGAATGTTTTGTCATTCTATAGAAGTGATACTTAATCCTGATTTGTAAGCTGCGTGAGGCAGTTGTTGTAATCGTCGTAGTATCACAAATGTTGCATGTTTTGAAGGACTGCTCCCTGCTTGGTTCAATAGCACGGATGTTCACTGCCCATAACCTCTTTCTTGTGCTTCTGCGGGCTTATGAATCTTTATAGGAGGAGGAAGGAAGGGGGGCGCAATTGAGCAGCGAAATCACCTCAGTAAAGAAACACGGCCTCAGAAGGTCTCCATGTCTGAAAGGAGACGAAAGCCTCGAAGGCTTGGAGAAACAACACAAGGTATATCTATCTAGGAGGGATTGCAGATTCTTTTTACTTCCGGAGAGAGAATCTTATTTCATTTTGTGGTTTCTGGAGTCTAGGGACTTGCTCGATCTAGGTGAAAATTTATCCTTGTCATGGGAGATTTTAGGGGTTTGCAACCCCCCTGCATGTGTGAAGGTCCCTTTACTAGTGTGGGTTATTATCTGGTTGCATTGTGCAGAGTAGGTACTGTTGTGCATGCTCCAGTGGGTGTTTGAATTTTGCTTCAGGCAGGAGCCATGCCACGAACTAGTCAGGTGGAGCTGACAGGCTGCCCTCCATTCCGTGCTCTCTGCTTTGATAATCTGGGCCTGATTAAAGGTGCTGTTTTGTCTGTCTTTCTTTGTTGTAAGACCAACAATGTTGCACATGGATGCACCCTTTCATGCTCTCATTTCTTCATGCCAGGGATAACCTGTTGTATGTGACTGAATTCTATTGCAGTATTTAGAATATGTTGGGGGTAGAAGGAATGTACTTCCTATGTCCTGCATTAAGGGACTAAGGTGGAGTCTAAACAACTGCTTTTCCAGGGACTTCCCTCTGCAGACAGATGCTATCACACTTGATATTCCTGGAGGTGAACCCTATTCTAAACTGTTTTGGCTGTGGATTGAATGGTCTCAGTGGTGGAAGCTCAGCCTGATAAAGGAGCTCCACAAGTTGTTGCACGCTGGGGTCACCCTGACTCACAACAAGCTGCAGTCTGCACTTCCCTTTCAGGCGATACTTATCCGGTAATTCCATCATTAGTAAGACATGGAGTCTCTTTCAAAGATATGCGTATGTGTATCCACCTTCCAAAAGCTGATAATTTTCCAGAGGATGTGAGGAACCTCCGGTTCGATCCACTAGGTCTGCGTCTTTGGTTTTCCAATCAACATTAAGAGTCATGTTTGATTTTCTTTTGACCCATGGAATGGTTTCAATATCATTGACCCCTGTACTCACCCAGGCCTTGTGTTGTAACTATGTGCAGAGCCTTGCTTTGGCAAGAAAAAATGGGAGGGTAAGATTTTTGCTTCCTTTTTGAGCATCAGTTTATGTCCTTGACCTGCCTATGTCAATCCAAACTCCTCAGTTCCTGAGATATGAACACTTTCCTTACGAGAAGAGTGTTGATTTCAGCCTGGAGATCTGGTGTTCATGGGTCCACAGTAATTGTGGTTGGGACTGAGCAGGTGGAAATTATTGATCCAGCCTCTGGAGCTCACCGGATGGAACTTGGAGTGCCAACTAAAGCCGATATACCAAATGATAGAAGCAGAGGGCAAGAAGATGCAAGTGATGTAGTCTGTGGGCTGCATTTGTTCAAGGAAAGCAGCTCTGGGTAAGCTAATTTTTTTAGCTATAATTTTTCTGTTGTGTTGTGAGTTCTCTTTATTCATTTGGCTTTGGTATCGTGTTGTTTCTCTTGACCCACGTATTTTCTTGCTCAAGATTTACAGCAGAGTACCATGTTTCTGTTTTCTAATCTTTGAACTGCTGATGCATTGACCTATACACTAAAATCCCCGTGCTAATGTTTCAATGGCCACAATGTATAATTTGACCAACTTTTTTGTGCCTGTTTTTCTTTTGTTGCCTTGCCTGTTCTTAGTCTTTCCCTGTTCTTTTCCCTTTCTGTCTTTCTTTGTTTCTTTGTCTGGTCTTTGTTGTGGGGTCTGTTGCTAGCCAGTAGTATGGCTGAGTCCTCCCATTGCCTCTGGAATTGCAGCAGAATCTCAGTTTGTAGGATGGTGCTTGTCACTGGCCTTGACCCACTGTAGGGAGCTGATGAAGTCAGTGGGGAAGTTGTGATAGTTAAGTCACTATCATACATACTACTGTTGATGGTCCCTGAACAGGTGTGAGATTGGCACTTTTGTTCATACCGGTGTGTGTTTTTCGTTTTTTGTTTGTTTTTTGTCTCCCCTTGTTTGGTTCTTTCTGTGGCTTCCTGAGGAAGTGTTAACCTTGCTGTTTCTTCTTCATTGTGAGAATGGAGATTTCTCTATTCTTATGAAAGATATTGCCTGTTGGACAGAGGTAAGTCAGTCTTGACTTGCACAGAGAAGGGGGTGGCAGCTATTCAAAGGGTTCCTGATCAGATCAAAGGAGAAGCTACAGACTCTGAGCTTTTGATTGCCAACTGGAGCATAAGTGAGTCAGGATGTGTGCTGTGCCTACGGGTGGACACCACTGAACAGCATGCTGCTTTTGGAGGGTATGAATATTGCAATTGTTCTAGAGGTTATTTGTGAAACTTTGTGTGCATGTGAAACATAGTGCCTTGGGAGGTGAGATAGAGCAATTGGACCTTGACCTGCAATTTCTTCAACACACTTTAAGTTTATTTGTACTTGAGACTTATTATCTGTTTAGGGCCTGATAGATGGGATGTGTTTTTTTGGTGAAAAGGAACTTTTCCTGCTTCTCACACATCTTTTGACACCATCATAGTTGGCAATGACTTTCAAGTATTTTTGTCCTCGTTTACAGGAGAGGCTTAGATGTGAATCTCTGGGATGTTGAAAAGTGCTCCCGATTGTGGAGTGCCAAAAGTGTAAGTTCCTTTTTGCTGGAGTATCATCTGCTTTTTGGTGCTTATTAAGTTTTCTCTGCTTGGGTCTCTTTGTGGTGGCATTGAAGTTCTGATGTATTCAGTGTTGATTGTACAGCCAAGACGTGATAACCTGGGGTTAATAGCACCAGCTTATGTTACTTCCTTGACATTCTTATCTAATGAGGATCACCGCAAGCTTGTTGTTGGAACTGGCCATCACCAGGTTTGCATCAACCATTACCTTCTGTGAAATGATCCTTATGGGTAGGTCTAAGGCTGTTGCATCATGAAAAGAGCAAAATGTCATTAAAAACTCAAGAAGTTCACTAAATTTTAGGATGTTTAAGGTCACTGGTTGTTCTGCTGTAGGTCCGGCTCTATGATGTGGGAGGACAGCGACGGCCAGTGTTGGCGTTCAATTTTGGAGAGTCACCAATCAGGGCCCTTGCAGCAGATGCAGATGGGTACTCTGTTTATGTTGGAACTGGAGCTGGGGACTTGGCATGCTTTGACATGCGAACAGGTAACCTTTGCTTAGATTGCAGCATATGTCACCAGACTGTAGAAGCAAATCATGCAAGGTTACAATGACTTCAATTCTGATGAGCAGCTAGTCTGAAGGCACGGGGTTACAGCCTTCAGATGTTATTTTGTTAATCTTGTTTATTGGGGAAGAAGCTGGCTGACAAATGACATGAAGACTCATGTTTATGAGTATTTCTCCTTCAAATGAAATATACAGGGGCAAGGTTCAAGCCTATTCCATTGTTCATCAGATGTTCATGTGGCAACATCAACAGTAGCTGGTCTATCTTCTTGCAAAAAGCTGGTCTTGAGTAAGTGTGGGGTGGGTGTTTGGTTAAATATTTTGTTTTGTCCATAATGCAGGTCAAAATCTGGGGGCTTTCAAGGGCAAGGTTGCTGGGAGTATCCGATCTGTGGTTCGGCATCCAACTCTTCCTATTATTGCATCATGTGGTAAGATATGGATATTGCCTCCCTACCTCTTCCCCTTCCTCTGTGGTTTCCTGCTACTCCTTTGTTCAGCTTTGTCAAAGTGAGTGGCGGGTTTGCAATTGTGAGCTGATTGTATAACATTGTGTAGCAGTACTGCCTTGCTCTCTTTCTTTCTCCTTGCATTATATAGCATGTGAAGCTAGTTTGCAGCTAATCACTCCAGATCTTCTTCAGGACTTGATCGATACCTGAGGATACACCATTCTAAGACAAGGCAGCTTCTTGCATCAGTAAGTTGTACCCTCTTCTTCAAAGGTCATGTTATTGTACCACATTCTGGTCAAATTGCTTGAATGCAGGAGCCATCATTCCTGTGTTCTATCTTGCCAAACTCTTTTTTCTGCTTCAGAGCATTGAGTAAAAATTGGACTTCTATTATGCATGGCAGGTCTTCCTGAAGCAGCAGTTGGTGAGCATGGTATTTGACATGAGTGCACTACCTCAGGAACCGGCGAAAACAGGTTTGTTGCCAAGCTTTACTCATGCTGGTCTCAATTTGGAGATTCAATGCATCCAGTATAGATTCTACTTTTGGTTGGGTGTGAGTTAAGTTCTAACTTTTCATTCATTGGTGTGGGACAACTGTAAGACATGTTATACATACAAATATGGTGGAAAATTAAGGTTTCGTCTGTAGAAGCCAGGTATAAGGACCAGGGAACATGTGTGTGAAATGCATGTGAAGCATCAACTCTATGGACCAAGTATTCTGATGAAAGACTGCATGTCTGCCCTGAGCCAGTACTGGATTGACATAAGAAACTAAGGGGTGTTTGAAATGTATGAGAAGTGTCAACTCTATGGATAAAGTATTCTGATGTAAGACTGCATGTCTGTTGTGAGCGAGTATTGGATTGACATAAGAAAATAACATTGTGGATGCTTTAGTTCTCTTTCAACTACTTGTTTGATTTCTGGCCTCTTTTGTAAGTCCTTGGGGTGTAGTATCTCCCTGCTTGTGTAGTGGTGCTGTCATCTCACTCAGACTTGTTGCTTTTACCATTGCAGCAATGCTGATTTTTACTTAGGGGTGGAAATTGTTGCAGATGCCACTGTGCCCCAGGAAAAGAGTGCCTTTGATGATGGCAGAGATGATCTGGACAACTCAATTTTGCACAAAGTTAAGAGTTCAAAGGAGAGGAAACATACAACATTCACAGAAAGCACATCACTTGGAGTATCCAAGAAGCCACGGAAATCAAAGAGTAGTGAGCCGCAGGATTACTAATTGCTGAAACTATGCAGAGGCACAAACCTTGGTTACTGGGACAAGAGGAGGCGTTGGGGGTTAAATTTTTCAAGTAGTGACGGTTGTTTGACAGTTGCAGTTCCTAGTCAGTATTGTCTCACTAGTTTGGATGAGTTGGATTCTAGTCTTGCGGGAGTTAATTGAGGAGTTTGGATATTGAAAAAGTGTAGGAGAGCCCTGCTGTAGTTGAAACCTGCATACACGTTCTTTGGATGACTCATGGCAGTGTAGGGTAGTTTAAAATTGACTCATGCCCAAGCTCCTAGGTTTTCATGGTCTCAGTAACTTCTTGTTCCTCTTCTCATCTGTACCTTTGTGGCCAGTTGTGAGCAAGGCAGCCATAAATCTGAAGAATCTAGTTGTTAGAACCATGCCAATTGATGATGACAACTAAATTATCTGCCTGTGAGAGAATGGAAAACTAAGTGCAGTATCATAAGCAGGATAGAATTTGTAACTGTGCACCCAACAGATCATGGAGTTTGTAACAATGCAACATAACAGACCCAATGGTAGAATAAAATGGCTCCAAAACTCCAGCTCCAAAGTTTGCATCGTTAGTGGGAATGCCCAGTGAAATGGTTGGGAACAGACACATGGTGGAGTATTAGAGGGTGGTATTTTTGTTGAGTCCTCAAGGCTGCCTCAAAAACCTGTGTAATACATGCCATTTCACCACATTTAGGGTTCTAAGGGAAGATAGAACAAACCCACTAGGACTTAAGTAGATAAGTATACCTCAAAACTTAGGGTGTGATATTTTGCCTAGTAGAAGCATCTGGTTAGGGTGTAATATTTTGCTTGACATAAGCATCTGGTTTGGTGGATCTCATAACTACAAAACAAAAAAAATTACCTTCCTTCATAGATAGATATTTAGTACGTGGCAACACAATATGTGAAGCTACCATTATATAAAAAATCTTTGAATCTTCTTAATGAGCCATCCACATGCATGAGCCACACACCCAATCCACATTTGACTTAATGTATAATATCTGTCCGTAGTGTGTACAACCAAAATGGTTGTAAACATTAGGATTTGATTGGAAATATGAAATCTCTGATCTCTTGAAGCAAAATCACAACTCTAAACTCCCTTTGTGTGAGATTCAAAGGGCAACCGGTGTAATAGATTGAACAATTCAATTAAAGATATAAATATCCTTAGTTGAACTTTCAGGGATTGACAAGGCAAGGAGCAAAAATTTACATGCATCCTAAACAACTAATGTGTGATTAGACCAAGGTTAGAAGAGAGGTGACAAAGAAG
>Ga0116228_10004294_pt1 | contig 12627 bp, 5 predicted proteins | sample S1TSphfallax_2_FD_89694 | JGI IMG/M metagenome (GOLD analysis project Ga0116228, IMG submission 89694) | Host-associated microbial communities from peat moss isolated from Minnesota, USA - S1T2_Fc - Sphagnum fallax MG | ecosystem: Host-associated > Plants > Peat moss > Unclassified | place: USA...
ATCTTTTAATCTCAAGATAAGTGCTTCCTCAAATGTACAATCATCCATGCTTCTTAATGTCCATTACACACCCAAAATGTGCATAATCATGGACCCAAATGTGTTTGGACATCACCCATATTCTAGTGTAAACATTTCCAATGGTTGAAATAGTTTTATAAACCACATAATGTAAAGCAGTCCAACAATGAAAACACTTTCATTGGTGTGAAACTGGACACTTATGATAAAAGTTACAAATGACAACCTGATGCCTCTGAATGAGGGAAGTTGGTAACTTCACCTAAAGTTGTCTCCAAGTTGCATGCAAGAACGTCAAAACAATGTCACATGGATGATGCCATTCTAGGAATTGGCAAAGTTTAAGAATGAATGGTTGAAGGTTTGCATGATCTTCATGTAAAACTTACACAAGTAGGCAGATATAGTCTGTCAGTTTTGTTTTGTCAATGAAGCTCGGCATAAATGACAAAATGAAGAGACTAGCATTACAACAAAAAATCGCCATGTGATTTCAAGAGTAAATTACCTTCTTGATTCAATAGAATGGAACTCAAGCCTCCAGCAACTGATTAAGATGAACACCGAAGCTGTTTTACCAAATGTGCAAGGGCATGCACTCCTGCTGACTTCCTTGGGTAACCTTTCCTCCTGGGTTCAGATCTTCCAACTTCTGCAGCAAACAGAAATTGACTACACCCCATGAACGGTTCGCCTACCAACAGCAGGAAAGAAATTTTTAGTAAAAAGACCAATTACAATTGCCATTCATCATAGAACCTCTCTCATACCTTGACACCAAAGTATTGCAAGTGATCCACGTTGTCTAACTTCTTGGGCTCAACTCAGCCCTACTGAAACACTGTTATTTTTTTGGCAATGGAAATATAAGGAATGGTTCACTCCAGGAACTACAACAGGAAAGGAAAACACATGAGTCTATCTGTTGTAGACTCGAATTATAATGATCTTACCTTTTGGTACAGAGAAAAGTTACCTGCAGGACCAAGTGGTGCGCATCAAGACTTGCTGGAAGAACTCCATGCCAATTGCTCATCACCCACAAAATCCAAGAGTCCAACCTCAGCATTTCTCGCAGTGATTTTTTCTGCTGCTGCTGTGTGCTTGAGCAACAGCTGGGCCCCAGAAAACAGGAGCTGATTATGAAGAACCAAAAAAGTGCCCTTGTCACAGTTCAATCAGCTCTCAGCTTTTCTCAAGGTTCCAAACTTAGTCTCCTGCTTAAACCGGGAAACTCCATCTTGAGCTGAATTGAGGGTTCAACTGTAATTGCAAAGTTTTCAGTTTGTTTCTCTCTATTCTCCCTTTGGCATCAAATCAAACTACTGTTGAGGCAAATTAATGACCTCCCACATTGACAGGCTTCAGAAGGGCTCACAACTTAAGAACAGCTTTTGAAACTCAAGATGCTATATCTTCATCTACAGGTAGTACCTGAGCAAATATTTTGTTGGTTCCAGCCAAACTAGAACAGAAAAAACAAGAACAAGTTCATCAAGAAGCCTGTACAAGAAGCATGTCAACCAAAGGAATGGAGAGCTAAAGATCTGGGCCTCCTGGAAACTGAAATTTTTCTTTCAAGAAAACCACTGGTTAGTACTCAGATCATGTTCCTACAAACTGCCAAATTTTCAGCTCCTCAATAGAAGGCCAGGTAAAAGGCAATCCGCCAAAAGAAAGGCAATCAGTTACCTTTGATTGCACAATTTCACAGTGTCCATGTTGCGTGAATATAGAACATTGAGGTTGACATCATGCCAAAAGTAAATGGGATCCTCCTCCCCCTCTTTTACAGCTGCAGTGCAGACAACTGGCATGTTTGGACCTGATTGAAACTGTCAACTGCAAAAGACGCACCTTTGTTCCTGTTCCAAAGTTTCACTTTCTCATTCCATCTGGACCAGAAATGCCCACATACAAGTGAAGCATTAAATCAGAAGCCACCTGCCATCTCTCTGCACTGCAGATTTGCATCTGCTTCTCCACTAGAGCCTAAAATGCACAACCATCCATCATATGTCCAGCATCAATGAATGCCATCTTCATCTCAACAAAGTCAGTTGCATCTAGATTCCCTTAGATGTATGGAGTTCATTCTCATCCAGATGGAAGCTTGGGTGATGCAGATATGTATGCAGGAATTTCAGAGGAGATCCAGATCATGTGGAGATATAAATTGTAACCGAGATATAAGTGCTGTAAGAATGCCCAGCTTTAAGTATGCTGTTCCATTTCAATACAATCTCAAGGCATCCCAAATTAGGTAGCAAAAGAAACTAAATTCTTCAGCGATTTCTGCCAACCCACCCAAGCATATACTACTGAAGGGGGAACAGAACACACCAGAAGGACTAACTTTGAAACATCATCTCGTGTCTCCTATTCCTCCTCCTCACATGAAATGTGCAGGATGGCTTGACTAAGGTCATGTCAACTGTGAGGATTTGCTAGAGTCAGACTACACTTTTGCATAAGACTTGTGATCAAGAGCCTCCCAATGTCACATTGTCTTTTTCAGTACTAAGAATTTCTCCATACTTATGATACAAGTAAAGCCTAGTAGATTTGAGAGATGATCTGATCATCAGGTTAGAGAGATCTCAGAACCACACCCTCAAGAGCACCAAAAACAGAAACAGAAACTGAGGATCAGTACAAATAACAGCACCAGTCAGATACATGTTCAGAGACCAACAACTCAACATTGTATTCAGCAGCTATAGAAGACATCCACAAAAACTGCATTAGCTTCCTGTAATGGGTTGAGGTCAAAGTCATATGTACCATCCACCCAATGACATCAAATCTATAAGCCAAAACTCCTTTGAAGAAGAGTCTTACTAGACACAGAGACCTTGATGCCAAGATAGAACACAGAAGCATGATCCATAAGATGCAACTATTTCACTTCAAGTATCAGATAGAGAAAATGCACATTGCAATTTCTTCATGCAAACAAATCACAATTGTGACCCACAACAACAAATTTATTCAGTGCAAACAGAACACATGCACTTTGAGATCACTCGGAAACTGTGAGCATGTTCTGTGTTAGAGTATCATCTGAGCAAGCATTTGTAGGTTGAGCAACTCTGTTCTCAATGGACACTTCACAAACATGTCCACTGTAAGAACCTTGTATTATCAGAAGACTCTTCACCTTGGATTATAATTTTGTCATGGCAACAGAAGTTGATGTGATACCAAAAGGATTTTGGCAGCAACAGTTCAATTCCAGGAAAAAAAAAACACAAACACAAGTGGTCTTAAGTTAGATGCTTCAAAGGAAGCATTGAACAGGTACATATGTCAAGTGCAGAAACTGTACAAATGCTAATCCTTCCCTTACAGACACATACACAGGGTATCATCCTTTTGTACCCCACCACAATGAGATTGACATCACTTTTGATGTGATTTCTTCATTTTTTGCTTTGCATCTCAGTCAAGCTAGTCCTTGCAATAAAAACAAGCAGCAACATGGTTAGAGACTTTTTTGGCCCTTGAACTGATTTCAAGAAGCATCTGAACACCTTTGTTGTGTGCAATTGTTTTATTGCCCAGAATTTCCAATTTCTTGTCTCAAATAGGGACCAAATCTCTGGTACACATACCAAGACCTGGGATGGCAGAATGTGTTTGGGAGATGAGGACTGCAGATACAACCAATGGAGGCAACATGCAGGTATATGTATAGAGTTGAGTGATGGGTTTACTACATAAGACTTCCATTGTACATAGGATTATATATAGAGTGCACTGCTTCAAATCTGTAAAAACACAATTTGAGGTATCCATGTGTGCAAGCATGCTGGGTGCATAAGGAAGCTCTTGATGGGCATATCCATATTTGTCTATCAAAAGGGGATGTGACATTGTTATGATGTCTGGATCTATTTTTTCTCTCCTTTTGCAAACTAGAACCCATTGTTAACCTAATAGTGCAAAGGTAATGTTTGGGTACCCATTGCATGGTTGTGGGTTTAATCCCTCACCACTAAGTGCATGCTTGATTTTGTATATTACACTAGGGGCAATACAAGTTGCAGAGAGAGTACTTCTTTCTTCATATAGGTCAATACCACTAGCTTAATAATTGTTCTGGTGATGCCCACTCACAGATCTGCACTTGCACTTGTTTGTAGTGATCCCTTCAATTCATGACTAAGAAAGTTCTTTGTGAGGAGAATGAGATGTTTGGTACAGATTCGCAAGCCATACATTGGCACCAAAGGCATCTATGGTTAAAAAAGACATGGGGGATGTCAATTAGTTCCATGCTTTCAAGAGGCCAAGCCAGTTTTCAATGGCCAACAGCTCCAAGATCTTGCTCATGATCTAGTCAAACCCAGGGATGTATAGTCACAAACATTGAGCAACCGCACAATGCACTTTTGTTGAAATTGATTCAACAAATCCATTACAAAGTGGGTGGTGTGTGGGACTCCTTGGGGAGTTACCTCCAAGTTGGTACACACATTAGGTATGCAATAAGACTATGACCTATCATCCCACAAAGGGGGATTTTAAGCAATGATGCCCACAAAGTTTGGAGGGGGCTTTTAGTGTCCCACATAACAAAGGTGTCAAAATTCAAATGTTAATGCATTTAATATTATGGTCAAAACATGATATCATTTTTAATGTATCAAAAAGTTTGGCATGATTAATATCCTTTCCTCCATGTAATAATATCTAGGGAATTCTTTTGAAGGTGGTTTCTATATAGTTGTTGCTGTCCATTGGGTTTCTTGGTTGGTCATTTAATCCATGGTACTTTTTCCCCTTCAAAGATGCTTCACTTCATAATTTTAGCAGCATTTCATAATTTTGTGGCATACAATATATATCCATAATCCACCATGGTTTAACCATGGCCAACATTGGATTTTAAAATGTTGTTTTTGTTATAGCTGAAAAATTGGGGGGCAACATGGTTTCAAAGCAAGGAATCCATTCTCGCTCATTTTCATCCCTGCAATTCATTCTCAATTGTTACAAACAGAAACAAGGTTGTACATGGATGAAGATTTAATGTTGATTTTACAATTATGTAACCATGAAAGCTATACAAATGGTTGGGTAATTAAACAAATTGTAAATTATGAACATTTTGGAAGGTTGAAACTGAAAGGCTATGGAAATTGAACTAAGACACATAACTAAATTGTTTCATCAGCTAAAATGCATAAATTATTGTAGTTTTGTAAATATTATTTGGAGTACATACATGGCCAATGAATGAAAAGTACCTATTTATAATGAAGAGGTTTTTTTAAAAAATTCATGATTGTTGCCTATATTCCCAATCACGAAATATTAAATTTTGCCAATGTTGAGTCCAAACTCTCTGTTCAATCGCATCCCTCACAGGGATGCCTGAAAACCATATCTCTTAACAATAATTCCAAATCCTTGTAACATCTCTTAAACAAAATCTAATATACCAATTTTGTTCCTCTTGTTATATTTTCAATTCATATCCCCATTAATGCTTTTACCAAACCTGGAAAAAAACCTTTCAAGTATTTTAAATGTGAATGAAATGTCCTTAAACATCCTACTATAATCTATCAGCTACTACTTTTGAGAACCTTAGGTTGCCAAAGAATAAGTGTAGCTATTGCTAAATGTTGTGGGAGGACCCTAGTATAATAAGGTGAAAAAAAAATGCAACAACGTAGACCAAGTCTCGACCAAAAAACAACCTATTAGAATAAGGGAGAACATTTAGTTTGAATATGAAACATGATGTTCATCACCCTATAAGACCACATTTCAAAGGTTATCAATTTTTAACCATGAAAACTAAAAGATTGCCTAAATCCACACAAATAGGTATTTGAAGTCCAAGAACCAAGCCAAGGCCCAACCATAGTATTGGAAGACATGTTGTAAACCTCATGACCCCCTATTGCAATGAATAAATTCTAGCATGACCTAGTTCTAGGTCTCCTTCAAGTTAAAATTTTCACCATCTTGTTGGATGACATGTCAAAAATGTGAAAGTTTTAACCATTACAATTTATAGAAACTGAATCTTGGCCATCCTGTGGGACTGTGCATTCAAAAATTTCACTCTTTTGACCATCACATAATATTAATATGGGCAAACAAAAGATGCCCAAATTGCCTCCTTTGAAAGTTTCAACAAGTGTTGGATGGGGTACATTAATATACAAGTCATGTAAGGGTAAATAGGCTTTGCAAAATTATGGACATGGTAAAAGGTAAAGGGTAATTGATGAGAACTTTTAAGAGGCTCCAAATGATAATTTTGGGGTTTTTTTAAAAAACAATTTAACATCATTATAATTGTAATGGATTTTTTTAATGTCAACAAATAAAATGATGTCATGTTGAGTTAATAAAAATATTAAAAACTAATTTGAATACTAAACAAATATCTTTTTGAAACATTTAAACTAATTATATCAAGTGTTTAAATTACATTTTTCTAAAAATGAATCACAAGGAATGCATTAAGTAATGCAATTGATGGATCAATGTTTTTTATTGAATAAATAATGCTTACATCTATATTTGGCCATATTCATTATATACATATAATTATATGCAATGTCATATGAGGAATTTGAAAAGAACAAAATTCATTTTTGGGGGCTATGGTGAAAAAAACTATTTTTTTTGGCCATTTGGTTGATTGTTAATATTCACTATCCTTAAATTTGTAACCCCATGTGAATGTTATTTGTAAAAACTAGTTTCTCAAAAATGAACTAATGTCTTTTTTCCTTTTATTGGAACCTCAATTGTGAATGAACCTATTTACCATGTTTCTTTAGGAAGGATAACAATAAATGCTTTATCATTTATCTCATGTTAACCATGTAGTCATAAATGGGTAATCAAAAGGTAAATTCACCTATATGTAAAAAATATGGCATTTGCCAAACATGGTGAAAGACAATTAGTTTGTGCACTTGGCAATGTCAACATGTGCACATGAAATTTCAAATAGCTCTATTAAGACATTAACATAAATAGATTGAAATGTGAATATTTTTCTTTTTAAAATATATACTCAAAACATTCTTATAATGACAATTGGTAATCAAATCTAAAGAGCTTCCAATAACATATGATATTATAAATCAAATTATAGTTAATTGGACTAATGAACATAATCAAAATGTCAATTTAACAAATATATTCCATAATTAAATAATCATCATAATTTGAGTTATAAGCAATCCATCATAGCCATTGCTTGAATCTTGATCAATTACATTAATATGTGTTTTAGTTCATTTTGTATTTTAGTAAATTTTGAATGAACTTGGACAAATTTACTATGGTGAAAGTGGTTAACTCCTAATGAACATGGATCAATTTTTATAAACAAGTGAATTCATTAATAATTAATCAAATTTGCTAATAGTTAATTTACTAGGTTAGTTTCTTAGTTCATAGATAGGTTAGGTGGATAAGGATAGTAATCTAGGAAGCTAGATTAGGTGAGGCACCTAAAAACCTAGGTTAATCGAAACCAACTTAATCCACTAACTTAAGGCACAATTGTGAAAGTTTGAACCCCACCTCCCTTCACCTTCATGCTTAAAAAACAAGTCTTTGACCATTTGACCACAAATGAATTAAACGAAATGATTTGTCACCATATATTTATATTCACATTCTTTTTTTAATTTGTTGTAGGTTACCATAGGTTAGATTCCTATGTTAATCATAGTCTATTTAAAGTTTTTATACCTTACGTTATTTTTCAACTATTTTAAATTATCTACCCTCAATTATTTTAAACTATTCTTGATTATTCCACCCTTGGCTATTTTAAACTATTGTAATTTAAGTTATTCTAAGATATTTAACCTTAATTTTTTTTAATTATTCTATTATAAGCTATGTTTAGCTATTTTAGGTTATTATTTTTTAATCCACCTTAGGTTATTTTAGGTTATTATAACTTAAATTACTTTCAATTATTTTAAAGTATTCCACCTTATGATGTTTTTGGTTAATTCACAAAGAGTGGGTGCAAAAATGAATGGGATGTAATCATAATAAAAGGAACCAAAAAACACATCAGGCGACCACCAAAACTTTATAAAAACTATAATTTTGTTAGATATATTTTTGTGGTGCCACTTTAATACCATGTTAATCATGGAATGTAATGCTAAATGATTAATATGAATGTTGAAGAATTCAAAACAAAATTCAAAACAAAAATTTGGTTTTGGTTTTAATAAAAGACCTTTGAACTTGAACAACATTTGCATAAAAAAAAATCAATTTTGCAAATTACTAAATTAGAAACTCTCTTTATAAAGGAATTTTGATGAGAAAAAATTTGAAATGATGTTAATTAATTGTCCACATTCAAAAAATGCTCACAATTTGAAAGTTGTGAAATTTTTAATTTTTAAAAAATAAAAGCTTATTGAACATTATTTTAAAATTTCAAGAGTTTTTTACCACATGTAAATGGGGTGTAATGTACATAACATCTAAAACAAAGTTGTAGTTTATGAAACAATAAAATAAAACACTAAATAGTTAACATATTTCCATACAATTTGAAATTTTAAAAAAAATTCAAAATGAAATGCAGAATTTGGTAGAATTTGTACACATTTAAAAAATTATTAGTTATTCATGAAAAGTTAATACAAAAAATATGATGTATTCAGAAAATTATATGTATTTTTAATAACATATTAAAAATATTTCATCTCAAAAGTTATTTATATGAGAAAGTGAAAATGGCCACAAAAAGGACTATAGTCCTTAAGTCCATCATTGTTGGCTCATTTGATTGTGATCACACTGAATGGACCAATGGGCTACAAGAAATGGCCACTTTTTAAGATTAAAACAAGGGTATTCTTTGTGAGTTAAAATGAATCAAAAAGGTTTTCCATTTGGTCTTTGGGATTTTATTCCATTTAATCTAAAGCCCATTTAAAAGGTTTTTTTCTTAACACATGCACAAGAATAATCTAATTTTTTTTTCGTAATATTTTATGAATTTCTCAAAAACCTTATTTCATTATGAAAAAATCATATTTTTTTTAACTTGTCTATCTGGTTGTAATCTAATTGCATCAAAGACTTTTTAATTGCATCAAACAAGTTGCAACAGACACAATTTTCTCATAGTGTTTTTTAGCTTGTTTAAAAGTCCAAAGGTAAAATCTTACAAGTGTCATCATGCAAAACTTTTCAGACTTAGTTTTTTAAATATGTTATCTAACCAAAATCAAATCCCTAACCAACACATCATAAATGACTAGACCAATTCAAAGTCCATATAAAAAATTATTGTCAAGATTATTGTCCATAATGTTTGATTTTGAAAGTTCATATTTCTTGTGTTTTTTTTATTATGGAAATTTAATAGATGTCCAATAAATACATATTCAAATAAATATCTGTAACTTAAGTTGCTATAGGGGAAAAAAAAAAACTTATCAAATATGGTCATTAAAATGATAAACACTTTGCAAATGTTTTTTAAAAGTTCAAAAATTGGTCCACTCATTCTTACACCCACCCCCTACAATATTATTGGTTAATTAACCTTAAGTTATTTAGGTTATTTTAAGCTATGTTATTTTTAATTATTTTAATCTATTCCACCCTAGGCTATTATTGATTAGTCCATTTAAAAATATTTTAGGTTATTCCACCCTAGGTTATTTTGAGCTATTATAGGTTATTTCATTCTATGCTAAGATTTTTACTTTTGGTTATTCAAGGTTGTTCCACTCTAGGCTACTTTAAATTATTCTACTTTATGTAATTCTTAACTACTTTAGTTTATTCCACCTTAAGATGTTTTAAAATATTCTTGATGATTTCACCTTATGTTATTTTAGGTTTTTTTTACTATTATAAGCTATTTTAGACGGTTATACTTTGGCCTATTTTTTACTATTATAAATTATTCCATTGTAGGTTATTATAAGTTTTTTTACATTAAGCTATTTTTTGTTATTTTAAAATACTCCAACTTAGGCTATTTTAGGTTATAATAACTTAAAGTAAAATAATAGGTTGGAATAACCTTGAATATAATGTAGGGTAGAATAATTTTAAATAATTTAAGGTAAATTAACCTATAATAACTTAGAATAAATTAACTTAGAATAGTTTACAATACTTAAAGGAACAACATTAAATTTTTTAATAATTAATTACTTTAATTACTAATGAATTATGTCAATTAATAATGAAACATGATAATAATGCATAGTGACTTTATAGTGACATAATCTTAAACAAAATGAAATGATTAGATTGAGATGAATTTATTTCATTTAAAAAGTTCATAATGATTTAGATTAATGAACTCCATCCCATTTTTGGACTAATGATTTAAGATTATTATATTATAAATAATCTAAAATTGTGATTCAAATTGACACTAAATGTCCAAAATCTTGGTAAATTGAAGCCTTTGATGTGGATCCCATCCACAACATCAATGAAATAACTTGTTGGCAACTTTGACAAATCACGAGGAATTCAACTCTCTTCCTTAACACGATGAAATTATAGTGAGAAAAAAGGTAATTGACAAAGGGAGCAACTTTGGTGATGACATAACATAACATTACAAAACTATACACATATGCCTTGCATGTCAATTATAGGTGTCGAACTTAATCTTTCAATGCTTGTAGCACTTCACGTGCCCTTCGAAATCCAATGTTGACCACATCTTCCAAAATAGTCTCCAATAATTTTTATGAACATATGTATTGATTAAATATTCTTTGATTGTACTTTGGTTAGAATGTTGTCTTGACATCCTAGAATTGATGTTCCTTAATACTTCATCATCATTGATAGTAATTTTTGTTTTATAAATTCCTCTTCTTAAGGTAAATAGGATATAAGAAGCCTTCACATATTTGTGTAACAATCTAGTTAGATGCAACTTTGTAAATCCCCATGCAATCATTCCATGAAGATCCATGTTTGGATAAAAACACATTATTGGTGACTGCATAATTCTATCACAACTTGATTATTTGCCATGAACAAAATTGACTAAACATGTTTGATTCTTAAGAACTTTTACATGCTCAACACGAGTTTTCTTCTTTTTAGAGCTCTGAAACTTTTCCAATCCTCATGTGTTGCTTGGAGCCATTTACTCCATTGGATGCATTAACGCCATTTGGTCTTGATGCATAAATTACTTGACTTTGTTGTTTCAGCAAAAATATCTTGTTTATGCTTTCATAAACAATTCCATCTTAAACAATTTGCTAGTTAAGGCATGTAATGTTTGCTCTCCTCATAGAACACTATCCCACATGAACATCAATGGATCAAAGTTATAAGGCAAGGCCACCTTAATCTTTGTCATCATTTCATGATCATCAATCGTGACTTGCATGTCTTCGACTAACTACTTACTAATGGACATGAGCTCATTTAAGAAGGTCACCACGGACTAAGCCTCCTATAATTTGCACCAATAATTTTTTTCCCATAAATGTGAAATGCTTTCTTTTGAGGCCTACTCATGAATTGGAACAAATTGCTTCCACATCTCCACTATTTATATGCAACCCAAAATTATTTGCATGTGTGCAATATCAACAATCTATAGAATACTTAAATAGAAACTTTGTAATTCTTTTGCTACCGATCATAGTTATTAGTTGTGTTGTTTTTGAATTCTTCACCATTAACAATGTCCAACAATTTTCTTGGCTTGAAAATAAATGTTATATGAAAATGCCAATTTGTAATATTCTTCTGTTGTACTTCTCAATAGCTTGGAACTCTAACAACTTTGTAGCATCCATGATTCAAAAAAAATAAAAATAAAATATAAAAAAATATATAAAAAAATATATATATATATAGTGTTCTCAAAAATAAATGCACATTGCCTAACAATGCGTGGGCCCATAAACTATTGAATAAACTAAAAGAAAAAAACAGAGAAAAAAAAATACAAACACCAAGATCATAAAGAACAACTATGTTTTTAATTACAATAGCAAAAGAAGTTGTAGGAATTATAATCACCCAAAAAGCGAATTTAAGCTAAATATCTATATTGTACAACAAAAGAAAAAACAATGAGTTATTTTAAACTATACAATTAAAGGTTGTTTGAGATTAGGGTCCAAGGACCAAAAGCCCAAGGACCAATTGGAAGTGAATTGGACCCTTCTTAACATTAGAAAAACACAATTTTTCTAAGGTACAATGACTGTGTCTAAAGGCTTGGGGTCCAATTCAAAGGTCCAATATAAAAAATGTGTGATTGGCATGTGAGAAGATTATGTTTACCTTTGGTAAAAAAAAGAATTCTTCCTTTTTTTTCATGGTTTTTTTAATTTGTGATTTTTTTCTTATTTTTTATTCTTAGTACACACAATGGATAAGTGTAAGCATAAGATATCAGAACTACTTTCTTCTTTTGTGCTCTTCTTTGAAATGGGAATTGGTTTAGGCATCTCTTATAAATTCAAATCCCCTTCCACTTGTGAAATTTGGCACTTTAATCCTTCATTTTTTTCCCTACCTTTTTATTTACCTTAATTTTGTGCATTTAGAAAGGCTGAAAATGCACTCCTTCTAACAATCACCTTGTGAAAG
>Ga0116228_10004295_pt1 | contig 12627 bp, 12 predicted proteins | sample S1TSphfallax_2_FD_89694 | JGI IMG/M metagenome (GOLD analysis project Ga0116228, IMG submission 89694) | Host-associated microbial communities from peat moss isolated from Minnesota, USA - S1T2_Fc - Sphagnum fallax MG | ecosystem: Host-associated > Plants > Peat moss > Unclassified | place...
AGTCATTGAACAACATAATGTATGTTCAAGGTTGATTGCAATACAATTTCATCATCAGGAGCATCATAAACCCAAATTACTAACATTATGTTTGTACTTTCATTGTAACTAATAAAACAAAACATTATAAGAAATTTTTTAAACTTCAAATTCATCATTTTCAATCAATAACTAACCCTTTGAAAATGGTTCTAAAATGATAAATATTTTGGTTTTATGCAATAAAACAACAAAAGATAGTTGTAGAAATGAAATGACCTAAAAAATAGTTTATAGATCACAGAAACAAAAAAAATAGAAAAACATGCATGTACATAGACGAAATATTATATTTAGGTTTTAATGGTAGGCCAAAACCTACCAAAACACTTTTATAAACCTAAAACATATTGGGGTAGAAAAAAACATATCTACCTACATGCTTACTATCAAACTAAAGAGAAAAATTACATTTTCTAAACCACAATCTTGTGTCAACAACATTTCATACAATAAACATAATAGGGAAATGGATACATACCCCTTCCACCCATCCCGTTGGAGCTTTTTTGACAATGTCCATGTATTTCTCTTAAACAAGAAGATCCTCTTGCATATATATTGGGAACACCTCATGTAGTAAGTGTTTCCAATCTCCTTCCATGCATGCCTGCATTACTACAATGTCCCCTTCACCTCTTGTTGTGTCGTCTAATTCTATTGCATCAAAATCAATCCCCTCTTCAAGAACAAGAACCACACTCGAGGTCTAAGCTTTAATAGTGGTAATGCCACTATTTCCTGCACTAGGAGTAACATCAGTTGGTGTAGCATTCAATGCCATTGAAGACTACATCTCTATCAACTTGAAGTTTGTGTGCCCTCTTCAAACCCTAAAGCCTCAAATGACAATAATGCAACAAAGGACTCCAGCTTAGTACTTCAGCTGTTATTACACCACCTTCAGTCCTCCTTTTCAAAAACTCGTGTTTAAGTAAGCTCTGTCGACAGTGACACCTCATGTGCAAAACAATTTATGTGAAGGTAGCTCTATGCTCCATGAAAACTGCTATCACATCTAACTGATGTTCCACAAACCCTATTTTGCAAAACCTCATGTAGATATAAGCTATTTTTAGTAATTTTTCAAATTTGTTCCTCCGCAGAACAACCACTTCTCTCTAGAGTGCAAAAACTTGGAAAGACATAGTCCATGATGGAACGGCAAAAATCTAAAGAGACGTTCTCGACGGTGCCGGGTTTAGATGTTCTGTCGACGGTGATAGGAAGCGGGCCCAGATGTACATGTGGCAACTCCGGTGGTGGAGTCTGCGCACCGAAATGCCGCTGGACAGAGCTCGTTAGAGGGTGTTTGGCAACCCGCATTACAAAGGTTTTATCATCATGTGCCAAAAGCTTTCCAGCGTGACAGTTATGTCCAGAAGTAGCATTTGGACATAATTTGGAATAATACGCCGGTTTGGGGGCCTTATTCAGGCACTTTTTCGGCCTTTTTCCTGAGTGGGACAGGCTGCCACCTGCTGGTTCCACCTGTGGTGCGTCAGCTTGACTTGTAACATGAACGGATGGTGGAGAACGCCTTTGAAATGTGAATTTGGAACAGGCCCTGGCAGAACCCAACTCCACCCAAAGGAACGATGGCTTGCCATGCCAAGCTCACCTCACTCCTAGGTAACAGGCATTCATAGTCTTCTGGTAATGTCCAAATCCCAAGCATCCTCACCAATTTCGATGCCACATCATCAATTTGTTTTTACACTAGTTTGGGCTACACATGTAACCTCTCCCTTCTTGAATGGATTTTTGTTACCCCACTCCCTTCTCTATGTCAATTTTGCATAATGGTCTTGTAAACAATGGGTCTTGGCACTTGCTCATGTTAGGTCTGGTAGACCCCACACGACCCATCCATTCTGCCTTGTAAGGGGACTCAAAAGAGGTAGAAAAAGCCACATGAAGACCATTATGTAACATAAGCATGACATTTTTCCCTCTTGTATTTCCCATGAAACAAGTACATCAATCATGATACTAATGAACGCATATTACTTACAAGTACCTGCAGACCTGATTGGCCACAACCTTGCCGACTAGTCAAGCGCTTCTCAACAGCAAGTTTGTGTGAAAAGAGTAAAGTTAAAGTCTTAACCATTTGGCCGTTTTCCAGATGGTTCCATCGATGAGCAAAATAAAAATAAAGATAATATATGTTATCTAGCTTATAGGTGCTTAAAGTATTAGGGTCTTGAGGTCTTCATAATTCTATAAGGTATGTTGAAAGTTCGGAAGTTTAATATTAGTAAATTGCATTACTCTGGGAGCTCGATTTGGACGGTGGAATTTGGACAGCGCAGATCTTCCAGGAGGAGAACGCCATATAAGATATGTTGATCTCTGGGTCTCTCAAAAATATTTTTAGCAAATGAAATTATTTTGAATGCATTCTAGTAATGTGTAGGTAATGTCCAATAATTCACCTAATGAATAAATGAATGCATGAATATTAGCGCGACGTGGTCACATGGACGTGAAAGACACCAGCAACAAACTCTCCAGAGCATGGCCTTTCTGGGCTTTCAAAATTATTGAATATGAGAATGAATTTCATCAAGTTGGCCGAAATCTTTTCCTTCCTTTGAAAATCTCCCAAAGCCTACAAACAAACCAAGAAGGAGGAGGGAAGGGAAAAGAACGAAGTCCAAAGGGAAACTTACAAACCACACATCACAACAACTTTCTTGGAGTCCAAGTCTATCGTTGAAACAATATGCAATTACTATCCATTTCTTTTTTTTTGGTTTTGAATGATGCGTTATAAATGCAAGAGAAAAAGAAAGGAAACTGACCTTTTATAATCTCGAAAAAGAAATGTACAAACAAGTCTCTACTGGGTGGTTGTCTTCTTTTGATCTCTTTTTGGACTCATCCTGTTACAATTCTCTTGTCGCAAATTTAACACCAAAATTAGCAATAGTGCAAAACAAGCCTGGATACCTAACCTACTTTGCTGACATTTCCCTTAGTACTTACCATAATTTGTTTCCTTCTTCCAATTATGCGTAAGTCAGCCCTCTGAGCCCATCCAATATCGTGCTGAGGACGATTAGTATATGCAACTTTTGTTCAGAAATACCAACCTTTTAAGTAGAGTATTGTTAAAACTCCAAAGTCTGTTTTACGATTTATTTGTTGCTCTGGTGAGTGTTTCTATTGAAAGAGCAAACTGTTGCTTGTTTGTTTGTTGCTGCGATTCCATCACGGCGATGGCGGCAGCGAGCTGCCGCGCGGTGACGTGCAGGGGCGGCGGCAGCAGCAGCAGCAATCTGTTGCGGGGTCGTAGTGCGTTTGGGGTTCGAGAACTGGGTTGTGCTGCTGTGGAGTCGGCAGTGGAGGTGGAAGGTTGGAGAGGAGGAAGAGAGGGAGGAAGGGTGGGTGTGGTGGAGCGACATGAGGAGCAAGGGGGACGCGGAGTGCGGTGGGTGTTTTTGGGGTGCCCGGGAGTGGGGAAGGGGACCTACGCTAGTAGGCTTGCCAAGGTTTTGCAGGTGCCGCACATCGCGATGGGAGATCTGGTCAGGCATGAACTTTCTCAATCCTCGTCCATGGCGAAGCAGGTTTGCAATCCTCTCTTGAGAAGAAAATGTATTTCGATTTCTCCAATTGTGGATTCACATACACGTGTGTTTCTTTTCCTCTCAACTGTTTGTTCGTCCATCGAAATCCTATTTTGATATGAGTTCCCTTTCTCTAGTTTTGTGCGTTTGGGTATTCATTCTCACAGATAGGTTTTAAACCCATCCCGTCAGATTTGTGTCTCATACTCTCTAGATCTGAGATTCTTGACATAGGTAACCGCAGCTGTACCGTGGTACTTCTTTTTCACTAGAGCTGTGACACTAGATTGATGTGGAGAAATGAAGTTGAAATGGAAGCTAACCCCCAACTCTCCTGCAACCAAACATAATACATATCTCCATCCAAACCCTGGGTATGTCTAGTATGCTTTTGGTGGTTGTCCTAGGACAAGAAGGTGTAGCTGTTTGGTAAGGGACATGGAGTTTTTTCAAAATATTTTCTGAACTCACATTTCAAGAGCCCCATGGGGTTTTCCAAGTGTTTGAGTAATCTGGTTTTTTAACTGCCATGTAATGAAGTATGAGAACCCATTACTAATTAATGATTGATGAGTATACCACATGTTGAAGTGTACAAAGTGTTCTTGTTTGTCAGCCTCTTTCAATTTCAGCATACCTGATGTGGAGTCTTGAATGGTGATGCATATAGCAGTGGTTTGCATGTCTGGGATGTATTTAGAACTTCAACTCCACAAAATTTGAGGGTTTGATTTTGGGATTCTCAAGGGTGTCTTAGGCTGTTGTCTCGTACATTAAAGCACACTGCCTTATGTTTGAGATGTTGCCTTATGTCAGGGCCCAATTTCAACTTTTCTCCTGGGCTCTCACCTCTTTGTGCTTGGTTATAGGTACTTCTGTAAACTAGTCTTATTCATCACCACATATATTTCATTTGGCCTCAAAAGTCTTTGAGTAATTTTATTAACCAGGGAAAAAGTGGTGGTGTTGTACAGTTGGCAACTTTAATGAGCCAAGGGCAGCTGCTGCCTGATGATATTATCCTTCGTCTCTTGTCCAAGCGCCTTGATGACAACACAACATCCAGCCAGCCTGGCTTCATCCTTGATGGATTCCCTCGCACAGTGCATCAAGCAGTATGTTTCTCCTTTTGCATATTGACTTTGTGTACTAATCAATGAGCCCCTGCATAACTAAAATAGTGTAGTCATTTGATGGTTATCATCTCATATTCATTTCACTTGAAAAGTCTTGTGTTATCTAGCTTTACTGGCAGTTTGAGTTTATGCACAAATTTTTCTAAATATATGTTGGATCTGTTGAGCCTTGGATTGGAGACACAAATTCTGCTCGGCACAGCTCCCATTTCAGTTGCAAGCAATTGCATGGGTTGTCCTCCCAGATTGGTCCTTGTGTTTATGCAATCATTGGTTTACAGGGGAGTGTTGAACATGCAGTAGGCTGTCAATGGTATTTTTGCTGACTGTAAGTCTACCTTTCTAACTTGCATGAAGAATTCAATGTGGGGGTCTGAAATGCATGTAGGAAATGATGGAAGAAGTGGCCGATGTACAATTGGTGGTGAACCTGAAGTTGAGGGAGGATGCATTGATAGCCAAGTGTTTAGGTCGTCGTATTTGCAGTCAGTGTGGGGGCAATTTCAATCTTGCACGCTTGGAGATGGAAGAATCAAACAGTGCCCCTCGCATCTTCATGCCTCCCTTGTTGCCACCACCATCTTGTGCCTCCAAAATGACCACCCGCGCTGATGATACAGAAGAAGTTGTCCGTACACGCCTGCGTATTTACTACGAGGAGGTTTGTCTTTAACTGGGGCTGTGATTACTAGGTGCAGGCTGTAGATGTGCCTCTTGTTGTCATTGGTTCCTACATTGTCCTTTTTATGCTAGAGAAAATTATTCTTCCTACACATGTTAGTCAGTGTGATGAGGAATTTGAAGCATCAGGGGGCAACAAACTTGCAATTGCAGCTCATGAGGTTAATTTTGTTTGTGTTTCTTCAGAGTAAGCCAGTGGAAGATTTCTACCGCAGGGGTGGGAAACTGCTGGATTTTGAGGTCTCTGGAGGTATACCTGAGACATGGCCCCGTCTATTAGCGGCACTAAATGTTGATGAAAAAGGACACACAAACCATGATGACAGTCACAAATTTGCAGCATGATATCTATGTAGTCCTTGCACTACTACTGGATATGATACTTTGGGGTAAAATCCCATCATCTTTACTGCATTATGGTTCTGACAGTTTCTTAATTGGAGAGAAACCTGGTATCTGTAGGTTAGTTTGTTTTGTAGATAAATTTCTTCATATACACTGGAGGACATTCTTCCTTGTGTTGCAGGAACACAAATCCTTTTCCTGTCAGCTGATTCAGACAATTTGTAATTAAGTCACATTTTCCCAGTGATGGATCTGTGCTCACAGGTGAACTGCTAATGTGTGCATCACAATACATGACAGGGGAATTTTAGAAAGCTGTCTTTTTTGATTGAGCTGCATCTTCCCTGTCTCCATGGACAGTTGGCTTTGTCATAGTCATGCATCTGCTATTGAACTGCATTTCAACTTTGTCAACCTGCTTCACTCCAGTTATCAGTAGTATGCAGCCTGTTGGATCATTTTACTGCCCAAACGTGGTGAACATACTGAGAGTCAGTATTTAACCTGTGAATTGTCAGTTATAGGTAGGTTCTGTATCAAAGCTTCCAAGGTGCAAATTGACTAAATCTCCAGTTTTTTGCACATGCAGTTGGGACCAAAGACTACCAGGAGACAATCCAATATTTATTTTGACAATTTTAGATGTTTCATTTGGTGACCATGGGCCCATGCATTCTAGCCAATAAGTCAAGAAATAGAGTGAGGTCCATCATTCCTTCCTGTTCACAGGCAATGAATACTTTGACCCAAGAACTGTACATGGCAATACCTCCTAAAGAGAATTATGTCCTAAGACTTATGCTGACTTTGCATGATGCCATTTCAGTGCCATTTCTCACTCCAATCTCACTCATCATCAGAAAACCCCTTCCAGAGTGGCTATGAAACAGGATGCCAGATCTGTGTATCTGGTAAGGTAGATGCCATTTTTTCAAGCACGCTTTTGATAGGATTTCCTAGACATTCTTACAAGCAACAATGAAGGCAATGGGATTTTCAAAAGCATGGACTACATTATGATTTTTTCACATGTTGCCTATTGTTTTGCCATAATTTGAAACACTATGAGTCCAAGTTTTAGTCATTCCATCACAAAATCCTTTATCTATTCTAATAAATGGGTAGCAAATGTAGATTTATTACCCATCTTTAAATCCCTATGGACATAGACCATCTTGATTAACATGATTTTGTTGAACAAAACATAACTTTGATACATATTTGAACAACTGCAATGTCTTAATGGTGAATTCAACTCTACATCTTTTTATAAAACCACCCCATTTCTTCCTAAAATTTCGTGTACCTTTGTGACCTATCCTTGATGGGAATACTTTTCCATTGATGTCCAAGTTTTTTGGAGCTACATTGGGTGAAAGCACATTAAAGTGGAATACATAATTTTGTCATAGCTTGTTGGATTATCAATCATTGGCCATGGAACAAAACATAAATGAATAATATGTGAAAATGACTCAAAAAATAATTATTACATGTGGTATGATCACATTGTAAGAATTTCATGAATAGATTTTTAGTCACCATGACATATTGGACTTTTGAAGTGTTAAAAACCAAATGTCACAATACATTTCATATGATTATGGATTCATTATATTTACTAAAATGTTTAGTTGAATGATTTTTTTTGACATAAAAAATAACATGATGCCATTGATACAAAGGAAGATGGTTTTGAAAGATTTTGAAAACCATAAATTAAAACATACAATAAAATATGGATTTATTTTTTATAAAGTCCTTTATTCATTTGAATTAATATTTCAACTTCTCATTTTTTAAAAATATTTGATACAATTATCTAGAATTGATAAAGTTTAGAAATGAATAAAAATTTGTTTAGCCTTGCCATATGACTTGTGCAATATAATTTATTTTACTATAGTGTAAAACAAACTTTTATTTTAACACTAGTATGGACTCCACATATGTCAAAAAGTACTCCACCTTAGTGTGCTTTCACCCCATTGTGGTTTTGTGTAATACCTTTCACAACACTTGTGAAATCATTGGGTCCATATTGACATTGGTACTTACAAACAACCAACCAACCAATTTTGTGCTACTTATGAACATACATTGCATTACAAAACAAACAATTAATCACATATTTCATGTTTACATAATAGTAAAATTAATTCATTAGATGATGAACATCACATCTAAACATGCATAATATGTATGCAAATATTGGTGCAAAGATGTAATAGAGGTTTAAATTTGAACCTTGAAAACTTGGAAGCACTATCTATTCGCAGTTGTTGCAAATCATTGTCAAGGTGGATGATGCAGTTTTTGCAAAGAAAGTGTCATCGTCCACCATCTTTACCTTCTTCACCAAGTATGAAATCAAGCACTTGAGTTGTGGGGATGAATGCAACCCCAACAAGGTGAGGGCCTTGTTGCATCCTAGTGTGTCGAATGACAACTTCTCAACAAATTTTCATGATCAAAAGGCCCATCTGGTGGTGTTTGAACTACATTTTCTACTGCCTACAATTCAACTTGATGGCCATGTTCATACAAGGGCAACTTCCCCTCCATGCCTACAAAAACCATTGTAAAATATATTAATTTCTATGCACCTTACATTCAAATTGTGATAATCAACATACAATGATTTAAAAACATGATAAATCTTTGACTTACATAGAATTAGGTCACAATGACATGTGAAAATTTTGTAAAAATGTCAAAAGTGTGTTCCAAAACACCCTTGGAATAACATAAGAAGATCATGTGAAGAGGAAGTTCATGTCAAGTTTGATATGCAAAAGCTTGAAAAATGTGACCCCAAACCTTAATATGCAAAATAATCCTCATTGGAAGTTCAACATATATTTATAATATATTAACAAATGAAAATATCAACTATTTAAAGTCAAAAAATAGTGGGGAAATGTGTAACACATGTCAATTTTTCCTATATGTGAAATTTCTTTCTCAAGTGTCAAATACTAATCATACACTCAATGTTACTCACACCATGTGTTAGTGGCATACTGGTGCATTTTGGTTAAATTAATTATTTTTTTACTTTACCCATACACTTTGAAACATGGCAACCTCTTGTCCATTTATTTATTTTTAATTCTTGCTCTTTTACATTTAGATAGACTATAATTTTTTTAGTGTATCAATATATCATTAATGTATCAACAAATATTAATATATTAATAGCACATGGTTAGTAATAGTTAGTTATAATATAAAAATAAATGTGTACAAGGTGTCAAATTTTCATACGTAAAGTTTATTACTCAAGTGTGAAAATATGTTTATAATACATTCAATGTATTGCTCACACCATGTATTAATTAGTAGCATAGTGGTGCATTTCAATTGAATTAATTATTTTTGACTTTAACCCATACACATTGAAATGTGGCAACCTCTTGTCCATTTATTCTGAAAAACTTATCTTCTTTCTATGTTTAGACAAGTTGGAAAATCTTTAGTGTATCAATGAATCATTAATGTATTAATAAATCTTCAATGTATCAGTGACATATCGTTAAACTAATTAAAATCAAAAATTGTATATTAGGTGTCAAATTTTCATATGTAAGATTTATTTATCAGGTGTGAAATATGTTTATGATACACTCAATGTATTATTCACATCACATCTTGATAATAGATGAATGGTTTTTAACAAAATTAATAGTTTTTTTACCTTACTTTTAAACTTGAAAATGTAGCAACATTTTGTCCATTTATGTATTTTAAATCATGTTCTTTTTATGTTTAAAAAGGTTGAAAAAGTCTTAGTCTATCAAAAGATCATTGATGTATCAACACATCATTAATGTATCAATAAGTTTTTTGTGTGTCAGTGACATATGGTTAATAATAATTAGTTATTGTTGAAGAATGAATACATGTATATTAGGTGTCAAATTTTCATATGTAAGGTTTATTTCTCAAGTGTGAAAATATGTTTATGATACACTCAATGTATTGTTTACATCATATCTTGATAGTAGATTATGGGTTTTTATATTAAATTAACAATTGTTTTACCTAACCTATAAACTTGGAAATGTGGCCACCTTTTGTCCATCTATTTTGACAATTTTCTTGCTCTTTCTATGTTTAGATGGGTTGAAAAATACTTAATGTATTAATAATCCTTGGTGTATCAAAAACATATAGTAAATTATGATTAGTTATGACCAAAAAATGGTGTTAAATGTATGTTAGATGTCAAGTTTTCATATGTAACCAATTATTTTTCAAGTGTGAAATATTAATAATACATCTAATGTATTGTTCACACATGTGTCAACATTAAATTGGTGGTTTGGTACTAAATTAAAAATCACTTTATTTTACCCAGAAACTTGAAAATATGATCATTTCTTATCCATGTATTTTCAAATTTTAATGGACTAATATTTTTTGATACATTAACAATTATAGTATAGTATACAAACATTTAAATGTTCATTTATAAAGTTTTTTATGCATGTAGTTGTTTTGAAAGTTTCCCCACCCTTCCTTACACAATACATATGTACCATAGGATTTATGTTGGTGATATAACACAATGCATGATGACATAATGCATGATGGAATAAGATGTATTGATACATTACCATTTCAATACACAACAAAGTAAAAACAATTTACCAATACTCCCTAGAATATTTATTTCTAGGTGAAAAAAATGATTTTATTAACAATCACCTTATTTTCACTCACATGCACACATTTTCACTTTTGGGCATGATGCCCTTGACTTCACAAGGGTATTAATGTAGGTACTTGGGAGGCACTTGCCATCAAAACCTGGTGATCATTTTATATTATGGTTGTTCATGAGAATAATTTTGTGGAATGTTACTACTAAGAAAATTTGTATGCAATTGGTGAAAAGGAAGTTGTTGGAGTTGTAATTATGAATTATCAAAGTCATTGGTGTTGACATTCATATTTTTCAAATGAATTGGACATTGTGCAAACAAGAATTGGAAATTTTTGCACCTTTTGTTTTGTTAATAATATGGTGCAATGGATCCTAAACATGAGTGAATTTCAAATTCAATATGAAATTGTCAATAAGAAATTTATTTGACATATCCTTTAAAGTGGAAGTTGAAAATATAGTCATCAAGTTTTTTCATTATTTGTCATATATGGGTTTTCAAGGGAAATATTTAGGTTTGTAAATAACATGTAATTTGATGTTTGAAATTTATATTTTTGTTGGTGCATAACATCATTAGTGTCATGCAAAGGTCGAAATTATTTTTGATCCTATTGTTTAATGAGTTGTAACTTGTTTTATGTTGGGTGTTAGGGTCCATGTGTGGTGATTCTAATATGCTTTGACTTTTTGCCCATAAAACAATACAAAATATATTGCTTCATAATGAACTTCTATAAGATTAAGAACTTCATCGAGATAGAATAATTATAATGAATTATCAATTATGAAATTATCACCAACCCAGAAACATATCACACAATTTGTTTTTGGACCACACATGGATGACCTAAAATAAACACTTGCCAAACAAATATGGCATAATTGTTGTTCCATAAAATTTCATAATATGCACTTATGGTCATCATTTGTAAGGAATCAATGCCATGAATTTTATTTGACAAAAAAACATTAAAATGAATACCAACAACCTTTTGAAATGTGGTAGTAAGTTGTTGAAAAGGTTATGATCTAAACTTATGATTCGAATGTTGGGAGATGAATAGAATTTTTCTAAAGGAACTTTATTTGGGTGTCAATTTTTTCATCCTACTTGAAGGAGAGGTGTTAAAGCAGATTTTTTATTTGCAGTGTTATTTAAGAGTGTTCTTCATTGTGGAGGTAGTTGTCATCCTCAAAAGGTGGGTGGTTTTCATCCTCTTGTTTGTGTCCTTCCCCTTGCTCACGTTCTTCCCCTATTCTTCAAGATGTTTGCTCTTGATGAATTTATCAATTAAGGTAGGAGAATGCAAATGTGGGGTGATTTGCATAATTTCTTTAGACATGAATTTTGATTAGTTACCATTTTAAGCAATGTGTTTTCTAATTGTTGGGGAATGTTGGATTGGATTCTTTTGAAGGTAGAAGTTTATATTCTAACCTCTAAATTGTTTTCTATAGTAATTTGGTTGGTTAGAGGTCATTGGAGGATTGAGTTGAAGGTTTTCATTATTAGTGTCCTATTATAGCCTACAAGTTTTTTAAAGGTATGTCTTCCCTATTTGAATCCTTGGTAGTTGGATTATTTTATTAGCTAGCCAATTGTGGCCTAGGTCTTGATGATTCATGTTGATGTCTTCATCTATTTAAAACAATCCTTTTATTACAACTTCCAAACAATCTTTTCTTGAAGATAATTGTCCAAGTTCACATTGCAAAAATAATAAATATATGAACCCATGTTGGTGTTGTGGGCCACTTGGACAGGTGGGGGGTCTATTGTTGTTAGTTTCAAATGTAGGGAAACAAGTTTTATGAGGTTCCACTTCATTGTTCCATCTGTGAGGGAGATGAAGGTGTTTCTTAATATTATCCATGATGTGCTCCCAAATTCTTTAATCGACTCAAATGTGAGTTTAAACTAAGGATAGTGGAAGAGCAAAGAGTTGGGGCACGTTCCCTGGCTCACAACACTTTGGAGGGGTAGAGGGGTGTGTTGGAGCTCCAAGATGGGACTAGGAAGAATGACAAGCATTGACTACTCACACGGACCTACACAAAACCAACACAAGGTGGTTAGTGCATAGTTGGAGCACTTTTTGATGCACTCCCAACTCCTTGAAGGACTCAAAAGTGAGTCCAAGTATAAGACATCGGAAGGGGGAGGAGTCGGGGCATGCTC
>Ga0116228_10004296_pt1 | contig 12625 bp, 10 predicted proteins | sample S1TSphfallax_2_FD_89694 | JGI IMG/M metagenome (GOLD analysis project Ga0116228, IMG submission 89694) | Host-associated microbial communities from peat moss isolated from Minnesota, USA - S1T2_Fc - Sphagnum fallax MG | ecosystem: Host-associated > Plants > Peat moss > Unclassified | place...
CTATTTCTTGGAACTCGATGTTATCAGCTAAGGGAGCAATCTGTAGAGATTGTTGCTCTATATATTGGTCAAATTCGCGTTGCGCGATAGCGAAGCGCTGCTGCAAGCAGTTCGCTTGATTGTTGAAATCTTGTGTCATCATAGGTTTATAGAATCTTTTGTTGGTTCTTGATTAGAAAGCGATCGCTAACTTTGGACGGTGGGCGGTCGCTTTTGATTTTTCAGGGGTTTCAAAAACTGAGATAGTAGAACACTCGTTTTCTCATTCCCTGTTGATAACTATTATAGTCTACCTTGGTTGCCATTGTCAACCACTATAGACAGAAAAAGAATAAATCTTCACTAACTCTTGGACAGGGATAGATAAGATTTCACAAATACCACGGGCTATATCCAAGGATATAATTGAATACTTACCGTTCAGCAGCTTACCGAGATTTTGATGACTACAGGGAACATCAATTGCTTGTAGTGCTTGAGATAGTTCTCTTGCGGACATGTTTTGTTTTTTTATCATTGCATTTCTAACAACAGCAATTTTCTCGGTATTCCACCGAACGTAAGCTACATCATTAATATCTACAGCCATAATCTGAAATTCCTTCTCGCCTACCACGGTTGACACGCCTATTCTAAATGTCTACCATAGTTTACGTCAATACAGTATAGCAACTGCCTTGATCAAGGAGAATTATCTCAGGTTATTCAGAAATTGGGATGTTGAAGATCGAGCGAATCGAAGAGAAGCCATCAGAGGGTTACTTGCTAACGTTCTATCACGCATTGAAATTAGTTAGTTTAAATGACTAATCTTCTTGTTGTTTTCCATTTAAATCTACATTTGATATTTTTATCCATTCCTCATGAGAAATTTGTTCAATTTCTTGTTTACGTTGTTGGATTCTGTAGTTATCTTCTTCAGTCCGATCAACGCTTCCAGGCATTTTCAGTTTTTGAGCCAGTTGGCGGATGTTAACTTGCTCCTTTACAGTATTACGCCAGTTTTCCCGATTGATTAAATCCAACTTCTTACAGATACTGGGAACAAAGCGAGTATCAAAGTTTTCAATTGGTACATTCTCCCAACGTTTAGAGGCCTTGCAATTGATTTCTTGACAAAGTACCCACTTATCTCGATTTGGATTGTACTTTGGCATAACTAGTAGGACTAAACACAATGAGACTAGACCGGAATCTTGACAACAAAAACATCGCCACTGAGGATAGAAAATTTCCGCCTCTTGTAATTCCTGTTCAGGACGCACAGGAATTGGTTCAAACTGGGGTAAATCATCAATCATAGTTAAGCCATATCAATTTATTAGCATCTGCCCACTTGAAAAACTCCCGTCGTTCTTGTTCTTCTTGTCGGTTCTCAGCGTAGAAACCAAATTGTCCAAGAGAGCGAATTTTTTCTATCCACTCATTCTTATGGGGATGAGTCTCCCATTTTTGCTTCTGGACTTCAGGAATCTTCCCCTGTAGCTTCATCCACTCTGTTGATATTTCTTTCCAGTGCGCTTCTATCCATTTATTAGGAAGTTCTGGAGGATGGGGGAGTTTTTTGGCTTTCTCCAAACCAAAGTTTAAAAAACTCTCTCTCTCGCTGTCTGAGAGAGAGTCTTTAAATTCTTTATAGATCTTAGAGTTTTGAAACCCTTGTTCCTTAGACGTTTCAGCCGTCGATTGTAACCTGTGGGTGACTGCTGTTACCTGTGGGTGAATCTTGTCACCTGGAGGTGAATCGTGTAACCTGTGGGTGACGGATTCACCTCCAGGTGACAACTCTGTGACACTATGAAAAGTGTCATACTTACTTCCCTTTGGTATTACTTTTAGGATATACTCCGCATCTTCTAATTCAATGTATCGCTTCTCCTTCAGAACCGAAATTGATTCATAGACTGCTTTTCTAGAAATACCCAGTTCTTCAGCAATTACAGATGCTTTAATTTTCAGTCCATTACTGTAGGGATCTGTAGCTCGTAAATAATAAAGAACACTTAGTTGAGATTTTGTTAGATCTTTACAAGCAATTAGCCATTCATTCAGTTCTAATGGATAAAATTTCCTATTCATTATTTTCACCTTCTTGTTAATTAAACGCTGTTTCTGTTTCTGCGAAAGATATCTACTCCGTTGCTCTCAACAACCCAATAGCTGGAAGTTTCACAGGTGTTGCTCAATATGGTGACAATTATTGTTTTATTGATAGTGGCTTCCACGACATAGAAACCGTCTATGTCGTTTAACTCGATCTGATCTGCTGAGAGAGCAAGTTGGAGAGACTGTTGCTCTATATATTGGTCGAGTTCTCGTTGCGTGATAGCGAAGCGCTGATGCAAGCAGTTTGCCTGTTCATTGAAATCTTGTGTCATCATAGGTTTGTGAGTTCTATAAATGGAACTGTTTTACGAAAGGCGATCGCAAACTTTGGCCGGTAGGTGATCACCTTTTATATTTCTATTGTATGTTAACTTATTCACGCTATCAAGTAGTTCACATGAAAAAGTTCATGTTAATATAGTACTATAAATTAACTTATGGGAGAAAATTACGTGTCGAGGATCGCAAAACTTAGAGAGGAAAAAAATATGACTCAGAGGCAAATCGCTGAGGCTCTAGGGGTTGATGTGTCAACTGTCCGGAATTGGGAAAAAGGACGCGACGGCGTAAAAATGTTTATTCGTGTTGCAAAGCTTTGTGAGCTATTTAATTGCAGTCCATCTGAACTTTATGAGTTGGAAGAAGATGGGGGTGACGGGCAAAGATGATTAACCTAGTAATCCAATAGTCCGTGAGGAGTCGGAACGGGAAGGGTAAACGAAACTCACGCAGTGAGTTGGAACCCTCCGGATTTATCCGTGGGGTAGTTCAGCGAAGGCAGAAGCTGTGAACATTAAAGAAATGATGCAGAAATACCCTATTAGGGAGTAAAATTTTAGTGACAGTTTTGGAAATTTAGGAATAAATCTGGTTAAAATGATGATTTAACAGTAAAACCAGTGCTTTAATTCGTGTTAATTCATGTCTTAACTAATTTATGCTAAATATAATCCTTTTAGCTTGTTGAAAATTAAGGAGGAGCAATCCTTGTCAATTAGACTATTTAAATAGTTTTTAACTGGGCACCTAATATTCATTTAGTACGGAGTAATTAAAATAAGTACAGTAATAGTTAAATTAATAAAAGTTTAATTTTGCAAAACCAAAAAGCTTGTACTTATTAATAACTGCCTTTAAAAAGACTAAAAGTGAATATGAAGTATTTATAGAAAATCAGTTTATAAATGTCAGCAAGGATTGGTTAGTATATGAGTAAAGCATGGAAACATGTTCATACGTTTAATAGCGACTCTAGTTTTTTGGGTGGTGTACGTTCAATTTCTATCAACTTAAATCAACAAATAATTGCTTGTGGTAACGATGATAGTACAATTAAATTGTGGAATCTTAATAATGGACAAGCTATAAACTGCTCATTTAAGCATATAAAATCTGTTCGCTCTATTACTTTTGTTCCACAATATAATTGTCTTCTTAGCGGTGGAGATGATTCTACTATAAGGCTTTGGGATTTAGAGACATTACAAGAATTGCTGGTTGTAAATACTAATTCTAAATCAGTTACATCAATAGCTTTTATTCCGGTTCATAACCTAGTAGTAAGTGGAAATGACAATAACACAATTAAAATTTTTAGATTAAAAGACACGAAAGAAATCAAGGAAGTCCAAACACTAGAAGGACATTTAAGTTATGTGCAGTCAGTTGCTATTAGTCCTGATGGGAATCTAATTGCAAGTGGTAGTTGTGATTCTACAGTCAAAATTTGGAGAACTAGTACCTATGAAAATATTTTCTCTTTATCTGCTCATTTAAAAGATGTACGTAAGGTTGCTTTTAGCCCTGACGGAAAAATTCTTGCCAGTGGTGGTGATGATGGGGATATAGTCCTTTGGGATGTACATTCTGGAATATCTAAAGGCACTATACAAGGTTATTCAAGTAGTGTTCGTAGTTTAGACTTCAGTTCTAATGGACAATTTCTTGCCAGTGGTGGTGATGATGGTTACATTAAAATTTGGGATCTAAGCAAAAGCATTTTAGCATTTTCTTTTCATGCTCACACAACTGGAGTTAGTTCGGTTAATTTTGGTTTCAATGATCAGGTGGTCATCAGTAGTAGTTGGGATAAGACAGTAAAACTTTGGATTAATGAAACAGCAATCCCTAAATTAGGTTTTTTTCAAAGACTTTTCGGAAAAAAAGAATCTGATCTTAAACTTAACTCATCTTTATCTAGTTTTATTATTCAACAAGCTCAAGAAAGTGTAAAGAAACCAAGTCAAGGTGTAGTAGATATTACTGATACTAATACTAAAAACGAGCCTTACAGTTTTAAATGGGAAACTAATAAAGAGCCACGAATAGATCCAAGTTTATCTCCCGAAGATTGGCAACGTCAGTGGAAAGCATGGGTACGGAAAGAAGAAGAACGCAAAAAAGAAGAACGTGCTAAACAGAGGCTCCGTCTTCGAGAAGAACACTTGAAACTAGAAAGACAAAAAGAAGAACGTCTTAGAAGAAAGCAGCAACAGCATCAAAATAACCCTAACTATGAGGAGAGGCATAAAAACAATCAAAAGCAAGAACAAAGTAAGACAAGTAATTTCTGGAGTAAGGTTTTATCCGGTAGTTCAGGAGATAAAACATATGTAAAAGGCTATCAGCGCAAGGATGGAACTCAGGTTAAAGGACATTATCGCAAAAAGTGAAGATTGTTATGACTGAACAAATTGTATATATCCATAATAGAAAAGCTTTAAGCTGAAGATTGTTATGACTGAACAAATTGTATATATCCATAATAGAAAAGCTTTAAGCTTACGAAAAATGATTGAATTATCCCCAATGCTGTATTTAGCACTTCTAAAGTAGCCTGGGAAGCAGGTGGTAAAAGAAGCGGGCTAAAGGCAGCGAAAGGGAGGGGAGGAGCCGCCGCGTTGCCGCAGCTTTTTCTTCTTCTTCCCTCCTCCCCTCTCTGCTGCTTTTAGGGCAAGGGCGTGGCAGCTTTTTTTGTCACCTGCTTCCGGGTGGTGAGGGTGGGCGTTACTTTAGTTTCTTCTTCAGTTGATTATTTGTGGTGATTCTGTATTAATTTCATCATTGCAGTAGTTGGTGATCGCTCATCACTGAATTAAGTTATGCTGTAAAAAATATTGTATGGCATAACTTAACATTGCCTTCTAGTCTTTACTCGATCTGATGTAATTCCTGTGGTGGGTAAACAAAAGAGAAATATCTTAAGGTAAAGCTGCCCTAACGCTTAAATGTTAAAGGTTAGTAGCTGATTCTGCCCTAAGTTTACCTAATTTAGATCTTAGATTATGCCACAGGAAACTTTATATGGCATAACCTAATATCACTTAGAGCAATGAATCAAGTTTCTCGCTGGTCATTGCGACGGAGTGTAGTGGACTTATTTAGAATTCATCCTTTAGGAATAGGAAACCTAGCAGATCCTATGTTAGCTTGCTTGTTAGTGTATTTTTAAGATTATGAAAGACCGTAGAAATCCATTGAGATGAAAAAGGAGAGCATTATTTAGTCGAGCGATCGCTACCATCTAATAAACCAGTAATTGACAAAGTAGGGGGATTGATGGCAATGGAGTTGGAGAGCGATCGCTAAAAACCCGTCTTTGTAAAATGCTTTATTATCTACACAGTGGAATTATTCAATCTTGTCCTATTTGTAACTTGTCGCCATGAGTCATTTCAAGTTGGATCACCAGAAATTAATGAGATTTCTGCGTCAATTATTCCATACAGCTTTCTGGGGAATTGTTTGTTTAATAGTTCTATTGACCACTAATTTTTTCTCCGTCAGAGCAGTTCAGCCATTAAGTCAGAATCCTTTATGGGAAGTTTATCAGCATTCGCTCAGATCGGCTAAATATGTTGACTTGACTCATGCGATCGCTCCTTCAATTCCAGTTTGGGCGGGTTTTGCCCCAATACCCGTGAATGAAATCTAAAAAAGCCCGAAAGCTCTTGTTTTATAATGCTTTTAACTATTTTCTGAGACAGTAAATCCAAGCCCAGAGCGCCTGTTAAAGAAAAGAAATCGCTGTAAAGATCGGTAAAACCTTGAGTCTTGAAGATCATAAAAAGTTTGTAATCCTCTCCTGGTAAACGTTTGACGTAATTTTAAGATTTCATCCACGGGTATTGGGTTTTGCCCCATCGAAATTTTATCCTACGATTAACCCAAAAACAGGCGAGCAATACGTCTACCAAAAAGATGGATTTGAAGCTACTCACTACGATCTATCCACCGATCAACTAGGAACTCAATTAGATCCACCCGCTCATTGGAACCCCGACTATCCTGCTATTGATGAACTACCACCCACCTTTGCTGTAAGACCGCTAGTAGTAATTCCCATGCAAAATAAAGTAGCAGAAGATCCAAATTACCACTTGAGCGTTGAAGATATTCTTAATTGGGAACGAAAACATGGTAAAATACCTGAAGGTTCAGTTGTGTTTATTCGCTCTGATTGGTCAAAGGAATGGCCTAACCCCGAACTAGCTACAAGAACTAAATTTCCGGGAGTATCCCTCAGAGCTTTGCAGTTTCTGCACCTCAAACGCCACATTCTTTTCCACGGACACGAACCTTTGGATACAGACAGCACTCCTACACTGGAAGGAGAAGCATGGCTGTTGAGGAATGGATATACCCAAGCAGAGGGAGTAACAAATCTAGATCGAGTACCAGAAACAGGTGCGCTGGTGACTATTGGATATCCCAAATTACAAGGAGGTACGGGAGGTTATGCACGCTATATTGCTATCTGCCCTCCTAACTGGAAATACGGCATTTCTGTCGGTCAAGTCCCAGAATCTCCCCTGCAAAAAGCTGCTGCAACTCTCCGTTGGGATAAAAATTTAGGTGTACGTATGCGGAATTAAAAACAGGTTCTAGATTGGAAGAAGTACCAGAGCGATCGCCCCGTTTTTCAACACTAAAACCTCAAAGCGATCGCTGATTGAATTTCCTGGTATGGATTGTAACTCTTAGGATAAGCGCAACCCCTAACCACCGCTATCATTTGATAGACTAGCAATTGGTGGAGTAGGGAGATTTGTAGTAGTGGAGCGGGAAAGCAATCGCTAAACAGGATACAGATAATGATGAATTTAATTAAATACAATCACACATTGGTATTTAACTATTACGTCTTTTAGGACATTTACTTTCTTTGTGAGATTTTAATTTTGTAGGTTTAATTTTTACTCCACAATAAGGGCAATTTGCTAGAGATGATTGATCAGATTTAGTTGTATTTGATAATAATGTTTGAGGATGTTGTTTTTTAGTTTCACTTTGAGGTGGTATAGTAATACCAGATTTATTTATACGATTTGTTTTAGCATGTTCTGATATAGGTATAATAGATTGCATTATAGCTGCTTTAACACGATTGTTAAGTATATCTCTTTTACCTCCATAATTATCTCGCGTTCTATTTTCTGCCATTTCTAAAGCTTCTTGTTCAGTCCACTGTTGCTGTTCCTTTAAGTCGGAAATATTAATAAACTGGTTTAGTATTGAAGTATTTTCTGTAATTTGAGCGACAACTTGGGCAACAGTTTTGCAACAGCTTTGAGGATAAGATACTACTTGCTCCTCGCTAAAACGGATTACAATCCAACCTTTTCTGGTAAAAAAATTATTACGTCTATAATCCTTTGTATATCCAATATAGTGAGTGGGCTTACTTGTATGATAAACATAAGGTTCATCTAACTCAATATCAATATATAGATTTAATTCCTGATCAATGTAAGCAAAATCAGGGGTATAGGGGTATTCATAATTAGGTATTTTAAGAGTTAGTCCCGTGTAGATATTTCCAGGAAAGTATTTTTTAAGATGATTTTCAAATTTGATTTCTTCTGGATTTTTTGTTGCTATACTATCGTCACCATCATAAGGAATTGTTTTCCTTAGTATTTGTAGTAGTAAATTATAACGGAACTTAGTTAATTGTTCAGGAGTACGAGATATTTTGATTTGTTCTTCAATGCGATGGATTTCTTTATAATAGTTATTCATTTTTTCGGAAAATTCTATCAGATATTCACGATATTGTTCAACTCGCTGAGGATAAGTTTTAATTTCTTCTACAACTTGAAGTGTGATCAGACCTACTGCCACAAAGAATAATAACCATCCTGGTATAGAAGTTATGTAAGATATTATAGGAGAAGCGATAGCAGCTATTGCAGTCTCTATTGCTATCAAGTTAGTATCTAATTTGATAGGCTCTGCTCTTTTAATAGGTTTATTTGGAGATGTAGGTGCTGGTGGTTCGGCTGACTTTACCTGTTGAATTTCTTCTGGAATTAAAATAATAGGGAAGTAACTCATAAAGTCTTTCAATTTGATGTTTACTAAATTCTATTACTAACTGTTGAAGAAAGAGTTGTAATTTATATTACAACATCTTTTTGTAATTTATTACTATATTGAATCTACTTTCATTAATCCTTCATGACAAAATTTTTAATAATACTCTTACTGTGGGATTCTGAATAATGATAAAGGCTTTTTGTATAAATCCTTGAAACAGGGGACTAGGAAAAATGTTGGCTCATGTTGTGCTAACTAGACAAATAATAGCATTCACATAACCAAGCTAAAGCTCAATATATCTTAATTAAGGCTGATAAATTAATTTTCATCTTCAACAGTGTTTTCATCTTCAACAGTATTTTCATCTTCGCTTATATCTTCATGTGCAATATTGTTTTTGCTTGGTTTGTTCAAAAACTGGAAAGTGTTGCCTGATTCCATTACTTTTCTCATTTCTTCATACATCGGATATTTTTCAATACCAGTTAGTGTTACCCATCCCCTTGCTCTAGTTAGTGCTACAAATAACTGATTACGTAAGTTTACATCATCCGCATTTTTGGCAACATTGTCAAAACCAAAGACATATACCATATCAGCTTCATTTCCTTTGGCACGAGTAACACGCGAAACTGTTACAGCATCTTCATACCAGAAAGAATCTGGGTCATTATCAGGAAATTTTGGTTTTAACTGGTTAGGTCTAGTAGCACTGGGAATAAAGATTTTAATTCCTTTTTCAATTAGAAATTTAGCAACATCAGTTTCTAAGTTCATTGCTTCATAATTATCACCTAAGATAATAACTAGTATCTGACGACTTGGCTTAAGTCCATCAAATTCAAGATTATATTTAATATTTTTAGATAATGCTTCTAATTCTTCTTTTCTTGTGTTATATATTTCAACATTAATAACACTTTCACCCCAAAGTTCAGGGATAGGATTTGGAGAGTTAATTGGAGGTCTATGTAAAGTAATCAGGGAATCCTTTTGTCGAAAATCACCCTTAACCTCATAACCAATTTTATCCCATTCCTCTTTATCGGTAATTCCAGATAGCATTCCCCCTGGTCGTAAAAAACCCATTCCAATTGCATGAGCAGCTGTTAAGATAGGACCAGGTGTTCGGTAGCATCTTCTCATTATCTCAGTTTTTTTAATATTACCTTTGTGATTACCGGCTACAAACCGTTGATACTCTTTTGCATTTCCAAAAATCTGTGGTGCTGAGGGTATAGCCTTAGAATCCAGTCGTTGCGCTTCATCATAAGCCCAAATCAAACGGCGTTGTTCTGGATGTTGAGGGTCACAAGGTCGCAAAGATTCATAAGCTAACCAATAAATTACTTGCTTATCTTGGTATTTTAATTCTTGTGGATCTACAACCAAATCCTGTCCTTCATCAATTAGAATTGCATCAAACATTTGTTGAATAGTACTTCTTTCTAAAAGTTTTTTACAGATGTCAGCTAGACCTTCACTGGGCTGCTTATAAGTAGTATCACTTACAGCCAGTGGAACTTCATTCTGCTTTTCACAAACAAACCTATAAAAACCTTCCCTATTTTTTGCACCCCAAGCATGTAATACTCTAAGCTTATTCATTGCTTCAGAATTATCTTTATAAGTTATTTCGCCATTGCTATAATAACGTATCCATTTATCAACTAAGTTGATAATTTGGTCATATAAAGAACGTGTGAAAAATACTAAAGCGATATCCCAATCAGGATGTTTAAGATACATATTTGCTGCTTTCTGACAAAGCAGTACTGTTTTACCTGATCCCGCAATACCTCTAATTCTTTGCGCTCCAGGTGGAATTTCTGTACTAATATGAACTTGCTGAATATCTAATTCATAAAGACGCTGGTAAAGTTGATTAATTATACTAGAGCGTGTTTTATTATTTTGACTAATTATTGTAGATTCAATTTGAGGCTTACGATGAACATTACCTCCTCCAATTACTGATAATAAAAATTCCCATTCAGTTTGATCAAGATTCTTACCTGCTTGGACTGGTGGAGTATTTTCAAGAACTTTAATCAAAGTTTTTTCTCCAAGTTTTTCTTGAAAAATAATAGGTGGACAACTAGGAAGTTTATCAAATCCTTTTTCTTGCCATTGTTCTTCCTTGATTAATGGTAAAGATACTAAACATCTCCCTCTCACCTTACGTCTAATTTCAGCTTCTTTATCACAATAGCCTAAAATAGCATATAATTGATTTTCTGCTTGTTGATATGGATTACCAGATTGTGTATAAAAATTTTGAAATTGCCATTGGTGTCCTTCTACTTTAATTATTTGATCAATAGTAATTGATTTAACTTCAATAATAATTAATCCTAATTCTCTATCAACAATAAAAATATCAGGCTCTTTACGACTTTCACCTGTCTTAGAAAAAATTGGATATCCCCAATAAGCTATGCAAGTTCGATTGTTGAAAGCCTTTTTAATTGCTTCCCAAACCTTTCTTTCTCCTTCTTTACCAGCTTTTGAGCCAGGATCGGTTTCAATAAATTGTCTGCCCTTTTCATCGATTCCCACTACCATAATTTTGCCTGATAATTGTTGAAAATTAATAATTGTTACAATACATTAGCCAATTTACAAATTTATAAATCATCGCATTTTGCGACTTGTTTACAATCTATCCGTAAATAGCTATAGTGTTAGTATTCATATCAAAGTATAACACACAATCACATTTAACACAGTGTGACACTTTATAAACTGGCACATAAGTTAGCCCATGTATTAAAATATAATAAGTGATTGCCCCCTCTAATTTTCACCACTCACAAAACCCTAAAGTGATTGCTGATTGGATTATATGACGATGATAAGCCAGCAATTGTCGAAGTTAGAGAGCAATTGCTAAATATCTCAGTAAAATACTATTGATGGAGTATCAAAGACTATAAATTTATTAAGTGCTAGGTTTTTGGCTTGACTTATTGTAACTTTAGTGCTAGGCTGGTAAATATAGTATCTAAGATCTATAACAGTTCTTAAAATATAATACTGGAATACAATCTTACAAACAGGATTAAGTTTCTCTGTGCATTTGGACTTTGAAAATTAAATATGGTAGCTGTTTCCAAGACTTTAGGTTTTTCTGTCTTTATTCCTCGAAAGGGAACGGAGGCGAAGGTCAGCATTGGCTTGTCGCTGAGGCCGAGGTTTTCTGAGAGTCTTGATATTCATATTCCCCGAAAGGGGACGGAAACTGGCAAAGTAGTTGATGCGAAACGCGGGTTCCTATAGTTTTTGTATCTTTATTTCCCGAAACGCAACGGAAATACCGCTATTTGCTGCGATCGCTGATGTTGTACTGTCTTTATTGTCTGAAAGGGGACAGAAAACTCTATAATTGCGATAATTGCGATATAAAAAAGGTAGGGAGATCGGTAGTGGGAAGCTTTAAATGGAATGTAGATGGCGAATGGGTTAATATAATATTCCCTTTGATTCGTAATCCACGTCCAATCTACGCAAAGAAAACGATCGAATATACTAAAGAGGGTGATCTTATCGGTGTAAGATTCGATTACTTTGATTACGAGGATATTCTGGTTGGATTAGGTGATAATAATTTAGATGATGAATATCAAAGAGACCTGTGGGATATGTTATTGTAAGTTACCAATATTGAAGCTACTTAATTTAGAATATTCTTCCTCTAACTTTGTTCATTACAGACACACAGTTCTGCTGTATTTATTCCCCGAAAAGGGACTGTCTGAGTATCAATTGCACAATGAGAGTAAAAGGCTAGACTAAAACCAGCTTTCTTTAACACAAGTGAATCTTCGATATAATAGAAACGACCAATAATTTGGAAACCTTAATTCACGTATTGCTGTTTGGCAGTTTTCATGGTATTCTCTACAAGAAGAACTAAACATTGAAAATTGAATAAAGCTTCCTACGTTACGGAATGGTAGGTTGCCTGTAACGACTTTGTTAAGAAATGTAAACTGAGGGGGTAGCATGAAGGCTGAAACCCTTATTCTTGCCTAGACCCCCACGGATCGCTTACTCTATAAGGATTTGAGTTAGCTAAGGGATGGGCGCATCCAGAGCTTGGGGGAGCCAAGAAGCTAGTACAGAAATACTATGCTAGAATGACAGAACTTCGTACTATGGTTCTTCAATTTCTTCTAGGAAATGATTGTTCATTTAC
>Ga0116228_10004297_pt1 | contig 12623 bp, 8 predicted proteins | sample S1TSphfallax_2_FD_89694 | JGI IMG/M metagenome (GOLD analysis project Ga0116228, IMG submission 89694) | Host-associated microbial communities from peat moss isolated from Minnesota, USA - S1T2_Fc - Sphagnum fallax MG | ecosystem: Host-associated > Plants > Peat moss > Unclassified | place: USA...
AGTGAACACAACAACATCAGCTTCATCTTCTTCGTCAACCCTAATAATTCCATGACCTTCTGTATCCACAGTGGTTGTCGTTGCAAGTGCTTTGATTTCTTTCTCACTGCTCGCAAGCCTCTCAAAGCATGTCTTATAATGGGATATACCTGATTGGAGTTTTCTGAGGTGGTTCTGGCGATGTGTGGCAACCTGCAGTGCAGTTGCCAAAGAATCTTGGAGCTTCTGAGCCTTGGTGTGTAGAATTGCAATGTTTTGCTCTACCCTTTCCACAGTTCCTTTCAGACTGCCGACTTTGTCCTCGAGGATATGACGGTTTTCGCTTTCTCGTTCTAGCTCATGTCTCAGTATATTTACGTTGTCTTTGTTGTTGTTCTTGGCATTGGCTCTGTTGTTGACTGCTTGAGCTGCTGCTGCAACCGCTTCTCTTGATGCCCCGTCAGTCCGTTGCACTACTGCATCATTCGAGCTTTGAGGCGAGGACGATTGAGACATCGGACTTGGCGTTCTGTCCCTGGTGAATAGAAGGGATTTATACCGCAAGGGGCTCTCTCCTGCTGCTCGTGGAGATCTGATTCTTTGCCGCTGCAATGGAGAGCGTGCCCTAGGAACGCGAGAAGACGGTGGCGAACAAGAAGATCGTCCATGACGACTTCTTGGGCGTCTTCGATCTCGTCCATTTCGTCTTCGATCTCTTCTGTCGCCATTCTCTCTATCCCTGAACCCTAACAACCAGTTCTTCCTCACCTCATTGACACGAACTGTTCGGCCTGCGATTTGGTTGCCATTCATTTCCCGGATTGCATTCACAGCAGCTCGAGAATTCTTGAAGGTGACAAAACCAAAGCCACGAGAGCCTCCACTCCCTCTATCGTACACGATCTTCACTGAAACTACATCACCATACTCCACAAACGCCTTCTTCACCACTTCCTCCTTGCTGTCATATGCCAAGCCTCCCACATAGATCGAATTCTCCACCTCCATCTCCTCTTCTCGTCTTCCCCACCCACTCGTCTGGGACAGCCAGCAAACTACAAGTCCAACAAAAAACAAAAAAAAAAACCAAAGAACAACTCGCTTATCACATCATGGCTCTGCGTTTTGAATAATTTCCATAAGGATGATAAATGTTCAACATACTAAATTGGAAACACATGGTAGTGAGCATCACCATGAAACCCAAGTGGATGCTTCAGTTATGCCAGGAATGAATGTTTCTATAGTGGACTTCACATCACCCTAGAATGTATGTAGGGATATCAAACTTTGGCATGTTTCTGGATGCATCGCATTGTCTCTACCCTGAAGAGCAGAGCCAACAAACGATGTCCGATCAATTGACTCAACTCAATTCTAGTTCTTTTTTTGGTACCCGTCAGTTAGTCTCCGTCTTCAACACCACCCATGACAGCAAAAAATTACGCGACGAAAAAGCGTAAAAGGAAGAAGGTGCGAGACATGGGAGGGAGCAATGGCGCCGCTGCTTTCCATTTGATTTCTCTTCTTCTGTTTTCTTCTCTCTGCAAACAACCAACGAAGGCATTGGTGGTTAGGTATCATGGGTGCAGCAACTCGCCTTCATTAGTTCTTTTCACATTAGCCAAACTGAACCGGTAATTTTATCTGTGGCGAATTTTCGCCATTATGCGGAAAAAAATTTAAGAAAAACATTCTGTCACAAATTCCCCCTTTTTTTCTTAAAGCCCGAAAAAAAGAAAAAAAAAAATCCAAAATTTGGCCAAAACTTGCCACAATTGCCTACAACATGGAATGGTGCTTAAGATTTTTCTACTTTAATATTTTGAATATCGCCAAATTTGGCTAAATATTCGGATGGATGATTGCCACTTGAGGAACAGCATAAAATTGAAAAGAAAAACACTGAACTGAACCCATAATAACACCCGGAATAATCCAGTGTGACTCATTCAAAGGATTGTTGTGAATTTGTCATATTTCGACACAATTTTTAGTTTTAGGGTAGTTTTTTTCTTTTTTTTACAATATGGAATGTTTTTTTACAAATCTTTCACCAATTAACACTAATTTTTTTGGGGGATGATTGGTAATGATGCTACATCAGATAATTGAAAGAAAAAAAGTGTCATATTCAACATAATCTAATATTGGAAATTTGAAAACTTCCAAGGGAAATTGTTGAAAGTGTGCAAAATTCCAAACCACATTAGCTAATTTTCTGAAAACTCAAGGTTTGGTGTATGGAAACAAAATTGATGCATCCATGTGTCACTAAAAGAGAACACACCATACTTATAGTCGCCTAATATTTTTTTTAATGTCATATAAAATTGAATTTGAGAAATCTAATAAGAACATATGATAGTTGAGAAATTTCAAAATATATTGTTTAATATTGAGTAGCTTTTACCAGCTTGCTTTGAAAACATTAGTGAAGACAATTTCAAAGACAATTCTAAAAACAAGTATCCCATTCTCTACCCATCAATATGATATGAATAGAAAAATTAACATATGTCTTTTCACATCCATGATATGTTTATTAATTCAAAATAAATTTGACATTAATATAAATAATGATGAACTATTAAAAACCATATGGGAACATTAAAAAAATAATAATATATTTTTTTAAAAATTGATCACATTGCCATTATTAAACCCAATGGGGCATTTACAAACATTTATTGTACATGTCACTATGGTTTGGCACTAATCAATTCACAAAGTGGAATGTTAGAAAAAAACCACAAATTAGAAATTATGATTGAACTCTTAACCTATTGAGAAGGAATGATTGTCCCAACTGCAAACTTATCACATTTTCCTTAATAAATGTGTATCTTATTTGTTCAAATTGTAAAAAATTAAAAATAGAGCTATTGGACCCCTTTTGCTTGGAAAAATAAAATTTTCAACAATCTTAACCAATTGTGGGTAGTGGGTAAGTATTATTATTTCAAAACTTGTGGTTACACCATTGGAGCCCCCATTAGTCATGGATTACATTAAGAATTTTACAAATGTGCATATGGTTTTACTTGGTTCAATAATTGATTCTCATGTGTTGTGAAGTTCACCTTTGTACAAGGATGCACAATATAAAGGCTTGTTAGATGTTGATATGGGCGAAGGGAATGGGATTTTTCCATACCTTTCAAGTTTCTAGTAATAAAAGGTACATCAAATCTATTGCAACATTACCCCTTTCAAAGAGGAGGGTCAACACTTTATCCTTCGGTTCCTTTGCAATCAAACCATAAGCAAAGGCAATTCATGGCGATTTCTACAAGAGGAATTAGCCAAATTTCTTTTGGAGTTCTAACAAAGACCTTCAAAAAGTTACTTTGTAAATCTAAATTGCAATGTAAAGATTTTGCACACAAAAGTTTCAAACTCCCAAACTGTGTTTTCATCTTCAAAACTAAAGGAATCGCATGCCTAGCTTTGTAACCCTGCACATGATGAGCAAAAACCCATGCATCTACAACACCTCAAAACAAAACACAAATCACAAAAGCACTAATTAAAAATATTTTTTAAAACTTCAAAAAGGAATTAAAGGGAAAAATTCACCTAGAATTAGGAGAAGGTGGAAGATAAGGCAAGGAAGCTTCAAGTAGCAATTGTTGTTGAAGGTCACTTCGGAAAATCAGAAAGGTGATGGAGGACAAAGTCACCAAGGGGTGCTACAATACAATGGCACAAAATAAAACTACAAAATCCTATGACAACTTCAGTGAAAGCTCTTGAATGTGGCAAAGAAGGTGTGTGATGCATCTAAATTCTCAGAGCAAAATGCCCTCAAAATGTAGTTCTCATCAATCCTTCTAGTGGATTGTACAATGTGGTCTTCATTCACATTTAGTTTTTTTTTTCCCCTCAACCCATTCTAATTAGATGCATTTTGTTGCGCTCAAACCTTTGTGTACATCTTTTGAATCATTTATGAGGTCAGGCATGTGAGGCGGGCTGAAGATTGGCTTATTGGCCATGAATTCTATAATCACATCGTAAATATTTTTGTTGAAAAAATGAGGCAAATAGAGCATGGCCTTGTCTTGTGGGCTCATTGACAATTAATTTTCATTATTACCAATATCAACATGTAATTAAAGAATTTTTTTGAACTTTCTAGAAATTGCTCCTCACTTGTCTTTACACAGGGTATCATTTTTCATGTGCCAAGACAAACTTACATTATGACAAAAATCAAATTTTTCTTACATTTTTTTCTTTTTTTTTGGTTATTTCAAATTGGTTGTGAGGTTCAGTCTTGTCTAGTGAAGCAATAAATATACTCATCCATATTTTGCCTTGACAAGTGCCATTGTTGTTGCCTTGTGGATCAGCATCAGGTCCCACCAGAGTGTGACCATGAAGGATCAGCCTTTTTTTTAGTGGTGAAATTTTGCTAAGAGGAAAAAAAAATTAAATCAGAAATTCACAAATGAAGTCTCTTTTGAGGGTTTGAATGGCCAGAAGTGAGAAAAAAAAGAGTAAAAATCTCCAGATTTCTATATCTGGTTTCAGTATCTAGCCAAAATATTTTTAAACAATTAAATTTTTTGTGTTTCATACATGGTCTATAGCCAGATTTGGCTAAATCTTCCTGGGGGATGATAGCCACTTTGACTGCATTAAAAAATTCCCCAAAAAACATTCTGCTAAGAATGGATGCCAAGTGGTCTGAGAAACAGTTTTTTGTTGGGACGTTCCAGTTCAGTTGTTAACTATAGTGGTTAACTCAGTTGATGTTTTTCATCCACAACTGAGTCATAATGGTCATTTAGTGGATGGATCACTGGCGAGGGCTGGGTTACTCTCTGGCAAGTTACTGGGATGAGCTCATGTTCATCCAGAACGGAACTGGTGCAGTCATGGAGGTTGGGTCATTCAGGCAGGCAGTGATTTCCTTCTTTCCTTCCTGTGAAGAAGAAGAAGAAGAAGAAGAAGCTTGCTGTTGTCTGCTGGTAACTGGTAACGTCCTGGCCTGGCCTGTCCTGTCCTGTGCTGTGCTCAGCTGTTATTATAACTACCAAAAAGATGATGGCCTTGTTAACTGTTCTTCAAACATAATTTTGATTTTGTTTGTTTCATTTTGTTTCATTACTAGTTACTGCACTTGGCTTTGTTCATTGCAAACCAACCCCTCCTCATCCTCCATCTCCATCTCTCATCACTCCTTCCTGCCATCACCAAACAAATCTCATGCCTGCCACAACTATCTCCTCCTCCTGCACCTTCCCAACTACGTCAACAGCAACGACAATAAATTCTTCATGTCATTTCAAACCAATGGGGGTGGCTACGGTGATGCTCTATATTCAGATGCCAATGGCATGATAATATCATGAGAAGATGAACCAAATGAAATTGAGGTGAAAGAGAAAGTGTTTTCTTTTTTCTTGGTTTGGGGGCTTTGCTTGGAGGGAGGAGGTGGCGCAATGTTCTTTTTGTGTTATTTTTCGTTGGGGCAACTTGTTGATCCATGCAAAGAAAAATATCTGTCTGATGGGATACTATTATATTTATTGTCGTCGTCGTTGTTGTTGTTGTAGCAGCAGGATCTGAAACAGTATTGTTAGCTTGCTTCCTTTTTGCTTCATATCAGAGACTCTGCGGAGTTTCTTTCTGCTTTGGTTTTGTCTTGTGTGATAAGAGTGACCACCTGCCCAATAAGTACAACCTACTTGTGACCTTTCCAAAAAGAATACTTGCTTGCCTTTGAAATTGCAAAAAAATTGTACTTGTGTACTTGCTTACATAGAATCCTGCAGTTGCATTGAAAAACATTTGCAACCCGTTCAGGTTCTAGTTGAACAGGTTCCAATGTGAGGCTGATTCCAGGGTCTGGTTCAAGTTCCATCAGCATTAGGTTGATGTGATCTCAATTACACAACAGCTTAATGGAAAGCCACTGAAATATAGCCCTGTTTCTTGCTGCACGAACAGGCACTTTTCATTGCAGAGCTGCAACTGGGCTAGAAATCTGTACTAAGCACCACATGTCTATATACATGTGTATGTAAGTTGAATTGGTGGAACTTGAATCCAAAAGCTAGTTTTGTAGATGTAAAAGAAAAAGAATTGTGAGCAACATAGAATTTGCTTCAACTCGTCTTTCATCAGATTGAACTTCATCTACAATCACCTCATTTGATTCCCCTTGTGAGTGTTTTCAGAGAATTGGATGTTGGCAGTTATCATTTAAGATAGGAGGTGATTGATCAGTTTTTTTGTGATGGAGGACAGAGTCACAATAAGAGACATTCTGATGGCTTTTCTTGTTGTGCTCAGAATGCAGCCATCTGTTTGCAGCTCCAAGTCAGCACCAAAGGAACAGCAACAACAAAAACTGTACAAGAAAGATCGAAGGCATATATACAGGTGCATTGCAGCATCATGGAGTAAATAGACTTATAGAGAAAGAAGAAGCTTTGAAGGGAAGATGAGGCCAAGGTATCAGAAGAAGAAGCTAATGGGAGGTCGGTTGGCAACGCATGGTAGAATTGGAGGTGTTTGGAGTGCAGGAACAACAGCGAGAAGGCCTAACTGTGGACTGTTCAAATTCTTGCTGCCGAGGTCTATTGAGGAAGCAGCACTCAAGGTCTTTCCTAATGGCAAGTTGAGAAGGATCATGGCTATCAGAGGCCAGAGATTATCAACAAGCTGGGTAAGATTGAAGCCATATGCTGTGCATGACTTGGAGACCAAGGATGTTGGTGGACACTTCAATCTCTCTCAGCAAAATGTCTTTGCACTTCCAAGACTACAGGAAGATTGTTCCAACACTTCCCAGGCAGCACTATCCCCTATCAACCCCAATGAGCAGGTGAGTTTCTGACCATTCCTGCTTCTACCTCTGTTTCCATTTCCTCCCCTGCAATAAATCCCACATTTCCCCCACATTCCCCGAATTTCAATCTCAATCAGAGACCAGTTGCCCTCTGAGAAAACCATTGTCTAAGACACAATCATCTGGATACCCTGCCACAGCAATTGCACATGGTCAAATTTCACTGTGAGTGCAGTTAGGACTAGAGCATATGTCTTAGCCTGGCTGATGTTTTGGGTGATGGATGATGCTGGTGCAGGATAGAGAACCCTTAATATGCAGGGCCTTTAAGACTCCCCCTGTTGCTGCCGTGAAGCATGTTGTGGTTAGGCTGTCCAGCTTAATACCTTCTACAACGTCCGAGGAGCTTAAGTTTGTGGAAACAAATGGTATGTTTTCAGATGGGATGTGATGTTGATATTGTGCTTCAAGCACTTCAGCATACCTCCTCCTATTGTAGACATCATTCACTAGCTCCAGATCACTAGCTAATGAGATTTGAACTGTTAGCACCAACCAATCTCTATGTATGTAATCACTTACATTTCCTGTACTTTTACCCCTCTTGCAAATCCTAGGGAATTACAATAATGTATGTTGTTGTGCCCTTCTCTCAAAAGAATAATCCAATGTCATAATGAAGAAAGAAACTTGCTGTTACTCCTGTCATGTTTTGGATCCAGTGTGGATTGAGCTAAGAGAAGCCATAGATAGATGACACAGTTGCCATATTCACTTCCCAGTTCCTAAAGGTCATGGGCAGCAGGTGCAAACGGAAAGAAGAAGAATCCAGATTTTGGCTCTCAGAATTGTCGTCCACTGCAGTGGAACACTAATTCCTTTCTCTGGGACATTTCACGAGATCAACAATCAAGCTCCATTTATGCTTGTTCCACCTTGCTGCCAACATCGACAATATCTCATAGGGTTGGTGATCAGAATCACATTGGAGGTGAGAGGGATTATCTGCAGAAGAGGGAGGCTCGAAATGAAGACAAAGTAGCTGGTGCCACTTCATCCATAGTGATTGCAGGTGGTTCACAGGGATTATGCTATTGTATACTGCATAGCCATTGCAATTTGTTTATACATGTTCTTGGCCTCCTTGGTCATGTGTAAACCTGCTCATCCACCATATCTACCGTATGCATGAGGCCCTATGATTCTTAAGTGACCAGGACCCTTTGTCTTCCTTCAGATTACCAGCTGGAAATTCCATTTTTGGTACAAGTGAAGTTGATATGTTGTCTATTAGAATGACTTGAAGAAGTACTATCCACTGCAGGCACACTTGGCGCACTCATTCCACCAGTGGACAAAAGCTGCTGTAGCATGGAAGTTAACCGAGATCGTTTGATCAGTGTATGCGGGGCAGGTCCAACAGCATTAACCCACAGTGTGATCTCTTCTTTGGACAAGTCCAGAAAATGTTCTGGTGGCATTGTCCCTACGACCAAGGACACAGCTGTAATTCCAATGAGCAGCCCAGAACGAAATACTTCTTGTACTATTGTTGACAGTCAGTTGAACACTATCTTCAGGAGGTATCACAATACCCTTATGGCTATTTGTCTTTTGAGTTGTTTCTGTAATTAATAAACATCTCTGTACCATCAGTAATTTCAGCAGTTGAATGGCATTGTGGAGAACTATTTCCCTGTAGATAGTCTTCAAGTAATGGTGATGAGTTGTATATTCCAAGCATTGCCAACGTCACTTGTCATACTTCAAAATGATGCAGAGAGCAGATCAATGAGATGGTTATTTGTGCCTTCTTCTCTTACTTATGATTAATGCTAATGGGTTCCTTCAGCTAGCAAATGAGTGGTTGAGGAGAATACGCACATCTGTGAGAAACTAAAAGGTACGTTGTGGTCATGGACATAACAGGCTCGTTCCCTACAAGATAAGCCACTGCATGAACGGGCGCAACATGCATGAGGCAAGGGGGTTTCTGGGCAGTGTCACTGGACAGAAAACTAACTTGCCAGAAAAGCTGCACACCCATGCTACTCAAGAGGTCAGGAAACACCCTCTACTAGCTGAAGAAAACACACAAGTAGCTGTACAATCAAGATTCAAGGAGAGGTCATCAACAGACATTCAGACTCAGCGACCTTCTGACAATCTTATTTCTGCTGGAAGGCAATTTTGGAAAGGGACAAGGGCTTCTAATGGTTCTGGAGTTAGGAGGGTGAAAAGCTTGGGACTTGCTGGGCCAAAATGTCGTCTTGCAAGTGGCAGTGCTTGTAGAGAACCAAATCTTTCAGGTCTGCAAGAAAAGGCCATCATATCTCCAATGCATTTGAAAAAGATGAATATAGCTGATGTGGAGGCTGAGTTAGAAGCAGAAATTCAGGGTCAACTTGAGGAGGAAATTGGAAAAGAGATATTGATCCTCAGTCGAAAGCTGGCTAACTTACAAGCTCGATATGGGGGCAAACGAATGTTGAAAAGAGGTTTCAAAGCTGCTGTGCTAAGCTGCCCAGAGACCCCTCTCTTGTTGGAGGCTTCTCATTTACAGAATGAGGGCAGGCCAGAGGTTTTACAGAACAGATTTTGCAGCGTGGGGATGGACATAGCTGATGAAGCACTACAGGGAAGACTACAATCTACTAGTTTTTTGCAGTCTAGGGATCTTGAAAGTAAGTCTTTTTTGAGGCCTCATTCTGGAGAGAGGAAATCGGAACTCGATGGAATTCCTTGCTTCAGGAGAGGGGGTAGTTTAGGGGCTCCAACCAGATTTCCAGAAAATAAGACTCAGAGACATGAATCAGATGGTTTCAATCCTTCAAATTTCACAGATGATCTAGCCTCCAACAATTTTCACGAGTTCTCAGCAAGAGGCCAAAAAGTCCCTCAGTTTCAAGTGCTAACAAATTTTACCAAGGGAAGTCTAGGAGAAACTCTGAAGCACAAGGAGGCATCTGTTTCCTCCTGCCAAAATGAAGGTCAAACAAAAGCAAATGATGATGTTGCAATTGATATATTCTCCTCAGAGGACCTAAACAAGGATGAAGTTGCTTATAGTATTAGCAATGGAGATTATCATGACAGTAGCAGGCGCTTTGAATGGGTCAAAACTCTGAGATCTGGGGTAAAGGGTTTGCACAACAGTACTAGGCCTGGGAGTTCTTTCAGCCCACCAGTTGAAACTATGCAGATTATGCCAGACTGCTCAAGCATTGGCACAGCAGTAAAACAAGCACCTGAGGAGATTCTGTTGACACATCATTGTGTTGCTGAACTGCCAAAAGAATTGGAAGCAGATTCTACTACTCCAGAGAACAGGGCAATTGACACTGGTGGAAACTTATCTGCAGTAGATGATCATGAGAGCTGCAGCTTGCAAAGGGATGTGAATGTTCCACCTAGAAGGAATGGCTCACAAATGCTTGCAAAGGTACAGAAGAGACAGCTTGATTCTAGCTTTGAGAACAAGCCTGGAAAGACTGGAAAGTTAAGTACCAATGAAGAGGACACAGGATTCCTAGACACTAGAGTTGCACTTCATTTGCTCAAGGCTGGCTTAAAAAGAGCACCTTCTTTTGGGAAGAGGCCAGGTTCAAGTCCCCTTCCAGCCAATTTTTGCTCTAAGTCTGAATCTTCCAACTACAGAAAGGATGGTAGGAGGCCAGTTTCAAGTCCCTTTCCAGCCAATTCTTGCTCCAAGTCTCAATCTTCCAACTACAGAAAGGATAGTAGGAGCCATTTTCAAAGGTCTCAAGGTATTTTGCATGAATCCAGACATCCTGGAAAGGATGCTAGTTCTTGTGAGCAAGTTAATGCCAAAGCTTTGAGAATTTTCAAGGGAGAGAAAAAGATTAGACTGCCAAGAAAGGATTTGCAACTGCCACATGGAGGAGAAATCTCAGAACAGAAACAAGTGTTTTCAAACAAAGAAGAGGGGAAGGTTGAACATGAGGAAATTCATGAGGCAGCAGGAAACGCCAAGAATGCAGGGATTCAAGAGCCAAGACATGTTCATGAATTGGACAAGGAAACAACCTCAAAGTGGCAGGAAGAGAGGAAGAGTTATGAAGACTATGAGAGCTTTGTTGAACCTTCAGACATAAGAGGACACCAGAGTGATGAAGCTGATGATAGTAAACAAAGTGATTCCAGTCTGTCCAGAGAAGATATAGCCAGACTTTCCAATGCAGCTGTTCTGTGCCTAACAAAAACGTCTCACCCAATGAAAACAAGCTATGTCAGGCACATTGAATTGGTTGTCACAACAGGAAACAAGAATCCTTCACAGAAGAGTTCAATTAGGACTTTAGAAAATGAAAGTGCCCATCTCAATCTAGAGAGTGTTGCCACAAGTCAAAGAAATGACCACCTACAACAAGCAATACAGAAGCCGGAAAAAGGACAGGAGGCAGACCAAGGCAATGAAGGTGAGCAACTCCTCCTGCCATCAATATCAAAGTTCAACAATTATAAAATTCCTACTTTTTGTGAGAAATCTATCCAGTTCCCAGAAGCATTTAGATACCTTTACCTTATGGGACCACTGTATTGTTGCCTCACTTCCAAAGATTGGTTCCACAAGCGGGATCTGCAGAGTGGTTTGAGCATCAATTTGAAGTCTAAAATTCAAGATACCTTGACACTCTAAATCTGTGCTCTGCACATGCATGATCATGTAGTTAGTTGACTTCATAGGTTGGAGATTGAAGAGCTTGTAGCTTCATGAAATGTCAAAAGCAGTTTCTGGTTACAGGGAATCTTAATGCAAATTAGTTTGTGTGTTGAAAAGTGGCATTTGCTGTGCTAATCCACAATGCATCTTCATTTGAGATTTTCAGACCAATTTCTGTGTGATCTCTACAGGCTGTTGGCACCAGGAGCAAAGTTCTGTTGTTTTTGAGGATTGGGTGGATGCTAAGGCTGTGCATGACGCTTTCCAAAATCTGACTACTGCTGAAAAGTCAGTTCAACAGCAGGAGGCAAAGAGAGATGGATTAATAATAGCAGTAGGGAGCAGTAGCCTACTTCAAGATGAGGCACTAATTAAGAGTAAGGCACCATTTACACATTTTGCAGACAGGGTCGAAATGGAACGAATAGTTTCGACTGGTGTGAAGAGTTCAGATATCACATGTAGAAGGAAAGATGGACATCAGTTGACCATGAGTAGAGGAGGATTGGAGTTTGGAAGTGTGACCTCAGATTCACAAAAAACAGCAGACAAAACGGCAGCAACAGTTTCCATTGGGAGAAACACCAACTGTCCAAGTGCTACTCCTCCTAACTCTGGGAAGCTGCTAATATCACCTGTGAGAGCTTTATCAGATGAGTTAACAGACGCATTGGAGAAGGAAAGGCTTGTGTTGCCTAAGATTAAGACTGGGAATGGTGATATAGGAGCTCTACTGACCACCAGCCCCCGCGATTCAGGATGTGTCAAAAGAATTGCTGAGCAAGGAAAATATTTTGGTGTCAAGAAATTGAGTACACAGATGCCATACAGAGTTGATTTTCAAAATGGAAATCTCATGCAGGTCAAGTTTCAGTCCTCTCTTGGTAATGGACAACATTGGTGGAAGCTCCAGCAGAAGCAAGCAGTTGTCTTCTAGGGCAACCAGAACACTGAATTGCAACTGCTCTTCATGAACATCATCAAGGGAATTAATTTGCTCACAAACTGCTGCATCTCTGTTAGTTTGGCACAAGGAGAGAGATGGAGAAACTCAGGCTGCAGGTTTGCAAGGGTCACCACAAACTTTGTTGGGTTCAACAGGTTCTGGGTAACCTTCTTCCAGATTCTTCCAGACAACAAAAAAGTTGGCAGGTAACA
>Ga0116228_10004298_pt1 | contig 12623 bp, 6 predicted proteins | sample S1TSphfallax_2_FD_89694 | JGI IMG/M metagenome (GOLD analysis project Ga0116228, IMG submission 89694) | Host-associated microbial communities from peat moss isolated from Minnesota, USA - S1T2_Fc - Sphagnum fallax MG | ecosystem: Host-associated > Plants > Peat moss > Unclassified | place: USA...
AAAAAAAAAAAAAAAAAAAAAAAAAAAAAAAAAAAAAAAAAAAAAAAAAAAAAAAAACCTTGGGTTTGATGATAGATACCACTTGTTCATAAATAATTGTAAGGTATAGGTAATGTTGATAACCTAACTTGTGATGCTAACTAATATCTTTTATTTTTTTTAAATGGTTTATCCTTATGTGTGAATGTGACTATAAGAGGTTTTTGTTTATTCAATAAAAATTGGTTCTTCACAATAAATCACATGTTTGATTACATTGGCTTTCATCAAAATGAAAGTAATTTCATTTCACAAAATTTCAATATAAGGTATGGTGTATGTGTAGTATTAAGTTGGCAAATGTTGAAAGACCCTTTGCATTACATTTTTTAACTAATTCATGTTTATAGGTAAGTTTAGTTAATTTCTAAATACTTTCAATTAAGGGTTGACCATTGTCGAGCACAAATGCCTTAATTATGACTTTGACCTCATTTTTGTGGTATTATAATTCTAGAAAAATATACTTTCATATCTTTTTGTTTATTAACATCCCAATTCCTAAAGGAAGAGATGGCAACTCCTTGACCACTTATATATACTTCAGATTATATATGTTGCCCAAAAATTGTTTGTTGAATGCCAATTATTCTCATTTGAGCTTGCTCTTATTTATTACTTTGATTGTGCCATAATGATCCAAAATTATTTGAATGAACAACATACATATGATGAAAGCAACAACATAATGCAAAAACAATTATATGAAAAATACACAACTTCTAAATACAGAGATTGGTTATAATACAAATTTAAAGACCTTAAATAGAAAATGTGCAATTAACCAAGTTTATATTTATATTTTGATCAAACGCCAAATTTTCATGGAATTTTATATTTTAGTATTTTAACCCGACCCCATCAACAAAAGTTTTCAAACAATAATTTTTTTTCAAACATTTTCAATAGTGATTTTTAATATGTGTAAATGTCCAGTCATGTGAAGCTAATGTGAACACTGATGTGGTTGGTGATCATCAATATCATATGTTTGCTTTTTTTTTTAAGATAATGTTACTTTGCATGGGATACAATTATAAGGAAAGATAAAAACTCTATTTGGTGGGGCAACATAGGGAAATTCTTAAAGTTATTATGATTTTTTTGTACAATGCCCATCAATGTCAAACCATTGAAAAATTCAAATTATGTGTAAACAATGTAATTGAAAGAACAAAACACATCAAGAAGCAATACAAGAATTTACAATAACGAGGGAATTTGTTTTTGCAAGGTGTAGAAAGCACAAAGATAAAATCAATGTGCCTTAAACCTTAAGAACTAAACCAAACACTAGTTTAAGGTAAATATTAAATATCTTGGTTGAATCTTAATTTAAAGCTAAACAATTAATTTAGTATTTTGCTTTTGTTATGGGTTGATGTTAAAAAAGAAACAAAAATTATTGAAGGCCAAGCTACACCTAATGTTAAAAAAATGTTGCAATCCACATATACCTCTTTAATTAACATTTTGGTGATGTGGAAAGTGATGTGGTAGGTGATGCGTCATTGATGTCAACACAATGTTAGATACTAGTGTTAATAAAAAATTATATCTTTAAAAAATAAGTATTTCAAGTTTTTTAGTGGTGTTTCATACAAAGCCAATAAATGACCAAATGTGTCAATGTTAAGCCATCCCTTTCTTTGTTTCTTTCACCTTTTTCTAGTTTTTTTTCATTGCCATCACTTCTTCCTAAAAATTGAAACTTTTATCTTCAATGTAGTTGTTATCATTTCTTGAAATCAAAGCCTTATTTGTAGAACACATATCCTACAAAAGGATTTCTAATAAGATTTACGCATTACATTCATCTATAGGGTGACATCACATTATGGTGACCCCTTTTGGGGTATTTTTGGGTTTAGTATTATAACACATACAATATAATTTTTCTAAAAGTATGGTACATTTAATTTTAATTTTTAGAACTTACAATTATTATTTTTATAAAAATATTGTTATGAATATTATTTTTAAAATAATAATAATTTCATTATCTATATTGAAGGATGCATGAGTACATTTATAATATACATTGGTATAATTGGACCATTGTTTTGTTTTGACTACATTAACTTTAAAGCTTTATTAATCATTAAAATAATCAATTTTAATGAAATTAAAAAAATGACCCATCTAATTTTACTTCTTATCTTCCATGTGAATGTGATTACTTGTCAAAATTCCAATTTACCACACATTTATTGTATCTTTGCTTAAAAACATTCATTTTTTTATATGAATTTAAAAAATTAGTCACATGATATTTAAACACGGTTCAAACTATGTGAAACGACATGGGTCAATATATCTTCAACTTTCATAAATATTAAAAATAATTTAAATTGTTTTTTGAATATATTTGCGTTTTTTAGTACATAATTACACTACATTTGTTTCCACAAACATATTTTATTCTCCCCCTTTATAAAGTGAGATGAAATAGTTTGTTTATAATATCTTGCATAAGTTATATTCTAACATAATATTCAAAAATATTGTGAAATTCTTTTAAAAGTTTGAGGTGGGATGCTTTCAAACATGCACACCCCTAAAAAATAATACAATGTGACATCCCAAAGGGGGCACCATAATGTGCTTTCACCCTATAAAACTCCAACCCACATTATAATCAAGATGTTACCCATTGATGGTGAGTAGTTGGTCTTCAAGAGTTTCCAACAAACATTTCAAATTGTCAACCTATGCCAATTCAATAAAAAAACACAATTGTCACCAACAAATGAAATCACCAATAATTGCACCTACTCTAATGATTGGTGTTATTAATAACATTCCAATTAAACCTTGATTCCATTCCATGCACCCACCCATTGTTGAAATATCTTTACAATTTACATTATACAAACCCAATACAAATAAATTACATTGCAAGGAAACAATTTAAGAATATGAAACACAACTTTGAAATTCAAACAAAAAATGAAGAACGATGAGAAAATTTGATACTATACATGTATTCAATTTCAATGATGATAATTCTTGGACATTAGATCCAATTTCAAAAGAATAAAGGGAAGAGGAAGGTTAGAAGTTAAAACAAAAAGACCCAAACAGGTCAACTAGGAAAATTTTGAGATCATGGCAATCATTAATGAAAAGAAAGTTAAACCCAAGGCCAATTTGGATGTTATTGATTTTTAGAACAACATGGAAACATTAGTAACAAAATGGAAATGCATCATAGAACTTGTCAATACCAATGGTAGTTTTGAGCATCACCACAATGAGCCAACTTGCAAAGACAAATGGGGGTTTTTGTGTGGAAAGTACAAGAATATCCATGACTATGTGAATAGTATGAGCCATACCAAAGAATATTAAGAAATGTATGCTAAAGACAAAACCATGCAAAGCTTTCCCAAACACTTTCGTAAAATGTACTTTGAGTTCATTGATTCATTCATGAGCAACAAACCTTCTTTTAATCCATCAAATTCACAAGGTTACATGAATCCAAGTGGTCACATGTGTATAATGCACCACCTTACCATGATTCTTCACCATGTGAATTTTGTGAGCTCATTGAAGAAATGAACAATGAAAAGGCCTTTGAAAAAGAAGCATTATATTTGTTTACTAATCACAAGGTTATCGCATTCATGCATTCATCATAACGCAATGGATGCATTTAAACATAGATGCAACTTTGCATCAATTCAATATAGGGTCAACCTAGGTTAACCTAGAGTCAATTTAGGTCAAAAACCATCTTGGGTGCTTGGGGGAGGCTTATGAGGGATCAAAAAGAGAACATATTTAGTGGTTGTAAACCCTATGGTGACTCAAATGTCCTTTGGTTGCCACATGATATCAATTGTTAAATAATTAGTGATTAAAAACTTTCACTCACCTCACAATATGGTAACCAAAAATCAGTTTTGGTCACCATATGTGAGATGACTTTCAATTGTTAATTTGTTTAACAACCAAATATTTTTTTCAATTACTAGCAACTACATTTTTTGTTACTAGCAATCAAATTTTTGGTCACCATGTGTAGAGCTCAATGAAAACTTTCCAAAAAAATTGCATGCCCCCCTTTCCAAATTTAATCGTTGGAGATCAAAAAAAATTGGTCACCATCCAACTATCAAGTTTTTAAAGATGGTGATAATACATAAAATGATCAAAAGTTTTTGGTCACTAACAATTTGGCAATCAAAATCCAGTTTTGGTTGTTAATGATTATAATTTTTTGTCTATGGTATTAAATTTTCAATCGCCTCACATAAAGCTCGACAAAACCTTTCTAGAAATAGATTACATGCCCCATTTTCAAATTTAGTTGTAATTTTGGGGTGCCTTTTGGTGCCAAGAGTAGCTTTCATCAAAAGCTTTTGAAAAACATATTACATGTCAAAATAATTTAATTACCATAATTGATAATCAATTTTTTTTTATCTACCTGAAAAGAATTTACGAGTTGCCCAAAAAACATTAGTCATTCAATTGACAATGGCCATTTATCCAACAATTGAAAATCATTTGTCATTCTTTTAGAAATTTTCGTCAATGCCCAAATGTTTTCAAGCAATGCTTGAAAAGTTTTGGTCACCTTTGTTGACAACAATTTTTTTTGAATCACCATGTTTGATGAGAAAATGTTTTTGGTTACCCAAGTTGATGACCAAATTGTTTAGGTATTGTTTGAAAGAATTTGGGCATTGATCGAAATATGTTGGGTAGTAACAAAAAAAAACTTTTATCATTGGATGAATGGCCATTCTCAATTAGATGACTATTTTTTGGGCAGTTCACAAAATGTTTTCTTTGGGCAGACCATAAAAAATTAGTTGTTAATCTTGTGGTGATTGAATTTTTTTTTGGTCATTAATCTTGCTATAACTAAATTTGTTTTTTATCGCTATACAAAATGGGGGCAACCAGAATGTAATTAAATTTTTTCATGTGTTAAAACTAACCAACGTGACTAACATGCTAGGATGGATGTTGACGTGACGCCCAACACAATGGTTACATCACATGAATTTTAACAACCTTGATTAATCATGATCCCATTTTACATTATGCAAATAGATTTGAGGAAAGGCATAACTAAGCAATGACTCCCAATATTCACAAAACTAATCAAAGTATGCAAAGAAAACAAATGAATTCCCCCCCCCCCCTAATTGTTGGATTTAAAACCTCAATGGCAATTGTAACTTGGTAGAACTTGAAATTCAACCTTTGTTTGTAAGTTCAAATGTAATTTCAATTTGGACTTATGTTTTTCAATTTCAAATATCAAATTATGAAGCAAACAATAAGTATTGAAGACATCATGCATAATTGTTGCATGTAATTTTGGCTTTTAATTTTTTTTTTTTAAAGTTTGTTTCATGATTCCAAATGCATTTTCAACAATTGACCTACCCCTTTTGTGTTTGTAATTGTACAATAGTTGTAGAATTGAATTTGTTCCCCTTCTCTTTTATTTAGGGTCATGAACCAAGAAAGTAACAAGTAAATACCTTTGTAACCAAGCAAATATGAAAGCACTCCATCTTGTGACCTAATAACAATGTCAAAAAATCTTGTATGTTGTGCACATTAATACAACCTAGACTTCCTCAACACATGAATAATTGATACTTTCGAACAATTTTCACATAGATATCCAATTTTTTTTCCAGCTATCAACCACAACCTAAACCACGATGTTGTGACCCCCATACTTGTGATATTATTATTCCATTGAAAAACTACTATCTAGTTTTGCTATACAAATATGTGTCCTATTTATAGCACCCATTGCATGTTAGGCATGCCACACAAGCTTTTTTTACCCGTCATGATAGATTGCATCTTTTCATTCATAGACCAAGTGATGAGTTTTTGAAACATTATATTGATTGCCATCACCACTTCATAGGACACATGACCTATAATAGAACACCCAATGGCAAACAATTCACTACAAGTTAAGATGTTTACACCTTGTGCAAGCTTGTAAATTGCACATGAAACTTGAATATGAACCAAAATTCTTTCCTTATACTTTGTACCTTGCTTTGAAATGAATGGCCTCACCTAGTTATATAATATATCTAGAAAGGTGTCCTTTGAATCCAAAAATGTTCAATTCACTTATAGTCATCATATTCAATTAACAAAAAATGTTTGAACCATATTATTGATTGTGGCTTCACATAGTGTCCCAACTCTTCATGAAATTTGCTAACACACTATGTGATAATTTGTTGTCATATATTGTAGACAATGTCGACAATATATGAAATTGAAATGTAGGTTTGCCAAAAGGCACCACATATAGCTTTTGTAAAGCTTGAACCGTAATGACAAAAACACTAATAATTAGTGACCATTGATGCTAATTCATGGTGAAGCTTGCACAAATAAAACATTTGATTTCTTCCTCACAAAATAGATAATTAAATTTAGTTTTGGATCACCAACAAAGGGAAGTGTGGCTAATTTGAGGAACACACCATGCGCTTGGAGCTTGAATCCTTCTTAATTATGGGTCTAAAGAAGTGGTGGAGTTTGTTGTGACTTAGATATTAAACTTTTAATTATAAAAAGTGCAACAGTTGGTTTCTTCTTTTTTAGAATATTGTTGCACATTATATGTGCATCCTTCCACAAGGTGTTCATTTAATTTGTGCCAAATGAAAGAGATATTCATGATGAATGGTGGATGGTGTAGTATAACTAATCAAAACAAGAACCTCAATGCAAGAGTTTGGAAATTCATACTTGCAAATGTGAGTTTTGTGAAAAAACACTACAAAGAATTTGCAAATCAACAATTGGATTAACAACTAATTTTTAGTTATAATTACCACATGTGATTGTTACAAGGCTTAATCACTTAGGACAAGTCACATAAAATTATAGTCACAAAAAAAAAATGTCATGGCATTATGTCACAACAGTAATTACATGAAGATGCAATTTACATGAACTTTTCGTCCATCTAAACAATTTGTACATGGCATTGTTATTCAATTGATTTTATGATTAAGTAATGTAGTCACATTATTTATATTTATTTTTAATATTTACATATTAAAATACAATTAATACTTATATTTATATTATTGATATTTTCACTAATTTGAACTTATACGATGTTGACATGTGTCATTATTTAAACTATGCATAAAAAATTAGTTTAGTTTACTAGATGGATTAAGCCACTTATTGTAATTATTTAAGCCCACTTAGTAAGCACCTAGGTTTGTTAAGTGGGTAGTGAATATTCGTTCAACATCCCACCATTGATCACAACACATGTCATTTATGGAGATTGATCCTCGAACCCCAAGGATGGAAATCAATTCCTTTACCACCAAGCAACCCCATTCATTATGACAAAATAATAATGTGCATTCTGTTTACCCTACTCCATTTAAAACTTTACACAAAACATCCAATTTCATATTTTATATCTTATTAGGATTTTGTCCAAATGAGAAGATTAAAGTTTAATTTTAATGTTCTTTCAATAATATACACAACTATATATTTTTCTTTTAAAAATATAAATTGATTTGAAAAAAAAAATTTAATTTCATTATTGAATACCATTTCAATGACCATGCCTTGGAAATAAATAAATTTAAGCACATGATTTATAAATGGAGGATATAATAATAAATAAATAAATATCTTTCATATCTTAAACCTTCATTTGATTCTAGAAAATATATTATAAAAGTAGTTTATTTTTATGTAGGCCTTCACAAAAGAGGATTGAATTATTTTCATGAATATATCCACCTAATTCTTATCCAAAATTACTTCTCCATTAGGTAGAATTCTTTCAGCCCAATTACAAATATGTTTAAGAGAAGTTATATTTGATATATCATGATTTTACCAATAAAATTTAATTTCAATGTGTGATATATAATTTATTCACATATAATATATATATAAATGGATCATAATTAAATTATAATTGAAATATAATGAAAGTTCTTATATTAACCATACTGATGTAAAAGATTAATATAAATAATCAATTTTAATTTTTCATTATTAATTAATGCCACATAATTAATTGATTTTATGGCATTATAAACTTTATTATTGTTATACAATATATAATATCTTAGTTTTTATTTAAAATTATGACAAAAGTTATATGTAAAAATAAGTTATATATTTTCCCATTTCAAAATTTTATTTGACTTAAAAAACTATAAATTATACAATTTTTTAATAATAGATCATAATTGCACTAGCAAAATATAATTTAGATTTTTATGATATATAACTTATTCATAATATAACATTTATAAATGGTTCATAAATTATTCTTGGGTACATTCATAATGTAATCTACCAAGGACTATGTAGACATTCCTTAATTTTTACAATCTTTAACTTTGAAAAATGAATACTAAGTTTTAAACATTGAAATACAATGAGGTTTAATGGATAATGTTTGCAATATAATGAACCACTAGTGCAAAAGTAATCATTCCTGAATAACACACTTGTCAATTTTTAACTTCACCTATGATTAAATGTTTTTCATGTAATCTACATAATGTGATGTAATATACATTCAAGAATGACATATAAAAGTATGAATCAATTATATCAACATTTGAGGGTGAAAAAGGACTAATTAAGCACTTGTAACCAATCTTGAAGTCTTTAGTAAGTCACATAAAAATGATCAAAATTAATCTAGATTGGGTTGGAAAATTTTCCTATTCATGTAGATTGAATAATTATTAGACTTTACATGGTTTTAGATCATCATTAGAATTGATATATAAATAAATTATAAAATTCAGAATTTGTTTCCAAAAATTCTTGCATAAATATAAAGATAAATTGTAAAATTCAAAGAAACTAAATTTTATTATAAAATTATATTGTACAAGTCAAATATGTGATTAAACCATAAATTTTGTAAAATGGTTGCATGCCATTTCAATTTTTAATTTCAAGTTCTTATCATTTTGAAAGGAAGAAAGGAGTTAGGTGTGGCTCATTATACTATGGACAACCCTCTTACTACCTACTACTTAGCCCATATTGTCTACTACTTACTACCTTACAACTTATTAATTTATTAATTACATAACCTAATTAAATAACTAAACATAACACCATTTCATTCAACATAATAAAATACCCACTACTTAGCCATGTACATATTACTTTCTACTTAGCCTTATTTACTAGTTGCTACTTACTACCATTTGTTTGCATCACTAATTGCAAAAACAACTATGTTTTCATCCCTTAATGAATGCCTTAATAAATGGTTGATAAATGTGTATTTTTCACACCTAACTACAAATTATGAAAAACCATATAATGTTAGAAATTTAAAAATGGTCAATTTCTATCATTAATTGCCATGGGTTTTTTGAAATTTTCACAAACCCATCAAACTTTACTACACATTTAATAATTAGTTCATTGAAAAAAATCAAGGGAAACAAATTAAACCACTAAATCCAACAATTTCATTAGCCAAGTTTTTTTTTTTTTTTTTTTTACATTTAATTACATTTACATTTGCAATTAGGATTTATAGTCACAAATCAGGTTGCAAAGATGCCACATGGTGTCCAATGGCTTATGAATCACCTTTTAAGTTGCAAAAATTACATTTTTTATGTATTTTGGGATGCCACTAAAAAAAGATGATATAAATGTACTTTTCATTTTGAGTTTTATCCAAATTGACATTAGTTGCAAATTTAAGTCACGTATGCAACTACCAACCATTTTATGTCACTACAAGTCACATTTACCAAGTGCCATGGAGGACAATCGCATCTATACTCACAAAAATGGTTGATTTGGATATAAGTTGCAAATGCATGGGTTGGAACGGACATGATTCCTTGTAGTGAAACTTGATGAGGAATAGATATTTGCAACTTTTCTAGTTGTGTTCATGAAAGTTTTAAAAATCGATGTGTTTGTAAAGTTATAATTAATCTATTAAAGTGTTGTAAACAATGCATACACTACAACATATCATATCTATTTCATTGTTTTTTGTGATTGAATTTTAATCACAATGGACATTGGACAATTTTTTACTAAGTAAAAAAAGACTAGCCATTTAACACAATAATTAGTTAACACTTCAATCATTGTCACATAATTGATTATGACTAAGATTTATTTTGATTGAAATGTGTTATGTCCATTTTGCTAAGTAGTGTTAGTTTATGTGGCTATTGGGTACATTCACAAATATAGGAACCATAGGAAATGTAACCACTACTTTGCTTTTCATGTTTTAATGTCAAAACTTATATTAATATTGTACATTTCTTCAATATCTTTAGATGATAATGTTTTTAATATATTCTGAAAACACATGTAAAAATTTGAAATGAATCTAACAAAATTTGAATTCTCAAAAACATTATTCAAGCATTGTAACTAATGTTTTATAATGCTTTTACTGCTTGGAAAAACTCATAAATGACTCCTAAAGGACTTGAAAATGTACCTAAACCATCTCGCACTAATTGGTGGTTGAAGTGCTATACTATGGTTTAAAATAATTCAGCCAGCTTGCCTTGTGATTCCGAGAGAATTGTGCGTACATGCTCATTTGTTAAATCAAATTATAACTACATTTCCATTAGTTGAATTTTTCTAGAATGGGCCCTAATTTGCATACCTTTGAGACGATTATGCTCTTTGATTAGTGAGGCATTGCATGTCATAACTATTTGGATGGCTACCTTTATCTAGGGTGCCCATCATGCCTCTCTTGTCAGCCTAGGCGTCTCTCCTTCCCACGCTTCAAGCATTGTCACCTTACACGTCTCGATTCCTAGTAAGGAGGAATCGAAAATTTTATTCTGCTTTGAAGATTCAATTGGTTGTCCCCAAAATGTTAGAACTAGAGGGGGTGATCCAAGAACTTGCATACTAACATAGTTGCCTTGATTCGCCCCCCCTTATATCCCAGTCCTAAGAGACAATGAATTTATCAATGCATGAAACAATTGAACGTGCTCCAGATTTGCCATTGTCAAAAGTGTACTCCTTCTTGGACATTTCCCTCTTGAAGTGTCATATGATGCTAAGAGGCCACCTCTCTTTTCATCATGAAATGTTCCCTCATTTTCCCTCTTTAGTCAGTCTCTTCTAAATGATTGAAATTTCTTCCTATGATGACATGGGAGGTGTCAAAATTGGCTTCGCTTAGCCACTTCCACATTAGTGCCCACTCATTGGAAGTGCGAGTGCCATAAATGTTGGCAATTGTAAAGTTTTCATTATCCGAGAGCTTGAGAGTTATATATTGTGCTCTACCCTCAAGGAGGATGCCATGTGAGGTGATTTGGGGAACAAGAGAATTGTCACCAAAATTGAAGTACTTGCACTCATCCTTTGCGATTGCCCCATTGGAATACCGTGATTCTAGAAAGAGGTTCCATTCCAGAACTCTATCCCCTTGGTTGAAATAAGGCAGTCCACTTCCCCTCGGAACAGAATCTGTGGACGCATGGCCAAGGAGGTGACCCATGCCCTAATCTCCTTTTGTTTCGAGGAATTCTTCCCTAGACTTCTCACATTTAGTGAGGCAATGATGATGGCCTTTTTATTCATGAGTAGGTTGTTTTAAGGTGGCATTGTTGCCAATCGATCTCTGCTTCGGGTTAGCTCTCGATTACTATCTTCACTCTGATCCATCTCTGGTTCCTGAAGGATTGAAGTGTCGTTACAAGTGGTTGTGTTGGATGCCCAAGAGCATTCCAAGTTTAAAGACGTGAAACATTTCTTCCTTGTTGCTTGAAGAGAGACCTGGACATTTGAAATCATGTTCCTGTATAATTAGCAGTCATCTCCCTCAGTAACCTTTCTCAAAGGGAGATTATGTGCTAGAGCTGCAAATTCCACCTCATTGTTCATGGTTGAGATTGCACCAAGCATCCTCCAATGTAGTTTTTTCTTGCTCTAGATGTTGACAAGGTTAGCTTTGACAAGAACGTGAGCTAGGATGGTGCACTCGAAACCTCCTTTGTTTGGTTCTTGCTTCCAGCTCCACTCTAGATTGAGTGCATTCTCCATTGGCAACTAATGCCTTAGGACATTATCTTCTAGACCAGTAGCCACATACTTAATCAACTCTTCCATAACTGATTGGGAGGACCAATCCTCCTCCCCTTCTCCTTCTACCCTTATTCTAATTAAGAGGCTTGGCAAGGCTTTGTTTTTTGAGTGGACCAGGATCTCTGCCAATGAGCCTTTTTCTCTCATGAGGGCAGGCCAAATCCTCGCTCTACATTGTTCCACTCTTTTTAGCAAGAGAATATTTAAGGATTCAAAGAAGGAATGGTGGAGCTCCAATTGTTTCTAACCTCTATTTTCCCCCAGGACTTTTACTAGCGAAGGATCAAGATGGGAAGGATGGCCAGTTGCAAGGTGTGTTGTTGCTATTTTGACCTTGTGCTTTTTCTTTCCTTAGAAAGTCCAGCCTACGTCCAATGCTTTCGGGGTTTTCTTGAGAAAGCCTGAAGTTCCAACCTCCTCATTCAATGTTTCAAATGGGTTGGCATCTACCCATTTCCCTTGAAATTTCCCATCATTCC
>Ga0116228_10004300_pt1 | contig 12619 bp, 6 predicted proteins | sample S1TSphfallax_2_FD_89694 | JGI IMG/M metagenome (GOLD analysis project Ga0116228, IMG submission 89694) | Host-associated microbial communities from peat moss isolated from Minnesota, USA - S1T2_Fc - Sphagnum fallax MG | ecosystem: Host-associated > Plants > Peat moss > Unclassified | place: USA...
AACCAATACAATGAGCAAAGTGTAAAATATAAACCTTAAGCCTTGATATATATGAACCAAAGTCTTAAAGATTAAATCATAAGGCATAACCCAAAAAATCCAAATGATATTTTTCCATAAGCCCTATTACAACCTTAATTACACAAACCCTAACCAAAAAAAGTTTTAATGATATATGCGTTAAACCCAAGAAACTATGCAAAGCATACACATTATATAATGCAAAAGAATTGTTTTTTAAAGAACATAGGAAAAATTCTAAAAACCAAAATTTAAAGTTTTTAAACTATAAACATTTATTGATAGAAAAAAGACCCTTAATCTTCAAAAACAATCAAATAAATTTCATAAAAAATCAAAAGAGAATATATGTCTATTACCTTTGTGTGATCTCTCCAAGATAACTTTTTTACGTTCTTTTTAAAAAAGATATAGAATGAAATTGTATTACTTCACATATGTGTAAACCTTAAAAATTTCCCCCCAAATTTAGCCTAGTTTAAGTTAATTATTATAGATTTGTGAAAAACTTGCTAACTAGTTTATGTGTCCCAATCTTAAACTTAAACCATAATCCAATAATACATATTTATAATTATTACATGAGAAGATGTTTTATAATGTCCATTCCATAAATACATTAAGTAAAAACATTTAGTAAAATATGCATTAATTAAACCAAGTGGCTACAATTATGACATTGCTTCCATTATAAATTGTTTATAATACCCACATATGGGGACCTATGTTCATCATCCATGAATTAGGGTGAACCTTAATAAATTGATAGGTAGGATTAAGGGGTGTGGAAAAAGTGAGTAAGTAAATAGGTAGGTAAGCGTAATGGTAGGTAGGAAGGTGGGTGCATGGGTAGGTAAGTAGGTATATAGTTAAGTATTTGGGTTAGTATGTAGAAAGGAAGTTCAAGGAGCAAGGTAGATAGGTTACTAAAGTAGGTATGCATGTAGGTAGGTAAATAATAGGGAAGAATAAAGTTATTCTAGCAAAGTAACGAGGTACATAAATTAATACATAGGAAACAAACTACCCTATCAAGGTGGCTAGGTTTGTAAAATACTTATGTCAATAGGGTGGTTGTGTATATAAGGTTGTTAAATAGTGAAGTAGCTAGGTCAATAGGGAAGTCAAGTCAATAGGGTATGTAGTTAACAAGGTAGTTAGGTTAGTAGGGTAGGTAGTTAGTATAGTAGCTAGATAATTAGTTATTAAGGTAGCTATGTCAATAGGGGATAACTAATAAGGTACCAAGGTTGGTACAATACTTATGAGGGTAGGAAGGTGAGTAGGGTAACTATGTGTGAGGTTAGGTCCAAGGAAAAAACGGTCAAAAACAAACCAAAAAAAAAAAAACACAATGGTCAACAATGAAAATAAATGGATTATGATGAACCCCATTTGGCGCCAAATGAAAAAATGCAGCCCATCTAATGGATAGAAAGGCCAACTAGTGCATTTTGTGGTTGTTGGTTCACTCTAGCCTAATAACAGTACAAATGATTTCACAAAGAACCAAGAGTTAGAATTCTTGGGCAACTAATAACAAGCTACTTTACACATGAATTGTGGGACCAAAAAGGAGTTGGACAATAGGGTTATCCTTAAAAGTCATGATGTTTTTGGTCCCTAGTTTTACCGTCTTAACCATGTTTCATCCCCAATTTGAGTGTAGTCGTATAGTGAACAAAATTGAATATTGTTTTATGAAACTCACTTTCTAGGATTTTTTTCTCTAACAAGACTTTGATTTAATGAAAAATTGGAGCAACAATGTGCGTGCAAGTAGCACAAAATCCAAACTAGGGGTGAAACTCCAAAAAGGATGAATGTAGATGAGAAGATTAGTTTGGTCCAATCTTTATTGGCTTAATCCTACCTAAACATTTTGGGAACACCTTTTGAGCGAGTCTAGGGGTTGAAAAAACAAAAGTAGGCTTTAATAGATAAGTTTAAGTGTTATGTTTTTTTAAGAAGTTGGGTGATAAAAGCATAGGGGTTTAAATATTTAAATATTTTCATCTTTCAAAAGGTTTTTTTATTAGATGTGTGGTTCTAATGAACTTGAAAAATAAATGAGTTTTATTTAGTTGTATTGGGAAGCACATGGAGGTTTTTTTTTCAAGGAGTTATTTCTTGGGACCGGGGGGGGGGTTGGAAGGTTGGGAGGGGAAAAAGGGGGAGTATACCCTTTTTCTCATAATATGGTGATTTAACAAGGATATTTTCTCAAGAAAATATTTTTTAAAAATCAATGTCATTTTTTGGGGCCATCAACCATGGAAAAAATTTAACACAAAAGAAATTGATTTCAAAATTTTAAGAAAAATAAAAAAATCTTGCTTGAAATCAAAACATTGAATTTAATAACTATAATTGAAAAAAAAATCAATTTCAACTTTTTCTGTGAACAAAATTTTAATGCAAGTGACCAAAAAATTGATGTTTACCACATATACATATACCAGATAGATATATATTGAAGTGAAAATGAAAAAAATTTAAACACTAGAAAAAATTTAAGGGTTGAAATGTTGTATCTCAAATATGAGTTGAGACAATTAGGGTTCCAATGTACCAATGAATTACATGATTAAAATTTGTAAGATACTTTGTTCATTATTAGACCATAACTTAACCATTGAATCATGAATATGATTTTTCATTGTTAAGTTGCAATTAACCATGTAGTCAAAATTATTTAAAGTCAAAGAACATTAGTAAAATGTTTGAATTAGGTTTAAGGTTTCAATCAAGTTCTTTTGTCCCATATTGAAAATAACATTGTATGTTTGTTATCTTTCTTTCTAACTAACACAAACATTGTGCTTGACTTAAACTTTCATTTTGTATTGATGTTTTTTGCAATCTTGAGTTTTTTCAAGTGTGTATTAATTAAGACCTTTTTCTACTACTTTGTTTATTTATTATCAAATTCATTTTGGGAAGTTTTTTTTGTTTTCTTGCACGATGGTTGTTATTCTAGTGAAAAAAATTGATTAGTTGTTGCGATGGATGATTTGGATTTTAAAGTTAGAGATGTTGCACTTGAGGTGAAGGTGTTCAATAGGTATGTCACCTTTGATCAAATTGCAAATACAAGCATGGAAAATTCAAGCTTTGCATATTTCCATTTTGATTTGTTGGATAGGGTAACTTTAACCATAATCGTTTTCATGATCAAATTAGCTCATATAGATGTGTATGAATAGTATTTGCAAAAAAAATTATTTGTGAAGGTCAACAATTCCAACATTGAGTCAAAATCCAAAAAAGGATTTGAGGAAAATGACATGCATGTTGTCGTTACAATTGAATCGACGACCATTGTGTCACTAATCATTGTTTTTGAACTTGAATAAGCACATGGATTTCATTAAAAAATTCAAAGTTCATTTCAAAGTTGGAACTCTCCTACTATTGTTGTCATCATTGTTGGTGTAAGGGGAGGAGGGAATAACAAAAATGAAAAAAAAATATTGCTTGTAAATGGAAAAAGTGAATTTGACCAAGATTTTTTTACTCTTGACAATAATTTCAAAACAAAATATGAACAACTTTTTCAAGCATACAATGGAGGCCAATGTGTTATGGTCTTGATAAAAAACATGGCAACAACATCCAATGGAGATCAATATTTGAGAAGAAAATAACACACAATTCTCAAAAAGGTTGTTGATGAAACTACTCGAGCTTTTTTTTTCAAGTTGCACAATAAATTATTGATTTTTTTACATGCATTAAAAGAGGTAAATTCTTATCTTATCATTTTTTTCAAAAATATTTTGAATTTTTTTTTTGAATAAACAATGATGCTAAATGTTCTTCTATAGGTCTCATTTATACTATAAAAAATGTTAAAATAATTAATTTTTCATAATTAAATAGTATTTAAAATATTTAAAATCAATAATTTTATTATTATTATTAAAGAGTGGCCACCCAATTACGCCCTTCCCAAGGGAATTTTTTTCAAAAAAAATTTGTTTGTATTTTTACAATTGGGTGGCCATTTGGTTGTGTATTAAAGAGTGGCCACCCAATTGTGTACTTCCCAAGGGGAAAACCCCATTTTCTTTTTACAATTGGGTCGCCACTTGATTGTGTCACTTCGAAGGGAAAAAAAACTTTTCTTTTAAACAAATGACTAGTTAATTATGTCCCTCTTGAAGGAATTTTTTTCCTAAATGTTTTTAATTTTTTTTAATAAAACATTTCTTTTTGCACAATCTTCATCACTTTTTTATTTTAACATTTTTTTTTCTTTATCTTTTAGGTGGTTGGAGGTCCATAGCTAGCCCCAATGCACCTCCATTCCAAAAAGTGTGGGGAGATTCTCATGTAACAAACGTCATCATTTGCTCAATGAGTGATGTTTATTATAATGTTTGTCATTCAAAATCAAAGGTACATGAATCAAGTTTTCTTTGAAGTTCCATTGTTACCAATGATGGACCTATATTATTATCCATTGAAGGAAAATGGTTTGAAGTAATTATGCACATGACAAAGTTTGAATGCTCATATTTGGCTCATTCAAAATAAGGTTGAACTTTTCATTTCAGTTCGTGTTTGTGGTAAATTTCAATTGTCACCCACATTTGCCCTTGTTGGTTTTTAAGAAGACAAACAATAATTTATCCCACAAGTAGAAAGAAATTTGAATGTTCAGGGGTCGGTTGTTGTTTTGGCAATTTATTTTAGTGACAATGTCCAATGTAATGTGAAACACAAACTTAACTTTGAAGATTTGAAGTTTTTTTTTAAAAACCCATCTTAAACACTATGATTGTTGATTATAGTTTTTGTGTGACCTGTCTATAATTACCTTTTGTATACAAACATTGCACATATACGCAAAAATTTCCTATGCCATATTTTCTATGATTCCCTCTTTTCAGATGTTTGAAGCAATTTAAAGAACAAAGATCACAAATTATGAATAACATTATATATATATTAGATGAATTTTCCATAAATGAAAAAGTTCAATCATCATATATTGAATGCATTCTAAAAAAAAGTAATCAACCAATTCATTGACAATGATTTTTTGTAGAACATGATGTTTGATAAAATAAAACAAAACATAATGTTAGTAATACAAAAATACAAAAAAATCAATATACATTGACATTTTTAATAAACAAATCCAAAATGTTCCCATAATTCCATGTTTCAATTATGAAAGGTTTTTTTCTTAAAATAGTTTAATTGTTTTTCAAACAAATTATCAAAACAACTTTCTATGGGTGTAAGCATGGTAAAGTTTGTTAATTGGTCATCCCTACCAATAAGTATAAGTAGATTTGAAACTTTTTGCATTTTAAGTATTATAATTATGCGATAAATTTTGAGATGTACTTATCATATTAAATAAACGATATATGGTCATTCTTAATTTATGTTATTACTCTCACTAATTTATTTATTTACTGCAAGTTTATTACTCTAGCTAATATTGCACATTTTTCAAATCAAACAATTCAAATGATGTGTTACTAATGTTTGAGCCATTATGCACCTTGATACACGTTTTTTGGAATTTGAATTTTTGGATTATGATAATGTGAAATCCTTCAAAAGATTTTTTTTTCATAAACTCAAATTGGCATCCAAGTTTTTTTGGTGATATGATATTAAAGTGCATTGCATGTGCTTAATTCATCAAATCATTTCCCGAACGCTTTCAATATGCAATATATGAATGAAATTTCGAAATTATATATTTTTAGCCTACTTTCGATCTATTTTCTCACAATGTGACCAATTAACAAATTTTGCAAAGTAGATTAAAAGTAGGTTTTTAAAAAGGTTGGTGCAACTTTTGAAACTTTCAAAAACTTCCACATATCACATTTGATGCCCCATGTAATTTAAAAGGACAATCTCATAAGGCATCACTTACTTTCTAATCTACTTATCACAACAACAAAAAAATTACATGTGAAGAATATATTTTTGATATACTTTAGCAGTTTTCACCCACATACTTTCAAATTCAAATAGAACCTAGATCCACATCATACATATGTACAAGTTGTTTACATAATATGAATGAAAATAAACCTCCTTTATATCAAGTACCGATTAAAAATTTTAAAAACAAAATCACTCCATGGATCCAAAAATAAACACAATTATAAATAGGTCTTATTTCATCACGTCTCGCTTTTGCTCAAATTTATAAACTATATGGGTATATGCAATATACGATGCATGGTAATGTTATTAATGTCCTTTTAAATGTGAATCAAACTCAATCAACACTACTATGTCTACCACACAATGATGCAACAATAGGTGTATTTCTTAAATGATGTTTTCAACACAAATTGCCTTATATGTTAAGAAATGTTCATATAAATATGGTAATGATTGTTTTACAAAATTTAATCAAAACACCATTATACAAATATTTGAATGTTACCATTCATCATCAATGGGCAAGTTTGTTTATTTTGCATATGGATTTAAAATCCCAAATTCTTAATTTTAGTGATACATCATTTGATAACTTTGATTCTAATAATATAAAAATATAGTGTACACCAACATAAATAATGATACATATGGATTATGAAAATATCATATATTTTAATGCCCCAAGTCAACACTCTCACCCTCTAAGTTTATTTTGAAATAAACATTTAAAGGAACTAAATTTTTCAGCATTATTTTATTGGTAACCTCAACAATTTTTTAAAGGTTTTTCATATCAACAAATAGCTCAATGGGAATTGCTTCATAAATTTGGGGACTTTTCAACTAATAGTTCTAACCTTTTTTTAAAAAATTACTAAAGTTTGCATGTATAAAGTTATAGGTTCAAGTTGGATGCAAATATGAAAAGGAAAATTATGTGGTAAAACCTTAAAAGCTTCTCAAATACAAAATAAACCAAACTTAAATAATATTTTGAAATCATACTTCGGTTATGGTGATTTACAAGGCTTAAGTATTTCACTTGATTATTTTGAAAGGTTACAAAAAAAATTATTTATTATAATCAAGCAACTTGGTCTTTCAACATTCTTTATCATTTTTACATTTATTGAAAGATTATGGGATCTTTTCATTAAAACTTTGCACACATTGCATGCTTTGAGATTAAATCTCCCAAATAAAATAAGGTGCAAGTTGCATTAATGGGACCTGTGGAAGGGTTGTATGATGAAAATCCATTGTAGGATAACGAGGGAACTCATTAGGGCAATGATAAAGAAGTATGAATGCAAGAATGGGTTCTTCCACCCTTCTAAGCATCCTATCATTTTCCTTATCAATTACTTTCACCTCTAGAGTTGCAAAAATTGTTGCTTCCAGGTTCCTAAGCCTCTTATTTAGGATGTCTTGAATGGTGGAAGGCATACTAAACCCTTGGATGAAGTAATGATGGATGGTATCATCATTCAACAAGTTTCCCATATATCAAGTACACACAATTCTAAACCGACGCACATATGAAGTGATGTCTTTCGATAGACCTTGTCTGATGTTTATCAAAATAACTGAGGTTTGTTGTTGGCCAATCATTGGTCTATCATGGCATAAGAATGAAGTTTGGAATTGTTTTCAAGTGTTGAAAAATCCTTTAGCATGGGATTTATACCATGCATAGGTGGAATTAACTAAGGTGGAAGGAAACCAAATGAGATAATAATCATGGTCGGTTACCAAACTAGTTATCAAAACCTCTACAAATCTTTGCACATGAGTTGTCGGATCTTCATATGGAGAACCAGTGAACTTAACTAGGTTTGCAGGGATAGTGACCCCTTTCAAACCATTAGGAACTGCAATGGGAAGACCTCTAGGGAGCATCATTGGGTTAATATGGTGGATATTAGGGTCGGGTGGATTAGCATGAACTTTAGGCCCTTTTACTGCCACCCTTACAAGATTTCTACCTAGTGGATGAGGATCTCTACCTACCCTTAAGGCTATTGAGCCTTCCGACATACTATCTTCAAACCTTTTTTTTCCTTCAACCTCTAAAACAACTTTTACGATTGGTTGGAGGTGTTATTTCTTTATTCTAGGATGAGGTACCCTATCAATTTTTGACACTACTAATTTTGTTTTGGGTTTATTTAACTAACAACATAATTAGGGAATTTGGTTTTACCGGATGAAAAAAGCAACATGTAGGACATCACATTTTGGAAAAATGGGTTATCACCCCCACCACATTCTTTGTTCAATAACACAAATGGTATCGCCGGTGATTAACCTGACCTCACCACCAACAAAACATCTTCTACAAAATTCAAAACAACTACACACTGAAGGACCCCCAATTAACATTCCAGGGAACTTGGGACAATTTCCTTATCATTCAACATGATTTTTCAAGTTGAATTGCGAAACAATACATCAGAGGGTTTAGTATAAGTATTTATAAGCTTTAACGTGCTCCTTTTTTGCCCTCCAATATAAAATTTCAAATGCAAAATGCAATGAATAAAAATTTACTTGGGATTGTATGACTTTTTGACTTGGACATAAGGTGTTGATTCTTGATCCAAGCTCCCTCCAACACCAACAATCTCCAACAAGTTTATTCTCTCACCATATGCAAATAAAACCCATCACCTTAATAACATCACTTTTCGACAAACGCACCACAATGTGAGGCGACTTTCTGTCTCTCTACTCCATGTTCTAAGTGATTATATTCGGAGGTACATATGCTACTGGTGAAGTAATGTGTACTTTTAAATGTTAAGTTACGTTTGTAGTTGAAACCAAATAGCTTATTTCCTACGCATCATTTATGATTTGGAATTTATAGATGTATTCTTTAAGTTCAAACATTCCAAACCCGATAATTTTATGTTAAGTTGTCACCCACTTAAACCAACTTTTAAGGATTCGACGCCATGCTTAACTTGGCTACATACCTCCAATCACTTAAAATATTATTTTTTCACGTACGGTATTCAAATCTAACTTGCTTTACCTCATTAAAAAGCTAGTTATAAGGCACATCTACCTACCAAATTCCAAGCTCTACATTCAAACTAGTAAGAAGTTGTGTTACTAAACCCGAGAGGGTTTTATAAAGGTAGAAAAGTTCAACTTGACTGTAGACTTCCAATCACTCAAAATATTATTTTTATCACATATGTTATTCAAATCTAACTTGCCTTAGCTCATTAGAAAGCTAGCTACAAGGCACATATACCTATCAAGTTTCAAGCTCTATACTTAAACTAGTAAGAAGTTGTGTTATCAAACTCAAGAGGGTTTGTGAAATTTCCTTAAGATTTCAAGCTCCCAACAATATCCCTATTCACTTCCATTTTTTCAAAAGTAATACAATCATCCAATCTATTATCCTTCTTTCCACCATTTACTAAGACTAACTCTTCTTCTACTCCCAAAGAAAGTTATAGGAACAAATATTTTCAAGATTCAAATCGAAAATTATGTCTGAAAAAAAAACCCCAAATGATCTGAATTCACCCTTTAAAAATAAGGAGAAGGGAGGTGATGAAGGAAGATCCAAACTCAATGGCCAATGGAAGGTTCCAATGTTTGGTGGCCAATGGAAGGTTCCATTATTTGGTGGCCCTTGAAAGGTTCCATTGCTTGGTGGCCTTTGAAAGGTTCCAATGATTAGTGACCAATGGAAGGAAAAGGAGAAACATTTTTTCACCTCTTTTCACTTTCCCTCCAACAAATTTTACTTAAACCTTCATTTTTTCTTTTGATATTAAAGTTTTACTTTACCATGGTTCTAGGCCGTTACTTATGCATTTCCTTCCTTTTCCTTGACCTATAAATTGCAACCACACATTTTTATGTAACAAATCCTTTACACATACATTATCAATTTGATTTTGATTTTGATTTTTTTTGCCTTCCTTGAAATTATGGCATCGTGTACAGCCATGTCTTACAGCCCTCATGTCACAAGTCAATGAATAATCGCCTTTAAAGTCATCCCTAAATTTGACATTGACATAACATCTTCATGATGGAGATTTCGAACCGCAAGAATTGCGCGCTCATCTTGAAATTGAACCCTCTCAAACTTGGGATTATCGCATTTTTTTAAACTTTCGCACCTTGGTGATTTTGTTACAAATTGACCCCGCTTCTAGTGATTAACCTAAAATTGTTTGTGAAGGTTATTATGAAATTGAAAACACTTCTATCTTAGCATGGTCTTCAATTTCTAGCGTTGGACATTATCGTTGGTTGCACGGTCTGATCCATTGACTGCCTCCTAATAGCAAAGTGGACTACCTAGTTCACACCATTTGATGCATCCTAAATATCCTACAGTTATTAACTATCACTATGGCATAACTAAAAACTCAACATGTAATTGCAGTTACTCGTTAGCTTATCCATAATCTAAATAAATGTTTCATTCATTATGAAATTCATGTTGTCATTATCACCCTATCACACTATTTATTTAATCGTTAAATTGTTTCAAATTAATCTTATGCTTATAAAGTTTGAAGATTGTTTTATTTACATTTGACCTTTCATTGACACCCCCTCCACTATTTCATGAATTTCAAACATCCTCGCATACACGACTACCCACTAAATATTATAACAAAACCCATGTTTTATTGAACATTACGAATTTGGTGTGTGTTTTTATCCTTAACCTTCTAGAGATTTCTCACCCCTAATTACTCAAATTAAATTCTAAAACTATGATTACCAACTTTTGATTAAAAAAAAGGAATTAACCCTACACCTCACTCATCTAATATCAAATTTTGAAAAAAAAAAAAACCCCCCTTGTAACCATGCACACTTATCATTCCTTATTTTAACATGAAGCTACTAAAAACCCTTAGTAGCCTTACCACACTTGAATATCTCTGATGCAATTCTTAAAAATTGAAACTACTACACATGGTTATGTTGGTATGGTTCACAAACATGACCATGGATTTTTATGGATAAAAAATGCACTTATGTATGAATAACACACAAAAGAAGAAATGAAGGATTTTAAAGACATATATATATCTTATGATGTATCATTGTCACCAAATCCATTATAAAATGCACAACAACATCAACGCATGCTTATATGTAAGAAAAAAAACTATTGTTTATAGATTGCACTATCCATTGCCTCCCATGCATGAAACAAAATTTTTAGAACCATTTCATATGGGAATTGTCCATTTTCACAACAATACCTCCATACATAAGCAAAAAAAATTCAATCTTTGAAAATTTAAAAGAAAAAGAAAATATATCATTTTTTTAATTTTGAGATTTTTTGAATTTTGATGAAAAAATTTATATATTAAGTTTGAGAAGCAAATTAACAAAACCACGCTTTTTAAAAAAACATAAAAAGTAATCCATTTAATACATGTGTTGTTCATTTTTGGTTTGAAAATATAAATATTCAATTTATTTGAAACACATATATAGCTACAACATATTGCACATCATATATGACAAAAATAAATTAATCAATAACATCAAAACTAAATTCTATCATAATAAAATGTATCCCAAATAACATAGATGCAAATACAATAATTCAAAAGTTGGGTAAGGTTTTTTTCAATGTTCAACAAATGGCTGTTCACACTACTACAGAAGTGAGGTGCAATTTATTAGCCTAAATCACTATGGGACCTTTAAAATGAAATAACTTCATTGTATTTTATTGATTTCACCTTGGTGAAAGTTATTTCACTATAATATCATTATGTAAACATCATGTTTCATTACTAGTTAACATAATTCATTATTATAATTTACTATAATATATAGGTTTATTTTTATGTTTTTAAAAATATTTTATATATGCTACTTTATGATATACCCTATATTATTTTAAGCTATTTTACTTATTTTAACTTATATTTTATGTTATTATATGGTATTATAAATTATTGTACCATAAACTATTATACGTTATTTTACCTTGAGGTATCTTAATTAATTTATTATAAGCTTTTAAATTATTGTAAATTAAATTATTCAACTAATTTTAGGCTATACCTTAAGTTATTTCATATCAAATTAATATAAGTTATTTCAAGTTATACTTTAAATTATTCAAGGTCATTCTACTTTATGTTATTATAAATTATTTTATTTTAAGTATAATAACTTAAAATAATCTATAATATAATATAATGCCCTAAAGTTAAAAAAAAAATTAGAATAGAAAATAATAACGTATGAAAAATAATTTTAAATACCCTACAATATAATAAGTACCAATAGCCTATGATATTATAACATAAAATATCCAACAATAATTTTTAATATAATAATCACCAATAGTTGTAATATAACATATAATAATAACCAATAACTTATAATATAATAACCATTAATAAAATAACCATCAATAACCAGCAATAAAATATCCACCAATGGCTTATAACAAAATAACCACCAGTAGCCACTAATATAATAACCATTAATAACCACCAATATCCAATAATAAAATATCCACAAGTAGCCACTAATATAATATCAATTAATAACCACCAATATCCAATAATAAAATATCCACAAGTAGCCACTAATATAATATCAATTAATAACCACCAATATCCACAAATAGAATAGTCACCAATAGCCACTAATATAATATCAA